>Ga0123342_1006931_pt1 | contig 15358 bp, 15 predicted proteins | sample Turbeawhitnodule_FD_89960 | JGI IMG/M metagenome (GOLD analysis project Ga0123342, IMG submission 89960) | Root nodule microbial communities of legume samples collected from Mexico - Turtle bean Mexico white nodule | ecosystem: Host-associated > Plants > Roots > Nodule | place: Mexico: Nepantla... | reverse complement strand
TTTCATGTAAAAACAATCTGTTCTTTTTGCCTCTGGTATACTGAAAATTGTGTGTTCTTGCGAAAATTTTATAAGCTTAATTCACCCCTCCCCTCTTGAACTTAGACACTAATAGACCCAACACTATCTACTCTAAGGCATTGCATTCATGGCATTCATCACGCTCATGGCGGTCAAATAGATTCCATGTGCCAAAGTCAAGAATCTCTTAAATGGAATGTGTTGTCGTGCACGGCAGTATACAGTGATGGTGGTGTTGTTGTGCATGACACTGGATGGAAGTGGTGTAGTGTAACATAAATTCACTTTCAAAAAGGTGAGCAAAAGCAAGGGTAGCATGATATTTATTCCTCGACGTGGGTTTTTCCTTACAAATCTCTTTTTTCTCTTCAAGCTTCACAGGACCAACGAGTCACTCAACTTTCTCTCCCCCCACTCCATCACCCTCAAATCTGTCTTGAACCAAACGGAAGTGACACCCTCTCATGCGTCTTCAATTACAATGCCACCTCCAAATCCAAACACAATCTAAAGAAATTTAGTTCCTTTTACAAAAAAAATATGAAATAAGTTGAAAAAACTCGCATAAATTTTGTTTCTTGCATCCTCATTACCACATGCAATCCCCTTTTTTTCCAAAATGTTAATTTTGTTCTTTCTCTTTTATAACCCATTAAATCTTTTAAAAACATCATTGGTGCCTATATTTGTGAGCTCTTGGTTTGGATTGTCGCATGAATTGGGTAAAATTATTTCGTAACGCCACATTGTCACATGAAAATATTTAACGATGGTCACGTACGCCATTTATAACAAAAGAATAAAACAATAGATTTGAACATTCCATAGGACGTAAACAAGGGCTCTGCGTTTTGCACAATGGACGCATAAATTTAAACTGCATCCCATTAGTATATGTGAAAGCACCAAAATACCTCCCTAAAATCTCCTTTTTCTTCTCCCTCATCTCTTCTTTTTGGATCTCCACTGCACCCCTTTGAATTTTTCTTCTTCCATTTGTGAGTGGGAAAGCCATGCCCAAACTGCATTGGTCACCACCGTCGAAGATAATGTTGCACATAAAATATACTAATAATATGAACAATTTAGATTATTTTTAATTAAATATTATAAATAATATTCATTTTATAATAAGTCATGTAGATATCAATCTCATATGTCAAAAGTTATGTCATCTGACATCATATATGTACAATTAGTGTTGTGAGTGTCTAGATCAATGGTCTTTTCGATATTTGGGTACTCTAGAGTCTTTATGATGATCATTCTAGTCAGTCTTTTGAGTCAATAGTCATGTTCTCGAGATATATTCAGTTCGGGACGTGCTCATAGTGCAATTTTGCAAAATGTGTTATGCACCATTTTGAATACGAGTAGACGATTCATCGACCTTCCCCACCTTTCCAAATGATGGGAAAAATGCACGCGGAAGCAACACACATAATCACGAATCAACTGTAGAAAATAAGCAACACAGGATTTAACGTGGTTCGATCGCCAACTGCAACCTACATCCACAAGGGCAACTATTAGGTTTTCATTATGTCCTGTTGCACACCAATTACAAGTACAATGATCTCATTAAATATAGATTATAAAAGGGACACAGTGATTAATCCCACTCACTAAACATGGTGTCTAGTCAGCCCAACCCAATTGGTCCTGGCTTCATACCTAACAATCTCCCACTTGAAGCCATGGAACAATGTTCACCTACGCTTCAACTGCGTACAATAATTAAGCTCACTCACTAATCATGGTGTCTAGTCAGCCCAATCCAATTGGTCTTGACTTCATACCCAACATCTCCCACTTGAAGTCACGGAACAATGTTCACTTGCACTTCAACTGTGTACATGTACTTCTGTAATATGTCGACGGAACTCAATGTTCCACCTCTAGTTGCCACCAGCCTTCTTAATCATTTTGAAGACTTCGTTAAAACTCCCTTGAGTTTCAACACGTCAGTCAGTGACCCGTTCTTTGTTCCTACCGGCTCCCACTTACAGGAACTGTCGGATCCTGGAATAGCCTGAGAACAAACATACTCCATACTCAACAAGAAATTTTCCGGAGATGTTTCAACAACTGGAATACTGGTTCTCCTAACCCACTGTTGTTTAGGAACCTCAACTGAAGCACGACCCGTGCTCCCACTGCCATAAGTACCTCTGACTGGTCTACCTGAACCTTTCCATACTCATTCATCCTGAATCTAACCTGTGGCTCTGGGTTTCTCTCTTGTAAAGACAACCCTCTTCTGCCCACAAGATTCTGTGAACCGGACTTTGTTTATCTTCTGAACTGGGATGGTCACTCCCTCATACGGTAATCCGACCATATACAGTGAACCTCTCTTTCTTCCGCGGGCCATGACAAGATTTTTCTTCACGACCTTTCATTGTTGACTTTCGAACTTCACTTCATGTCCCTGTTCGTCAAACTAGAAATCAAACTTTTCGTCAAGCTTGGAACAACTCTGACATGCTTCAAAGTTCAGAAACCAACTAGTGTCTTCAACACTATGTCACTCATGCATGTAACATCAAGAGTTTTGTTGTTCGCTAGTCTTACCTTTCCAAAGTCTCCAATAACTAAATTCTACAATGCTTCATAATCCTTGACCCAGAAATCCACACTGATATTCGCGCAACAGACTAAAAGGTCCTCGTCCGCGAAGTCTTCTGCAATGTTAACTTATTTACCATTTGGGCATTAATTCCTAAAAGGTCTCACCTCCTTGCAGTTTCAACATGTTACACTTGAGCAATCCCGAGTCTTTGACTGACTCCTTTTGTTCTTGCTCCCATTATCTCGGATATTTTTCTAACCTCTAATGACATATAGCGATTTACTAGATAATTCCCCAAAACTCCTTCTTCGGACATCCTCGCCAAGAATGAGATCACGAATCTTCTCAAATGTGAATCCATCGGATCCTGTTGAACTGGTAATTGTTGTAACCGTTTCGGACCAACTATCAGACAAAGACAATAGCAGTAGTAAAGTTTGAACTTCATCATCGAACTTAATGTCCACTGACATAAGTCTGGTTAAGATCAAATTCATTTTATTAATTTGCTCAATAATTGAATTGTCTTAACTTCGTGATGCAGCGAAAAGTAGCTACACCCCGCGCCTAGCACCGCATCGTCACTGTTGCACCAGTAGAAAAATGCACGCGTCACTCTGCGTCTTCCGTCACTTCCATCGCACTGCACCTTCGTTCTATCTCGCTCACTGTAAGCACTTGCACCTGTTCGTCGTGAAACACGATTCGCCGCACTGCCTGGACACAGACCTACTCCGAGCAAGCCACCTGCACAACGTTGTGAGCCGCCACCACTTCTGTCGCGACCCACCCCACTACAGGTTGCACCACCTACTGCGCGTGCCTATCGCGAGTCGTAGGTCTAGACTGTCGCGAATCCTGAGTCGCCGTGAAACCCTAACTTTGGGACGTCACTGCAACCCCTACGAAACCCTAGCTTTGAGACGTTGTTGTCACTCTGTGAAACCCTAACTTTGGGATGCCAATGCAACCCCTGCGAAACCCTAACTTTGGGACGTTGTTGTTGCCTCTGCGAAACCCTAACTTTGGGACGTTGTTGCTGCCTCTGCGAAACCCTAGCTTTGGGACACTACTGCAGCCTCTGCGAAACCCTAACTTTGGGACGCTACTGCAACCCCAGCGAAACTCTAGCTTTGAGACGCTGTTGCCGCCTCTGCGAAACCCTAGCTTTGGGATGCTACTGCAGCCCCTGCGAAACCCTAACTTTGGGACGTTGTTGATGTTTCTACGAAACCCTAGCTTTGGGATGCTGATGTCGCCTCTGCGAAACCCTAACTTTGGGATGCTGATGCCGCCTTTGCGAAACCCTAGATTTGGGACGCTACTACAGCAGCAATTTTTACGTCTCGTCGATTAATTTCTGTTGATCGAATCTCTAATATGTAAATGAACCAAGCTTTGATACCACTTGATGGGAAAAATGCACACAGAAGCAACACACATAATCACGAATCAACTGTCGAAAATAAACAACACAGGATTTAACGTGGTCCGGTCGCCAACTGCAACCTACATCCATACGGACAACTATTAGGTTTTCATTATGTTTTGTTGCACACCAATGACAAGTACAATGATCTCTTTAAATAGAGATTATAAAAGGGACATAATGATTAAGCCCATTCACTAAACATGGTATCTAGTCAGCCCAACCCAATTGGTTTTGGCTTCATACCCAACACCAAAGACGTATAGTTACAGTCGTTTATGACCAATAGTTGCACTTTGTCAATCATCTTGTTACCAATGTGACACTGACTTCACATTTCTCAACATGCACTGATTCAAATTAGTGTCACACTCCTACATACTTTCTTGAGTGGACGAAGATCAAGTATATGTATTGTCACATTGTCGTCCACATAGTTCACATGATGGTCAGACCTCGTCACATTAGGAGTATTTTTTCCATCATTATTTTATTATGATTTTTTATTTTAATTTTTTAAGTGTCTAATATAATTTCAATTAATACAGGTATATTCATAAGGATCGTCGATATTCTACAGCGTATGATCGACTGTAGACAAGTGGTAAAAGGTATCCAACATCGGACAAAACTCATAATGCATTGTAGTTAATTTGTGGCATCACAAATGAGGAGGTCGTTTATACCAGTCCAGGGAACAGGATATAGTTTTAATTTTTAGACAATTTTTCAATGTTCTAAGATTTTGTATTTTTAAATTTAATAAAGATATTGTAAAAAAAAATTAATCATTAATATATCAAATATTATATCATTTATTGTATTTACTTTACCTTAATATTATTACTATTAAAAAAATATTTGTATTAAATAAATTATTTGTGTTTTAAAAATAAAAATAACTTTTTAAAATAAATTAATTGTGTTTAAAATTAATTCAAATAAAATATTAAAATATCTAACAAATCCAAAAATGATGTATTCTGAGTTACATCTTGTATATTTAGGATTGTGTATTTTGAATTTATCTTTTTGTATTTAGATTATATTTCCTAGGATAAATTTTATAAAGGTAGAAATATATTTTTAAATTATATGACAATGACGTTTTAGATCATCGGGTAACGTAACTCCCCTATAAACAACATATAAAAGCTCAGGATATTTATAAGGACAGATATTAACATAAGTGTCTAATCGTGTTGATATAAAAGTACTTGCAACCCAGCACTTAATTTTATATTTTGGTTGGAAAAGAACAAACGAAAGAATTTAAATAAAAAACTTTTTATTTTAAAATTTAAAGACATTTTATACAAATTCAGGTTAAATATATTTAGATTTTGTAAATACAGAAATGTTGACTTTTAGTTTCTAAGAAAATCATGTTATTTTTATATTCATGAAATTGTATACATTTCTATAAAAGGGAAAAAAAACACAATTTTCTTGGTGACCAGCAAATATTACTCGATTTCAGAAACTAAATATATTTAATCTAAATTTCTTATTTAATTGTGAATTGTAGGAAAGAAAAGGCAAATAAAATATCAATCTTTTTTATCTTCAATATTATGGAGATTTTAATTTTCCCTTAACTTCCAAAATCCCTATCCTTGTCATTCGTGAATTTTTTAATGTTTTTCTAGGTTTGTATATGTTCTCCAAATAGAAAGAAAAAAATATCAGTAGTGGTGCCTCTGATTATATTTTATAAGCAGAAGGCAAGAAAATGGTGCAAATGAAATAAGCAAATGAAGAAAGATTACATATAATAATTACATGGAAGATTTGTCCATTCGTCTCAATTTACACGTCTTTAAGCAGGACAATTTCTGCAACCAGACACTGCCACTTAGTAATGACCATATCTGTTGATACAAAAAAAATAATGGTGATATTCAACGGTCAAACGTTGCTCTGACCAGTAATAGGATCAGCCTTCACCAAGATACAGGAGAAAAGGGAACATAAATCTGTTGCAATGTAATTGTTTTGAGGAGGCCAAACACCTGAACAAAATTTCAAATTGCACTCAATACCATTCAATTCAAGTTTCAATCGCAGAAGATGATTTGTTCTCTGTGAGCTATTTGTCATGCTGTTGTAGATCAATTTCCCAGGCTGATGCCAACTGCAATAAAAGCTGATCAGGATGTGCCCCTTCCCAAGCCTCAGTTGTATCTGTAGAAGCTTCATGTAAATTCAGTAATAGCTCTTTCTTCATTTCCATGGGGATGCCAAAGGTATCGGCTCCATTTTCCAATACTATCTCCAGCAACTGGACATTATGGTCATGAATTCAATAGTTTATGTATCAGAAGAGGAGCTATGTGTAAATTGGAGTAAGCATCAATGGCTAAACAAGCTATTTGTTGCAATTTGGTGTAGAATTATCATTCCAAGGAATGAATGTGCATAAAACCCATAGTTTTTAAAATCAGAATGAATGATCGGGGTCATATACATCTTGAAGATAAAAGGTTATATTTTTTAATCACAAAAGATGTGATTCCATGTAACAGGGAATTATACAAACCATGTTATGGAAATGAAAATTCAAACAGAAGAAAAAGTCGTACCTGTTGGATCCAAGACAAGCAGATGTCATACATGTTCTGGTCCAGTAAGAATTGTCCAATGGCATTCACAATTTCACATGCAACTTCACTTGAAAGTTGGTCAATTACAGGACCTGTTCTATCCATTAGCTTTACAAGCAAAATATCATCACCAGTGGATAATACTTCTGCAAAGGCTGAATCTGTGTCACCTACTTGAAGGGCATCCATTGCATTGGTCCAAGAAGTCCAGATGGCATCCCTCTCTTGCCCAACATTGTCATCAGCAAGAGCTTCTGCAGTCATTTCAGGGATTGCTACCCTTGTTGCTCGAGATGCTCCATTGTCCTCACCAGCAACCCGAATTGCTTCCAAGGTAGCTTCGTCCTTAGAAGCTTGCCAGACACTTCTAGCAGAGGGTCCCTCACCAAGCCGGATGGGCATTGCTGCTTTATCCCAAGCTCTCCTATTTCCTGATTGATCACTCTCATGCACAGATTTTGGTGATCTTCCATCAGCAGAACTACCACCAAAAGCCCTCCTTGAAGGAACCTGGCTATTATTTCTAGAAGAACCATACCCAGGAAGATCCCACCCTTCAGACATGTCAGATCTCCAAGATGGCCCTCTTCCCCTCATTCCCAAAGCATTTCCATCACATTGGGAAAATCTTTCACCAAATTGGATGCGTCCATCACCGCCTCTTCCATATTTGGAACTGGAGTAGTCATTGAAACCATTATACTTGCTAGATGGCCTGCTAGATGATCCTTCAAACCCTGTAAAGTTTCTACGACTTGATGATATGGATAAATCTCGAGACATGTCTTCAACAATTCTCTCTAGACCTCGCACTCTATTCTCTAGAGTCACCATACTATCATGTGATCCACCCATGAAATCCTGCAAAATTGTTTAAACATCAATCACTTGTGAATGACATTATACCAGAACTAATTTTTTGTGCCATACTGACCATACCTGAAGCATATTCATTAGATGAACTTGTTGCCTTTCCAGTTGCAGCAACTGCCTCTGGATGGCCAACCAATTTCCTCTGTTATTGGAGAAGGGTACTTCAGATTGACCATCAGTTTTAGAAAAACCTGAAAGATTGGCAGAACCCTCCCTCTGATCATTTTCAGCCCTATCATCAGTATCATATGCCTTAGTCCTAGGTTCTTTTGAGTTCACCCTTCTTTCAGGGTATCTGTCATGGCCAAAATCATCATAATTCCTTTGTTTAGAATTTCCATCATTGCCTCTCTCAAAGATACGATATTTATTACTTAAGGATCCATGAAAATCATCATTAGGGATGTTTCCAACAGAACTTGTTCTTTCTTTTGAATCTTTAACATTTGCCTCTGACTCTTCCTCGTTGTTGGAGTTAGAAGAATTAAGGCCTCTCCGAGGAACAACTACTTCCACTGGTAAATCATCCGAACCCCTTCTTTCAAGTTTTTGGAAAAATTCTGGATTTAGTTCTTTATCAGATAAGGCGGGTGCTTTCTTTTTCAGTATTACAACTGCCTTCTCAGAGATGCCAGCTGCTTTGGCCTTAGAATTTGAATCCAAGTTTGAAGAACTAGTTGATGAATTAGTCTTCCTCTCATCAAGACTTACTTTTTTCGGGTCACTTGTATCTGACGAAATAGCTGATTCATTCCCACCATCTAAAGCATAAAAAAAACAGTCATCACCAACATAAACTAGGATAAAAAACAGATTATGACAGACAAATCAAACATCCTACCAGACGAGGGCTTTGAATCATCAAGAGACCCATCTCCTTTTCCTGCGATCTTTTTCCACAATTGCAATGCCTCATTGATGCTATCTCTTACAGGTTTTATCTGAGAACAACAATACATTAATGTAGAAAAAAGTAGATAATAAAGCAAAGGATTAGTTCTCCGGTAACGGAGTTTCAACAAATTAAAATCTGCCATACTAGGACCAATGATCCTTGGCCCAGACTATAAAGAGAACGGCATAATTGGTACTATTGACAGACACCTGATAAACCAGTCACTCTTTGAATGAGATACACTAGAATGCAAGAAAAAAGTCAAAAGGAAAAAGCTAATGTTATGTGGCTACCTTCATTAATGTTTTACAATTAACATCCTTACTCCTTGGTTTTGTTTGGTAAAACTAGATTATAAACTAGCTAGTACCTAATAAGCTAGCTTCTAACTAATAAACTAGTAGCTAGCTGATAAGATCTAAACTGATAAGTTCCAAGTTGATAAGCTAGTCTATTGGATTAGAAATGTCTGGTAGAACTAAATGATGAGCTAATAGGTAAATATAAAAGGAATAAGTACATAAACCCTAAACTTTAAACCTTAAACACTAAATTTTATTATATAAATAAAATTTGTGTTTGCTAGAAAAAAAATTATTACATTATTATAATTTTAGATTCTTTTTTAAAATAATTAAATTCTTATTAAACTTTTCAGTCTTTCTATTTATTTTTTCAAAGTTATATATGTTATTTTTATTTGGACAAGTCATTTTATTAAAACTATTTAACGTGATGAATATTAATCAAATTTAATTTTTATTTATTTCAAAAAGTTTAATTTTTTCAATTTCTCAATTGAAATTACTATTCTTTCTTTTTTACAAGTTTATTGTGTGTAATTTTCACATAATATCATATAATGTTTTTCTCTTTGTAAAATTGTAAAACTGAAGGGAGAAGAAATGTTTTTGTCATTGTAAAATTGAAAATAGGTAAAAATAATAAGAATGATAAGGAAATGTATTCAAACATAAGGGATACTTATGGAACAAAATTAAATAAGCAAGAAGCTAGTTGAAGTAGCTAGTAGCTCATAAGCTATAATCTCCTAAAATAAGTCATTTTGAATTACCTTACTAAACACTTTTACAGAGATCAAACTAGCTTATATAGTAACTAAGTTAATAGACTAACCAAACATACTCCTTATTGAACTAATTTCTTCTTAGAAACCTAACATTTAAATAAAATAAGAATTGCAAGAAGTGACAGCACCGAGGAATCAAAAAATAAAAATAGCATGGGATGCCAACAAGTTATGATTAGGAAATCTCACTGTAAATGCTACCTTGTCAAATCGGCAAGCCTCGAGTACTTCCAGTGTGGGTGCTGCTTTATCAATAACCAAACTGCTTGAATGCAATGCCAAAGAACTTAATGCCTCAGCTGCTGCTTTACGTGTTGCCCAATCCGTACTTGAAAGACATTCATGGATGCTGGGCAGCAAATGTTCCAAACTTTGTGGTGCAATTGCTCCAACCTGCAATCAATACCCAATTACCTCTGAGGAATTTTCATACCAGTTCTAAACATCATAAAATGGTAAGTCGGCGATTAATGGCCCCAAGTTTGACAAAAACAAACAAACCAACAGAATCAAAATTAAAGACATCTTTGCAGCCTCTACCATCCAAATCTGATAGACCTATGCCAAATATTGAACTGCAACTTCCAACTTCATTGGGATTAGCCTCTGCAGTTGCCAAAGCCACTTTCCAACATCATTATCACCACATATGACCATGTTAAATTGAATTCTACAGATGAATTTTTGCCAATATAATCAGGTCTAACTAAATCTCAGTTTTTGTATAACCCTAATGAATCTACTACAATAAACAAACAGCAATTGTTTAGCATGTTAAGAGTTAAAATAGAACCGAACAGAGCCAGACATACAGATAAAAAAAAAAGTGATACGTTTTGGATCCAGCAAGAGAACTAAAACCAACACAAATGCTCCTCTTGGCAGGGCACTCCCTGAATATATGTAAATCACTCCACCATAGTCTCTTAATAACAAAACGACAAAATTTAAACATAATTTCATAAGTACTTTTAGCATTGTTTTCTAATCAGAATTAGAGTTTCATATCTAAGTAAGCCTGTGTTTGGAGTAGCGTTTCAAGCCCCAGATCAACATTTCAGATGTGAAAAATAAAAGCTACTCTAAGTAACTTTAACTTGGATGTGGATCACAGATCTAGTTTGATCCGATGTCGAACCAAACATGCACAAAACTATCCTGTCCTGAGCTACACAAATCATTACTGTGAAATTCCAATTCCAAATTGAATACAGAAACAAAAGGCGCCAAAGGATACTTCTAAGTCTAAACCTAAAGAAAATTCTATCACAAAATAACTAAAGCATCTAAATGTTTTACACTAAAGCTCCATTCATACCCAAATAAAGAAAGGACAAAACCACTGTGCCACCTCATGACCAAAACAACCACTCAAGTTCAAACTGAAATCAACACCAATGCTCCTCTAGACAAGGTACTCCATAGATATAACTCAAGCACTCCACCATATCTGAATAATATGTGTGAACATTTAATGCAAACCTTTATTGTGTATATCATGAAAGTAACACTCCAATTCTGGTTTGAGAACAAAACCAAAACAAAACATGTATCTGCATCTAAGTTTTGTCATAAGGGAAACTCTATATCTGAAAATAACTAAAGCGTCTCAAATGTTTTACCCTAATGCTCCGTTCACACCCTAGATAAAGCAAGCACAATACCTAATGACCAAAATAACCCTTCAAGTTCGAACTGAAAGCAACACTAGCGCTGCTCTTGGCAGGGTACTCCCTAGATAAAACTAAAGCACTCCTCCTCACCTGAATCATCTATGTGAACCTTTAATGCAAAATGAAAACTTTTGTTATGAGAATCATGTAGCAGAAACTCCAATTTTTTTAGAACAGAATAAAAGAAACACCTATGGATCTACATCTAAGCTTTTGATCTAAAGAAAACTCTAGACAGCATAATAATCAAGACCCTCAAATGCTGCATACTAAACCTCCATTCATACTGAAATAAAGTGCAAAACCATTGCATCACCTAATGACGAAAATAACCCTTCAAGTTCAAACTCCACAAAAACTTAGATGCAATGAAGTGATATTGCTGGGGTTCTCCAATCGGAATTAGAATTTCACCTCAATAATCTATATAATAAAAGATTCCATTGATTATCATCCTGTATTATTCAAATCTGATTTGAGTTGAGAACAACACTAATAGCATCTGCATATATGGTACTACTAGTACTACATCTAGTATTTCCATTGGCGGGGTACTCAAATAACTCAAGCACTCGTCCATACCTGAATAATCTAAGCGAAATTTTAATGCAAATCTTTACTACAAAAATCATGGAGATGAAATTCGAATTCAGATTTGAGAACTGAACTAAAGAAACACCAATGGATCTGAATCTAATTTTTGAACTAAAGAGAACTCTACATCCAAAATAACCAGAGCACCTACAATGCTTTACACTAAAGCTCCATTCATACCCCAAATAAAGCAAGCACAAAACCACTGTACCACATAATGACCAAAATAAGCCTCCAAGTTCAAGCTCTACAAACGTGTTGTTCCCAATCAGAAATAGAGTTTACCTAAACAGTCTCAATAATAACAGATTCCATTAATTATCATCCTGAATTACTGAAGTGAAACTCCAAATCTCATTCCAGAACAAAACCAATAGAACCAATGGTACTACATTTAAGTTTTCTTCAAAATAATTCACATCAATCCACCAACCCTTGATCCCACTCCACCCAACCCACAAAAATGCTGTCCTCTCACCTGTGACAAGCTGGCAACCACCGGCAAAATCGCCGCCTTGGCCATGAAATTGGGACTGCTGAGCAGCTTGCAGATCCTCGGACAAAGTTTCTGGAACGCCGGCACCGGCGCCTCCCCTCCGCCGCCAGCACACTCCACCATCTTCGCCATGCACACCGCCGCGCCCGCCTGCACCCCCTTGTTCTGCTCCCCCATGGCCTCGAACAGCGGCTTCACGAACAGCCCCACCACCGTCCCGACCCCCCCTCCCCCGCCGTCGCCCTTCAGATACTGCGCCGCAAGCGCGCCGACGGTGTCGCGGCAGGCGTCTCGCACGGCGGAGTCGGCGTCCTTGAGGCGGCGCACGACATGGGCGATGATCTTGGTGAGGTGCGCGGCCGCGGCATCGGCGTGGGCGGCGCAGACGGCGGCGAGGAGGCGCAGGGCGTCTCGCTTGACGGCGGGCTTTGGGTCGGTGGCGGCGTCGTAGAGGCAGTTGAGAATCATGGGAATGGCGTCCGGCGAGAGCGCAGCAATGGTCTTCTCGAGGTCCTCGACCGCGATCTGGTGCGTGTCGCGGTCGGAGAGCTTGGATAAGGAGGTGAGGATCCTCTGCTTGAGCTCCACCATAGCAAGGTGGGATGAGAGTGAAGAAGATGAGGATGAAGATCTTGATGAGGGTGATGGTGTTGGGTTTGTTTGGTTTTGGGGTTTTGGGTGCTTCATTGCTGTGAAAGTGAACAAAATGTTGTGTCTGAGTTAATGTTAAAAGGGGTTTTCTTTGGACTCAATGCAATGGAAAAAGAAGATATGAGAGAAAGCAAAAGCAATGTGTGAAAGGAAAATGTGAACTGATTTGAAGTGGATCTGTGAGGGAAAAAGGGTGCAAAACAAGTTTTCAAATATCAGAAGAACTCAAAATCATGGACCCTTTCTTTTTGGAAGTTAAGGATTTGGAAAATGGTGATGCCCCATATATAAATTTATTATTTTTATTATATAAAATAAAATAAAATTGATGGAATATGGAAATAGGGTTTTTGGGTACCACCACAATGCCTGGATCTTGCTTGGGTAGTGAGATGCACTACAACTGTACCTCTAGGGCAAGGGAAGGGACCCTATGGCTGTAGAATATAGGGTAGGTGTTACTGCCTTACTGGGATAGGGTTATACCCCAAAGGTATAAAGAAAAATTGATGAGTTAGTGTTTTTTCATGTTTAGCTTGATGAAGGAGTGAAAGATTTGGAGAAGAAAATTTAAGAGTGATTTTGAATATTTCCTTATGTTTATTTAAAAGCAAAAAATGCAGAAGGAACAATTTAAAAATAAAATTTATGTGGCTTTCATGGTATTCTAATTCCTTTCATTTTATTTATTTATGATTTGAGATCAAGTGTTGTTTAAAAATTAAATATTTTTATATAAAATCAATAATAATAATATATACTTTTTTGTAAAAATAATGGTAAAGTAAATAATTAGTTGATCTAACAAAATCACATAACCTTTCTTTCGTTTTCAATTATCTAAACAAGTAGAGATTTTTTTTTAATCGTTTCCTTCTTATTTCTATTGTATAAAACATTTTTTCATTATAGTTATTTATTTTTTTTGTTTAATTCTTAATTCAAAACCAGTTTATAAGATGATTTCCAAAAAAATAAGAATAGATACCACTCAAAAAAGAAATCCATGTCCCTTATTTATGGTATATCCACCAATAATTATGCAATAAAAAACTTTTATAACAATTTTCACAATTGAGATATACATGCTTAAAATATTATGAAAAAAATTGAATTTAAAGGAATTAAACTGGTACTAGAATAACTCCAAAAGATAAAATCATTAAATATATATAAAAATGTTAATTTTAAAAAATAAACTCAAGACATGGTGTAAAATATAAATTGCTTGTCACTTATTATAAAAGTAATAATGTGATCTATAATATCATGAAAAAATAAATTTTAAAAATATATATAAAGTAGGTGAACTAACGTCTTCTTCCTCAATTCTCACTTGGACAACATTGAATGTTCTTATTTGGTTGGGTTTGACTTTGGTAAGTTTATTCGTCGTCTATATCGCTTTTTCATCTATGTAATTTAGGGTTTTGTTTTGGTTAGGTTAATTTGTTTGAATTTCGTTTTATAGTTTGGTTTCATTGCTTTCATTTCATCTTTCTTCTTTGTGTATACTCAAGTTTAAATAAGGATAAAATATATTTTTGGTTATCTCAATACATTTACATCAATGTATATATTTTATTCACACTTAATAACTTTAATCATAAATTATTTGATGTAATAATAAATAAATTCATTATTTTAATTAGGATTTATATAATTGGGTTTATTTAAGCCTTAACTATTCTTTTTGTTAATTTTGTGTTTTTAGAGTAAATAGTCTGAAGGAAGTGTCTACCTTTACGAATTGTCCAAATATGCAAAAGTTCACTTCTTTGAATCAAAATATAAGCAAATATTCGATAGGATTTTATGCAAAGTATGAGAAATTTTATCCACCTAAGTAGGAGCTGGATCTTCTCCACAATCTTCTCCACCAAAAGTGGTGCCTCCAACATGGAATGTGTATCAATATCTCTAAGTGCAAAGTTGCTTCCTTAGTTTATTTTTCTGCATTTTTTATCTTTGTCTCATTGAAGGCTAAACCTTTTTTTTTTTTTTATTCCTTTGTAATTTTCGATTGAGTTCTGAGGTTTTGATCAATAAAAGTTTCATTTTTTTAATTCTATATAGTAGTTGTTTTAATATCTTAATCTCTTGGAAAGTTGGTTTTTGTGAGAGGTTATACTTAAACACTCATGATTGAGGGTGTGTTTGGATTAGAGGGTGTGGGGGAGTGGAAAGTTGAGGGTGAGTGGGAGTAGAAGTGTGAAGAAAGTTGAGGTTGTTTGGATTGGGCTATGTTAGAGTGGATATGTGAAGAAAGTTTATTGAAATTTGTGAGTGATGGGATAGTTGTAAGAATATTATAAATTATTTTGAATAGTAAAGTTTGTAAGATTACAATTTTACCCTTGTATATAAAAAAAATAAAATAATGATTAATCCTATTTCATATTTTAGTTAATTATAATTTAAAATTAAAGTATAATTTTATTATTTAACATTTTATTAATTA
>Ga0123342_1006930_pt1 | contig 15360 bp, 11 predicted proteins | sample Turbeawhitnodule_FD_89960 | JGI IMG/M metagenome (GOLD analysis project Ga0123342, IMG submission 89960) | Root nodule microbial communities of legume samples collected from Mexico - Turtle bean Mexico white nodule | ecosystem: Host-associated > Plants > Roots > Nodule | place: Mexico: Nepantla... | reverse complement strand
GTGGGAGGAGAACTTCAAACGCACAAAAACTCACTTGGATGTACCTTAAGGTATTTAAAGTATATTTGTTCACTCAATTTAATGTGTTTCACTCATTTATTTAATACATTTATTTTCACATGCAGTCCAATAGGCAATCTGGAAATTATGAGTGCGGTTATTATGTTATGCAGTGGATGTTGACTATTTTGCAAGCTGAAATTAATAAAGGTTGGGATCAGATAATACCTCAATACAATAAACACTTTAAAATTTGGGATTTATTATTCATGCACTAATTCAAAAAATTTCAAATGTCACAGTTGTTCAACGACCAACACCCGCTAGATTCGAAAGCATTGGAGTATGTGAGAACAACATGGTCAAAGTATTTTGTAACCATGTATAATACCTTAGGATAGATAAATCATTAGAATGCATACTTTTTTATATATTAGCAAAACTTTTTGTATAATGTTATCATTTGTTGTATGTATTTTTCATATTTAAATTATAATTTTAAATGTTTTGATTTTTTGGAATTGGAAATTTTATGAAGGTTTGTGATTTATTAAAAAACCAATTTGTTTTTAAAAAAAAACCAAGATATAACGACGGTTCCAGAGGGAACTGTCTTTAAAAGTGACTACATACAACGACGGTCCGTCTTTAAAAGTCATTTAATTTTTTTTTAAAAAAAAAACTATTTAACAACCACTTATAACGATGGTTGAAGAAACGTCGTTAAAAATCAGGTTTTTAACGAGGATTTAAGAACCGTCATTAAAAATCACAACTTTATAACGACGTCTGCAATAACGATAGTTCTTGAACCATCTTTACATGTCGTTTTTAACCATCGTTAATTTACCTTTTTGTACTAGTGACTATTTTTACCAAATTTCTTGATAAGCACATGCAACATGCAACACTAGGAATCAATTTAGCTTCAATTGTAGACAAACTCACAATGGATTGTTTCTTAGAACACCATGATATAACTCCTAAAGCAAATAGAAAAATGTATCCTAATGTAGTTTTTATCTTCTAAATCACCTACATCAATATCAATGTATTCCATAAGACCATTATATTTCTCCGTTTTTATAGAAAACTTCGTACTGAGTTGTTCCTTGCAAATACCTTAACACTTTCTTTGCTAGTTGTAAATGAAGTTAAGTAGGATTTTGAATATATATGCTCAAGAGACTTACTACAAACATAAAACATTGAAGTTTGAACACAATTGCTTTCATTCATTTGAACACCTCTTGGGCATACTTTCTTTGATGGATAAAAATTCCACCTTATTTATACAAGACTTCAAGACCCAAAAAAAAATCATTCTACCAATATCGATCATATCAAACTCATGTTGCATCAGTTTCTTAAACTTAATAAACATTAACTCGTCATTTCCCATGGAAGAAAGATCATCAACGTATAAACTTACGATGAGCATCTTGTCCTCAATGTTTTGTTTAACAAATGTCTCTAAATATATGTCCTTAATGTCTAGTGGGTATTATATTTGGACTGGGGTATGGAGAGGCTTATTTATCCTAAATATTCACTGTAGTTTTCTTTAAGGTTTTCTAAAAAATAAAAATCATATAATATTTCAATAGAAACTTTAACTTGATAAGCAATTAATCAGAATGAGTCAATTTAGAGTAATTTAATAGAATTACTAGATTTACCTAATTCAAGTTTTTAGAAAAAAAAAACCCTAATTTGTAAATGATAGAAATTGTTTGAAAAGTTCACATGTAATCAATCAAGTGATTATAGTAAGCAAATATTCAATTTGGTCCCAATTATTTTGATTATATTCAGAATCATTAGTTCAAAACTAGACTATTCTTAAGCATTTAGATTTAATTAAAAGAAATTTGTGTTAAACCCTTGCTTTTGATTCAAAATTATTCAATTAGAAGTTAGATAAGTCAAAACAAATAAAATTGAGCTTGAAAAGGCTTATCTCATTGGTTCATAATTTTTATTAGTAGATAATTTTATTAGACGATGTCATAATTGAGACTCAATCCATTGATATAAAAATTATACGAGTTTATGTTTTAAGGATAACAAAACAAAATAAAAATGATTAATAATTTATAAAGTTGTAGGATGTATTTAGACAATTTGACGATCTAACATGTTAGATGATTTAGATGTCTAACAAGCTATGACTACTCACTATTATATTATAAATTTTTTTATGTTACATAAAGAATTATATATGTAACAAATTCGTAATAATATTCGCAACACATAGTTTTTTTATTGGAAAAATAAACAATTTTTTTATTGAATATAAATTCAGATTGATATTCCACATCCTATTTATACCAGATTTCTGCTAAATTTGAATTGGTTGTTTAACTAGGCAAGTTTGAAGAATCTATGCTAATCTCTTCACCAATCCTCAGTCGAATCGAACAAACCTACTTGTTTTTACATCTAAAGAAAATTTACTTGTGGCCGCAAAGTTCCCAAGTCTTGTGAGACACTCCAAACGATGTTGCTGCTCAATTTGGTAGTTAATAGACACTCGGACCTATCTTGAATTTATAAATAGGGTAAAGACAATAAAGGAATTCGAGAAATAAAGTCCTAAATATCTTTCTTAGGGGCAGCAAACCACATGTGAGAGTCAAGTACAAACAAAACTAAGATAGTGGGAGGCTCACTTGAGTGTTTAATATATATAAATATATATGGGCATGAAATCATAGTGTTTGTGGTGAACCCAAGGCAAAGCCTACATTGTTGTTTTTAAAAGGAAAGGATCCAGCAATAGAAGGGTTTAACGGAGAGAAATTTGGAAAAATGGAAAATGTAGCAACAAAAATGAACTGGAAGGATTCAACTTTCAAATCTCAAGTAGGAAAGCTTGTTTTTTGTTTTTGGCATTTCTTTCATAGGCTTTAGTGTAGTTAAATCACAAAGCTGTTGGTTGGCAGAGATGCATGTGTTTTGTTTGATTGGTAGAAAATGCAATGAAAGAAAGGAAGCTAGATTTGGTCCTATAAATAAATTCTTGGCAACTAATTGAGCATCGATCGTGTTCATGTTATATTGTTACAGTTCATCGCCTATTTCCACATGGGTTGCATACTCTCAAATTGTATTTATGTGAAGTGGAGTTACTCTATGTTAGGCAATGCAATATGTGCCAGCAAAATATCAAAAGCTAGTTTTTATGATTGTATATTTTTCAAAAAGTGGTTGTAAAAAGGGGAATATGCAGGAGTGAATTGGCTGGTATATGTAGATTTTTTTTTTCGTCATTTACTTAATTAGCGATGGCCAGATGAGAGAGTAAACTCACTTCATTTTGTCACCCAATCCACTAAAGCCAATCAAAATGTTCAAATTCACTCTGTCACAATTAATAACATTGAACTACTGATTTAAACCAAGCTTATATCAGTCAATGAACATTTAAAATGGAATATTTTCCAAGTTCATTGACTAAAAATGATTTTACCTGGTTTGTAACATTAGCCCCTATGACTTGATACATAATTGGAATCAATTGAGAAAAATTTTCATTAGAAATTCTTTAGGGAAGATACCAAGGTAAGTCTTACTAATTTAATGCAGAATAAGGGGTACATATCAAAATATAGACGATTACTTAAATCCATTTATGAAGGTGAGATATTATACACAAAAAATTGAGTAAAAACTAGTTGGAATGGCCGCTGTTAGATTCGTTCTCCATGAGAAAAAACTTTTAAGTCAATCCGTAAGAGATACGGCTCAATTAACATATATAAGGTTAGATAAATTTAAATAATTACTTTTGAAAATGAAAGATTTAAAAGGTTTGAGAGACATTAATAAAAGAAAAGTTGCGTTTTTTAGATATTGAACTTGATGGGGAATATGAAAATCAAGAGCGAGATATATTATATGATTAAGAAGGAGTTACTACTGTGAGTTAAAAAAACTTTTGACCTTTATGAAAAATAGGTTAAAAAAAAAGGGTAAATGGATCAAGTCAACTATAGTACAACTGAGACTTGTCATATCTATAGAGAATTAAAATTTATCATAGTGGTAATAACTTTCAAAATTAAGTGAGAAAATGATAAAAGTTGATTTCATAAATTTTGTAAAATAACTATAATAGTCCTAATAAAATATTTAGGAGATTGAAACTTTGACAAAAATAAAATAGAAGAATAACAAGTATTGGGATTGAAATAGCTTTTGATGGAGGACCACCTAACCTTCACATTTTGGAATAGTCTTTTTATTTTTCCCTATCATTGAAAATTTGTGCAAAATTAGAGTAGGTTTTATTTGGGCTTGTTTTTTTGGCTAATTTTCATGTGTCATGTACGGAACCTAATAGAGTAGAGTGTAAATAGGAAAAGAGGTTGTAAATAGTAAGCATGACTTAGGAAGCATGAGGAGTCCACCTAAGCATAGACAAGGAAGGCATGAATGTCCCCAAGTTATCTCCTCAAGTATTTGCTCCAATGAGAGGAAGTCATTTGTCACCATGGGAGTGGAGAGTTTTTAAGGTTAAAATCTGCACATTGGTTGCCCTTAGCACTATAGATAAGTGTGCTAGGCCTCAAGTAAATTCAACTTGAATTGAGTAAGAAATTTATGCCAAAATGTTGTCTCACTTGACTCAAGTTCATTTTATGTTAGCACCAATTTGTGTGTCTAAGTTATGACTCTTTAGAAGTTGGTCTCACCTCTTATAAAACTCAACAAATCAAATTAAACTTTCTAATATGAATTCTACCTTCATCCAACTTCTGCATTGCCTTCATAGAATCCATTCAAAATTATAAATTTCAAAACAAGCAAGGATTCAAGACCAAGTTTGCATCAACTATGCAAATCTCTTTTGTTATTGTTACTTAAAAATGCTATATTTATTCAAGTTCACTATTCCTTATGGCCAAACCAGGTCAATTCCTTGAATCAAGGTTATCTAGAACCACAAACTATCATAACCAATTCCTTATATCACGATAGCTTGCTTCTGCATTATGATGGAACATTTTAAGCCAAGTACTCAATTACATTCTTAACAATTAACATACTTGGTTTATTTGAAAGGGTTCAGATACATGAACTCAACTTTTGGCCTCATGCATACTCCATGGGCAACAATGGTCGTAACTCACGATAAAGCATTAAGTATACTATCAAATTAGTAGAATTTGAAATTCAAAGAAAACATGCCTTCATAAATAATAATAACTCAAGAGATATTACATTGTTTTACAATCCCAACAAGATAAATTTAGAAACTCGTGATAGATCTTACAGTGAAGCGCAAGAATGAGAAGCTAAGAACAACAAACATGGATCCATGAATGTTGTTGGGAAACTTAGGCTCTAGTGTTCTACCTTAGTATTTTTCTCCATTTCATCCTCTGGGCTCTTGGTCTTATATCTTGATATGTATCTTTGTTTCCGCCTTCGTTGATCGTCCTTGAAAATGAGGTGCCATGACCTCTTTATTTATAAATTTTAGTGAGGAGCTCTAGCAGATTTGGCATCCGCTCAATGTAGAGTCAACCGCTTAGTGCATTGACTTTCTTTATTTTGAAAAAACCTTTTGGTTTTAAGCCTTTTTTTGGGCTTCAACATATTCATAAGTTTTTAGTTATTTAGGGATTCGCTCCAAGCCAAGCTCAATGCAATCCTTTTTCAATCACGAAATCTTCTTAGGCTTTGAGTTTCTCTTCAAGGCAAGCCTAATGGAATCTGAAACCTCCCTTCTTTGGTTCAGGTTAGCTCCAATCCTTTTCCAAGTGAATTTGAGCTTTCTTCAGCATGAAAGAATCTTTTCGATCAACCATTTTGAATTTGATCAACCTTCTAAACTTTGTAAATCTTGATCCTTCTCTGGCCTCAATCCGCTCAATGCATGCCTTTGACGCTCAACACATGCCTTTGGCGCTCAACATATTTTAAGTTTTCCAATACTTGTTCTCTGCAATCAATCCGCTTAGCCCTTTACCATACACTGGACGGATTAGTCATTTCTTATACTTCTTTTTGTTTGTTGTTTTCCTTCATTTTCTGCAAGATTCATCAGATTCTTCTTCTTTTTTTCTTCTTTTGAGTCAAGGTTTTCTTTGTGGGGAATTACACGCTTTTCAGACTGTTTTTCCATGTACTCTACTTATTACGCATGCCTAGTTTGCTATGAATTTTACAACAATTTGACCTTTATCAAACTCCCCTCAACTTAGCTTTTTGCTTGTCTCAAGCAAAAGATTTTAAGGACTCATTTTGTGAAAAGAAAAGCAATGCATATGACAAAACCATAGTTTAATTTTTTAAGAGTTACTTTGGAATTGAAAGATAATCAAACTTATGCACCTAACCTCAACACTAGACCTTCTAGCCTACTAAACATCTGTACAAGAATGCAGTTTCATCACACAAGATCCTATCCAAGCACAAGGTTCATTATTTTTCCCCTTTTAGCATTTATGCTTAGGCCCTTTCATGTAATTCTATGTTGAATCCATGTAGCTCTTTATAATTTTTGATATGTTGCGGTTTGATGGATGCATTGTGTGGGTTAAATGGATGAAGAAAACTGAATGGAGAAGATGAATTTGGTTGGTGAAAATAGAGACTTAGAAAAGGTGAGGCCAACTTCTAAGTAATTTTAAGCTAGACATAAAACTAGTGCTAACAAAGAGTGAGCAAGTAAGACAATTTGTGCACAAACTTGGGCAACATTTCTATAGTCAATTATAAGCTAATTTACCCACTTGTATTTATAGTTCTAAAGGTAGCTAAGGTGCAAGTTTTAACCCTAAAAACTCTCCACTCCCATGGTGACATTTGGCTTCCTCTCATTGGAGAAAGTCCTTTCAAATTAGAGGTTGTCAAGTGTCCTCACCTAATTGGAGAGAATCCTTTCCATTCCCATGATGACAAGTGGTGTTTTGGCATTAGTGGGAATCCTCTCCATTGAGGGGATGGCATGTGGACTTTCTTGCCTTTCTTGCCACTCCATGCTTTCTATATGCACTATAGTAATATATTTGTGTACCCTACATGATCTAAAGTTGCATTGGGTCCAAGGAGGCCCAATTGAAACTCTAGCTAGACTCTTGTTTTTCTATTTACACCCTACTTTAACAGGTCCAATACATGGCCATGACAATAAGCACAATACATGGCCCAAATAAAGCCCAAAATAGAGCATACACTACTTTGCCTAATTTATACAAGACTGGAGAAATTGTAGTGGCTAGATGGTCCTCCGTCACTCTTCCTAGCTCGGTGTGTTCACTCTAGTGATTTCAACAACTCCAAGAAAACTTTAGTATATAATTCATATTCCTCAAGTCAGCATAACAAGCATGGATCATTAGAACTTTTATATGTTTGTATTGTCGCTAGGCTATTCAAGAAATTTTGGTTTTTCTAGGGACACAAATGCATTCACTCTTACTGCATTTTAATTTGGTATTACCCCATTTTTTAGGTTTTATCTCTAGACCTTTGCCTTTTTGGTGTGTTAACTTTTTCACTTAGACCTTTGTTAGTCTGATCTTTCTTTTTAGACACCAACTATTTCTTTTCTTTTGTTCTTTTACAACCAACTATTTTTTCTTTCCTTCGTTAGTATGCATACTATGTCTTCTCTCTAAGAGTGAGTGAAGGTAGGATGTATCCTCTGAAGCTTAGGTCTATGTGTAATCATTTTAGGTTTAACATAATTATGCTTTTTAATTTAATTTAGGGTTGACTATTTGGATATATGCATAAGAACAAAAATGACCTTGATCCTTTCCATGCTTCTTATGCTAACTTATGCACTTAAAACTCAACACAAAATTGTTTAAGAGTCTAAAATCACTTACCAACTCATTTATCTCTTTGGTGGCTCTCTTAACACACTAGATTGATCCTCTCCTTGTGCCATGGTCTAAAACTTTGTGTGATTCCATGCTCATAGGTGTACTGCATTTAATATATTGTCCTTCTTGACTAGAGGTTTCTTCATTTTCATATCAGCTCCATTCTTAGTTACTCCACATTCAAACTGGTTTAGCTAACTCTAAACTAACAAGATATCATGTAATACATACAAACACTACTAATGAAATATAAAAATATACACCAAGATAGTTAAAGTTAGTGCAACATTAGTTTTACAAATTTCAACAATAAAAAGTCTATATGCAGAAGTAATAAAAGCGGTAAGATGTAATCTATTGTCTTCCTTGTCTTCCTCATTTGACTCAAAACCATCAAAAGCATCTTTTGCCTCTGATGACTCTAAGCCTACCTTTGTTGGTTCATCTTTTGTAGTCTCCACCTAGATTTCTTCTTTTTCTGTCTTAATTTATGATCTAATTGCTTTGATGTACTTTTGATACAACCCAAATAGCCAAGAAGATGATCAAGGACACAAGAGATACTTCACACTTTGATCATTCATCTCAGCATCCAAGACAAGGCCCCACCAAATGTTGGAAGGACCTCAACAGAAAAAGGACTGGGCATAGACTAGAGCATCAAATGTTCTTTCTTCTGATCTTCTTACAAGACAAAAATGTTTGTAAAATAAATTGGACTCACTTTGGGGGTCCAAATAGAAAATAAGCTAGAGTATGTTTACATAGCATAAATAGGAGTGTACTTAGCAAATTGGGCTTGTGCCAAGTCCACTTGTCATGACACATGCACCTAAGATTAGAGTTTTTTAACCTAGATTCTAGAAACTATGCTTAAGGATATTTGATGAACCTCCATCTCCTATTTTCTTCAGCATTTCCAAAGGAATTAGATTTATACTTGCCCCCAAATCCAGCAAGGCATTGTCCACAGATCTATATTTCTTTCTTCAATGTAGCTCCTATTCTTTCTAAATCTTTCTTCAAATTTTTTGCAAAATAATTTTTAGGGAGCAATTTGTCAAAGAATTTTCTTTCCTTCTCTTTTTTTGAAGGAGGATGAAGATATGATAAATCTTTTGCAAAAACACCTCTCTCCTTATTTTTAATTTTTTCTTCCTCACTTTTTTTCTTTTCTCTCTCTGTTTCCTCTCTCTTCTCCTCAGTCTCATCTTCTTTTTTAGTCACTACATTATAACAATGCTCTTTTGGATTAGATTGGCTATTGACTGAAAACTGGACACTTTTTATCTCTACAATATGTTGGTCCACTTGTCTCATCTAGATCTCTATATTCCTAATCATTGCCATGCTATTTTCTTTCATTATCACAAGCTTTGTCAGGGCGTCTTCAACTTTACTCATTCTTTCAAGCATGGATGGATCCTCTAGTTGGTGAATTGTTCTGATAAGAATAATGACCATTAGGATGATCACCTCCACAAAAATCACACCTGATTGATTGACTCTGGCTTTGAGATGAATGAACAACATATAATTGTTGGGGCAATTTAGACATTTGTGCAGTTAGTTGCTCAATCTGTTGTGTTAGAATCTTATGGTGAGCCAAGAGTGCATCTTCTAACAACCCTTTCTTTTGAATACCTCGTCTGTCATGTTGGGTTTAATAATCATTCGATGCCAAAGGCATCAATAATCAGTCGATGCCAAAGGCATCAATAATAAGTCGATGCCTACATCAAGAACCATTGTGCCACTAACTGCAGCATCTAGGAGCATCTTTGATTCATATCTGAGACCATTAAGGAATATGCTTAGTTGAGCAATTTCTTCAAACCCATGATTTGGGCATTTTCTCAATATCATCTTGAATATTTCCCATGTCTCAAAGAAGACTTCATTTGCTCCTTGTCTGAACATAGAAATTTCAGGCTTTGCTTTGATGTAGCGAGAAATTGGAAAAAACCTTTGTAGAAATTTTACCTCTACCTCCTCCCATCTAGTGATGCTCTGATTTGGAAGTGATTTGAGTCATTCTTTAGCCTTTCCTGCCAATGAAAAAGAAAATAAGAGCATATAAACATTTTCAACATCCTCTGATTTAAAGCCCATTCCTCCCACAAATTTATAAAATATATCCAAATATGAATATGGATCCTCATGTTCCATTGTTGTGAATTGATGGGCACTGATGAGAGTGAGAAAATTAGGATCTATTTTCAAGGCCTTGACGGTAGCAGGTATTGCAATACTAGAAAAATGCCCTGGCCCTTGGCACATGACATAATCTCCAAGTGTCCTCCTAGGGAATAGTGCTTGTTCTTCTGCCATGTTGCTTTCTTCCTGAAAAATGTTAGTGGGGAAAAAACAGAGTATATTTAAAAAAATAAATAAATAAATAAATAAATTTGAAGACAAAATAAAAAAAATATTCACAAAAAATAAAAAAATAAAAAATACAAAGTAAAAAAATAAAAACTTACTTAAAATAAAAAAAAATACTAAGAAAAAATAAAATAAAATAAAAACTGACACAAAAATAAACAGAAACTAGTAATGGTAAAAAAAAAAATTAAAGGAAATTGTACTAAACCAGAACTCGTAGCGCTCAAAGCTCGTCAGTCAGACTTCGGCATTTCCCTCAAACAGGTCCGCTCAGCATAGGGGTTTCCTTGGCCTCGTGACTAGGCCCCAGGTATATGTAAATATTGACTCTCATACATGCATATAGGATAATCCTTTATGAATTGCTAAGGTAAAGTCATTAAATGGGCCTAGAGGTGTACTTAGCATGTCCAGGTCTATGGTAAGTGTGATGGGTCACGCGTTTGTAATCAGGTACTTGTGCAATAGCCCGTATTCATGCATTCGATATAATTCCTCGTGTATAAAGCTTGGTTGGCCAACGAAGGGTGTCAAGGGATCTATGGGTGCATTTAGCACATTCAGACCCCGCATAAGAAAAGCATCATGTGTAAGCCCAAGCCCAAGTGTGTTAGGGTTTATGGAACGTTATTACGGGGGGGTCACAATTAGTTGTTTGTTGCATGATATAACCTTAAAGATAGGAGCATGCATTCGTAATTACTTGCGGTCTACACCTTAAAGGTAAAAGATAAAAGATAATGTTCCCAGTTGAAATTTTATTCTCTCTGAAGTCATTTCATATGCTATACGAAAAAGCAGACAAACATATTTGAAACGGCTTGGACCCCAAGGGTGGTTGCCTTCATGGATGCCCATATGGTTATTCTGTTAGGGTTTGTTGCACTCCAAGGAGATAGAATTCTACGCAATTGTGTTGTTAAGATTACGCATATTGTAACAAGAATTATTTTTATTGAATATACCCTCACTAGAGATAGGATGCTCGTGAGGGAAGGTGTTTGTCAGTGGTAACCTAGTGATACTCTATAAAAGGGGCTTAAGATCCCAGGTGAAGGGACGCAATTCTGAATACACTTTTTGAATACTGAAACTAGTTGTTTCTTATTCTTTGATAAGCCCTTACTGACTTGAGCGTCGGAGTACGAACAACTGTAAGGGCACCCTTTGTCTTTACAGGTAAAGCCTCCAACGACCCAGAGAAGTGCAGATTCCAGAGGAGAGAGGCGGAGCCTAAACCAGTCATCGGAGTCAACCGGCGACCAAGTCAACCAGCAAGAACATTTGGCGCCCACCGTGGGGCCCGATAAAACTAGGTCCCATCCACATTGGTAAACAAGGCAATCGGAAGACATGAGAAATACTCGACAAAGTGGTCTTACAGGATCTGAAGAGGTCGATGCCCCCCATAACCCAACAGCTTATGGAGATCATCACAGCTCTCCAAGAGACAGTGGCGGCAACCAGGGTTGAGCAGGTTCAAAACCAAGACCAGTTCAGGACTGAGTTGGATGCGTCACGAGCAACTAATGAGGAACTATGTAGAACTAATGAAGAACTGCACAGGAATTGGCAGCGCGCTGTGGGTGATCAGTACCCACCTGTCCATAATAGGGCCCACACAATGTCTTTCTCACAAGAGATCTTAGACGCAATCGTGCCAAAAAACATGATGACGCCTAAGATCACCTTCACTGGTGCCGAAGATCTGGGCGTCCACCTTGCAGCCTTTGAGGCCTAGACGATGATTCTAGGAGGCATAGATGTCGCACATTGCAAACTGTTCGTAGGCACACTTTTAGGCACAACACTGAAGTGATTTATTGGCCTACCTAACGGCCTCATAACCACTTTTGACCAGTTCTCCACATTGTTTAGGGAACAATTCATGGTGAATCAAGCACCACCCCCTATTCCTTTTGACCTCTTTGGGGTGATTCAGAACCAGGGGGAATCTGTGAAGGACTTCCTAAATCGATTTGGAGCGTTGGTGGTACAACTCCACACCCAGGACGAGGCATTAATAGTACATGCCTTTGTAAAGGGGATAAGGTCAGGGCCTTTTAGCGATTCTTTGATAATGAATCGACTCAGGACGCTGGCAGAGATCAAGTGGCGAGCAGTCGCCCACATCGCCGCTGAAGAATGGATGAGCACGAAGCGTGAAAGCATGGGCGCAGGGCCGACCAAGGCCCGAGAGAATAGTCGTACCCAACCCTTGAGGGTACACGAGACCACAACGGAAAAGAAGCCAACGCAACAAAAACTCTATGAGCCCGATGGGACCCAACCCAGGGCGAGGTCGAGCACCAACCTGCCTTCCCGGTCTAAATTCAAAATGCCTTACAGGGAGTTACTTGCCATCCCGACTATTGCGGAAAAGCTGGAGTCCCCACCAAAGACCGAAAAGGTCTTGGGACCAAGAAAGAATACTTGGTGTGAGTTCCATAAGGCTTATGAACACGACGTGGAGAACTGTTTAGCTTTGCGTTATCAGTTCTCAAGATTGCAGAGGGAGGGTTTCATGCATGACTATGTGTAGGGAGACCAGGAGGGGACAACAAATAAAATAAAAACAAATATGTAAATAAAACAAAATAAAAACTGTAACAATTAAAAATATTCGCAATATTTAGGAAACTATATTCATCAAATCAAACTGTTCTCCGACAACGACACCAAAAACATGATGACTTTCTATGACAAGAGCACCGCGTTTGTCTAAAGTAATAATTGTCCCTAAGGACGGATATCAATCCTACAAGGAACACTGAATTATCAAGTACAATAATCGCTAAATATCAAATAAAACAATAAAAATAGTGTTGAAGTGATTGTGTTGGCAATGATTAATAAGAAAACAGACAAAGAATTAATTGCTTTAAATTGGAAAAATAGGGATTAGGTTTCATCTCTCTCACTCTCGTGTATTTTGATTAGCATTTTAATATTAAGTTCTTTGATTAAAATTGATACTCGTAAAAAGTCATTTATATCGATCCTTTGCATAATTATAAGAACAACTTAGAACAAAGCTCAGACGTTAATAGCAATTAACATTTCAAGTCTATTCCTAACACTCAAATTTGTTAAGTATTGTTGTTTAGGTTAGAACCCTAAAAATACCTTCCAGACATATTTAAGATTCTCAATTTGTCATAGAAATTTAGAAGTAAAATAACAATACCAATAATCAATCAAGAACAAAATATTATATCATATTAAATATCACCTCAATACATAAGAGTTCGAGTAGATTACTCTCAATCCCAAATGGTAAAATTAGCCACACATACCTCTAGCACATTCTATTCTTCCAAGTGGGTTACAACTCACTCAATGGTGTTTTCCTCTCAATCTGGTACCCTAGGGTTGAGCCTCTATCCCCCTATTTAACCTAATTTTCTAGAGTTAGGTCACTTCCTGTGTCGTGCTAATGAGCGAAGTGATCAAACATAAAAAATGCCCAATTTGTCTAATGCATTCTCGCTTGAGTGAGAATCTCTTGTTGCAAAATTGGCTTTTTTCGAAACTTTCTCCATTTTGGTACCTTCTAGGTTCCGACTTTCTCCATTTTTCTACCTCATTTTCCGATTTCAACCTCATTCCTTTTTAATCCAAATCTCCAATCTTTCCTAGAAACTTTCAATTAATACCAAATTTGAGAATAAAATGCTCTTATTCAAAAAAGGATCATAAAAATGTAAAAAGGTATAAATTCATAAATTATGAATTATTTTATATGTAAATTAGCAATAAATCCTCATAAGTGCCTATATTTTAATATGAAATATTACTGAAATTAGGCACTTATCAATGCCCCAAACATTTCTCACATAGTTCATTGCTTCTGAATGTGGCGATTGAGCATCCGTAAAATACTGTAATACAATATAAGTTCAAATTAGTGTTAAAGTACATATACTTTTATTATAAAGAATAATTTAAATATTATTACACTACGAGAAAAAAGGTTTTTAATGGAGGTTATTTAGCGAAAGTTAAATAACCCTAGGAATTGATTTAATTAACAGAGGTTATTTAGTGGAAGTTAATATAACCCTAGGATTTGATTTAATTAACAGAGGTTTTTTTAACCTTCGTTAAGTTCCAAAGGTTATTCTAAAACCTCAGCAAAATAACGAAGATTTTTTTAACCTTCTTTAAATTCCAAAAGTTTAATCTAAAATCTCAGCAAAATAACGGAGGTTTGTTTAACCTTCCCTAAATTCCAAAGGTTTATTCTAAAACCTTAGCAAAATAACAGAGATTTTTTTACCTTCGCTAAATTTCAAAAGTTTATTTTCAAACCAAAAAAAATAACAGAGAATTTTTAACCTTCGTTAAATTCCAAAGGTTTATTCTAAAATCTCACCAAAATAACGGAGGTTTTTTAACCTTCACTAAATTCCAAAGATTTATTGTAGAACCTCAATAAAATGCTCTCTATTTTTCAAACTTCAATGAATAAATATAATTAAATATATTTATAAATAAATAATTAAAAAATATATAATTCTAATATATTTTATATATTTTTATAACTAATTTCTCTAAAATTTTGAAAGTGTAACTTTACATTACAAATAAGTTTTCTAAAGTTTCAAAAATTTATTTTAAAAACTCACCAAAATAACCTTGGATGATAAGAATTTCAAAACTAATCTTGGATAATAAGTATTTCAACAGTATTTGTTGGTAGTTGGTTTATATAATAGTGTGATTCTGGCTTGAGGTGTATGTTGTGTGCAAGGAGGGTGAGTAGGCTTTGTGGGATTCAAAGTCACCTCTTTGTGTGTGGTGTTTGTGTAATTTGTGATTGGTTGCATAGTAAAAACTCAGTGGTTTGACTGAGGACTGGATGTAGCTCTATGATAGAGTGAACCAATATAATCTCTATGTGAAATTCTCTCTATCATTTCTCTCTCTATTTCTTTGTATTTTTTGTTATCATAAACAACCGATTAAATCGCTATTTTAACCGATTAATATTTTGCTTTTGTTTCTGTTTGGTAATTTGATTAGCTTTCTGAATTGCTTTTCTGGGTTGATTGAAAAAGTTTTATTCTAAGCCAAGTATTTGTGAAAATAGTTTGAAAACAATTCACCCCCCCCCCCCCCCCCCCCCCCCCCC
>Ga0123342_1006929_pt1 | contig 15361 bp, 6 predicted proteins | sample Turbeawhitnodule_FD_89960 | JGI IMG/M metagenome (GOLD analysis project Ga0123342, IMG submission 89960) | Root nodule microbial communities of legume samples collected from Mexico - Turtle bean Mexico white nodule | ecosystem: Host-associated > Plants > Roots > Nodule | place: Mexico: Nepantla... | reverse complement strand
GACGTGTTTTGTGGTCCTTGGGTCGTGTTAGATGGTTTCCTGGGATCTAGGGGATGTTCCCGAAAATCCAGGGAGTGCTCACGTGTGTTTGTTGCTCAGCGGGAATTGTAACCGTTTGTCCCACGTGTAACCACGTTAATTAATTAGATAATTTTAATTCGAACCATGCGGTCGTCCGGTGCCGATCGGTACAAATAATAATAATAATGTCTAAGAGGAAATTAAATCCAAGTCCTACTTATAACCATTATACCAAATCATCTTTTTGATCATAATATTATTATTATTATTTTTATAATTATTATTGCAATGATTATTATTATTATAATTAATATTATTACTATATTAATAATTTAAAAAATCATAATAATAAAAATAATTATTAGTAACAAAAATAAAAATACAATAATAATTATAATTATAATTTTAATAACAAAATAATTATAATCGTAATATATTATTAAAATAAATATAATCATAATAATAAAATAATTATAATTTTATCCTTAAATAATTCAGGAATTTTAGCGATAAATTTGATTTCGTCTATAAATTAACAACGAAAACCAATTTTGATTGTTTATAGTTTTAGCGAACAAAATTAAATTGATCACTAATTTACACTTATTTAGTGACCAAAACCAAATCCGTCACTAAATAATTTTTTTCTATATTTTGAATTGAGGTTAAAAAGTTCCAATAGAGTAATTATGCAAAATCCATAATACAAAATGTAGTATATTTTTTCAAATGGAGTTCAAAAATCTAAATGACATTAATTATGCTATTATCAAAATTTATAATCATATGCAATATATTTTTTCAATTGATGTTAAAAATCCAAATACATTTTGTAATTATATTATCCAAATTCATTTTGTAATTGTAATAGTAATCTTAAATCCTACTGTAATTGTGTATCTAAATCCAAAGTCCATAAATCATTATATATTTGCAATTGAGTTCAAAAATCAAAATCTATCATTGTAACTATAGTCATAAATCTTTCTATAATCAAAATTTATAATATAAATGCAGTCTATATTTTCAATTCAGTTCTTAAATAAAAATCCAAATGAGTGCAAACAATATTTTACAATATTTGAAAAGTAAAATTAATATAAACACAAAAGGAAGAAAATAAACTCTCCAAGATAAAATTATGCATCATCCACCAGATATAATAAAAAATTAAAAGTATGTGTAAAAAAAATCAAATAATTAGTAGAATAAATATCACTAGTGCACTAAAAGAAATATGAAAGTAAACTTACACTATAAGTAAAGTTTAAGGAAGAAACTCCGGTCATCAAACTAAAAAGCATGGTGAAGATGAACTTGATTCGTAAGAGTGAAAATGTTGTCAAATTGTCATTTAATTATCATAGTCAACTGTTGTTGCATCAACCCAATGTTGTCCCTAAATTTATATTTTACAACTCGTATCAATTTAGTTTAAAATTCACCCAAAAATATTTATTCAAAATATTTCAAATCATTTAGCAATCAAGAAAAATCCAATCACTCTTTCAATTTCTAAAATCTTTTAAACTTTTACACAAGATTTTAAAAGCTTAACATAACTCTATTTAGAACTCATAAAAAAAACAAATTAAAAGGCATAGTCTATTTTATCCAAAATTTATCTATACTTATAATATTTCTTAGGTGTATACAATACACCTTCATTTCTACTAATAATTTTGAATAATCTCATAATATCACATGACATGAATCAACGTATAAAATCTATTACTCCAAAATTCTACTCATGCAAAAATCTAACCAAAATCCATCATGCAAAAATCTAACCAAAATCCACAATTTAAACTTTAAATATACTTAAAGAAAAGTTTAGAATTAGGCTAGCTTTCTTTACATTGGTTTCTTCTAGCTGAAAGAAGATGAAGGAAGAGAAACTAAAACACTAAAATAAAAACTTTTTTTAGTTCAACCCTAATAGTAAATGGTAAAACTTACTCAAAAATCTTTTTTCCCCAACTATCCATGCATGCAAGCGTTTAAAGAAAAAAGAAGATAAAATGGAAGTGAGTAAATAAGAAAAAACTTACTCAAAGCTAAAATCTAGTTTGGTAATCTACTTTATTCAATAGCTTTGTTGGTGATGAATCTCCATGAGGAGGTAGAGCAAGAGAATAAATCTTTAGGTTCTGCTGGTAGAAAGAAACTTGAAAAGGGTGAAGGAAGAAGATTGAGGAATAATGAGTGAAGTTGCACTATAAAAGTAAACAAAAAAAAATGAAGTTTTAGATTAATTACTAATCATAAAGGTCAATCCAAACTCAAACTATTTAAAGGGTTAGTCTAAGAATATAAGAAAATCATTGAATAGAAATTAAATTTAAAGACAAAAAATATTTAGTCACTATATTAACCAAATTAGATATTAATTTAAAGACTAAAAAATTATTTGTATCTAAAATGATTTTTATTATTAATAAAAATTTATAAAATGATTTATAAATTAATATCTAAATTACTTATTGAAGTTTTAACTATTAATACTTTAGATTCTAAATTAATATCTAAAAGACTTTCAGTATGTATCATATGGTCCCCTCTCCTTGTATTTTTTTTTTGTGTATTTCACTGTGCAAAACATACAATATCCTGAGCAATAACAAATTTTAAATATATTCATTTTCACTTTTATAGTGTTTTCAAAAAGAAAACATGATACTGAAACCAATCAGAATATGTAAAAATGGCATTTTGAAGTTTGTGTTTTAACCATAGTCATGCATTCAATTGTGGCATACATCACACTACAATAAAATTATGAAATAGAAACTAATTTTAGAGACAAAAAATAATTAGTTGCTATAGTGACTAAATTAGAGATCATTTTAGAAACTAAAAAAAAATTGGTTTCTAAATTAGTTTCTATTATTGTTAAATGGTTTATAAAGTAGTATCTCATTAGCAACCAATGTTTTTGCTGCCAAATTTAGAATCTAAATAATTGGTAGTTAAAACATTGGTTATTAATTAGATACTAATTTAGAAACCATTTAACAATAATAAAATTTAATTTAGAAACCAATTTTTTTTAAGTTTCTAAAATGATCTCTAATTTAGTCACTATAACAACTAATTATTTTGTCTCTAAAGTAGTGTCATATCTCCTAAACATCTATTTTTCGTTGTATAAAAATCACCATATTTCTATGCTTCCAAACTTCCCATATTATTGCTAACCATACTCCCTTCCAAGCTATATTTTGGTTTCCATTTATGTCCATTAGATGAGAGTGTAAAAAGTTTATCATTGATTGATTGTGGTGCGCTGATTTGATTCATGTCCATCTATCACAAATCTCCCATACCCTGCAAGATAATTTATAGCTAAATAATACATGAGTTGTTGTTTTCTCTTATTCCATACAAAACACGTGCAAACCTCTATTCACTAGGTTTAATCTTGTTGTGATTTTATTCAAAAACATTCTTAAGACAAAATGTAGTGCACTAGGTATAGTTTTCAGACTCCATAATAATATAAAGGCATAAATATTATCAACGTTTAAATTGTTTTTTAAAATAGGATTCAAGCCATTCTTTGTTATCTTCGATTATTTGTCTAATGTCTGTACTCTGGTCCTGTGATTAAAAACATGTTATCTCTTATGTTTCTCATTCTTAGCATACCCAACCCTCCCTTGACCATTATCTCTTTTACATATTCCATTTTGCCATAATCTAGCATCCTCTTTGTACATGTGCATATGTTTGATGGTTGGTTTTCTTCCTCCAACAAGCTTTATTTTGCAGTCTCTTAACATGCAATTTTGTAGTTCCAATATTCTGATATCTAATTCTCTTGCAAGTTGTTCCACCTTTTTTACTCATTTTCCTTCTGCAAAATACAAAGTCTCATGAAATTGCAGTGTGATTTAGATCATTGTAAAAAGTTGCTCAAGAGAAGATTCAAGCTTTTTGTCTATAGACATGGTTTAACAATTTCTAATACTCTGAAGACTAATTTATCACCACTGAGAAATAAATAAAGTCTGATAGTGTCACTAGTATCCAACTGAAGAAAATTCTGACCTGATTTCAGTATATAAACCTCTTGATATTATGTTTATGCGTGAAACGACTTTATATTAGTTATTTTGCATAATATGAACTTACATATGTTGGATTGGAGGTAGGATTATGTAAAATATTATGAATCACTTACTTATGTCATGATTCTATTCATTACCTTTTTTTTATAATTTTATTTGGTTATTAAGATCACTTTTTGTGACACAGTTGATCAAAGTACAGTGATTGGAAAAAAGTATACATATGCTTAAGATCAAATATTTATATTTATAACATATTATCTAAAATTCTCTCTCTTTTTTTATAAAAAAAATCTTAAATTACTCTTTTTGTTACGTTAATTTCATAACTCTAATAGTTGATTAATAATTTCAAATGGAAGATGGATAGATTATTTTGATTGTGGATGATAATTATTTATTAGTAATATATCTTATTAAATCATTTAAAAAAATTATTAAATAAAAATTAATTTTAGAGATTAAATAATTAGTTATTATATTAACTAAATTAAAGATTATTTTATAAATTAAAAATATTTTTAATATTTAAAGTAATTTTTATTATTAATAAAAATTTATAAAATAGTTTAAAAAAATATTATTTAATTATTAGTTATTAAAATTTTAACTATTAACTACTTTATATTATAAATTAATTTGTATTTATCTTTTAAAAAATAATTTAAAATTCTGGTAGTTAATTTAGATACTAATTTAAAAATTATTTTATAAATTTTTATTAATAATAAAAACTAATTTAAATATAAATAATTTTTTAATCTTTAAAATAATATATAATTTAATTAACATAATGAATTAATTATTTTTAATATTTAATTTTAATTACCATTTAACAAAAAAATTTAGTGTCTTCAAATATTATTACCTCAGATACACTCTTTTGTTAAAGAATCTAAACTTTAACCATGGATAATGAATTTGTACTGTTTAAGACATAATTTTCCCGTGTAACTTTACTAAAAAAAGAGAGAGTGCAAATAATTGTTTTTACACTGTGAATTTACTCTCCTATTTTCTAAATAAATAAAAATGGACCCTACACCATCAGCAGCTTTACAATTTTCATTCTCACTTTAATTCATTATATATATGTAAATATATAATTACACAAGCATGCTATTATATTTATTACGAAAACTGGACATGAAAAGGAGAAATGAATGGTTGTGATTTTCAAAGTCAATATCCATCCAAAATAATTGAAAACGTGAAAGTTATTATTGTTTGACCAGAAGAAAAGTTATAACAAAACACTCTTTTATCCATTAATAGATAATACTTTTAAACCTTTTATTGAATAGAATTTGTGTGTAAGAGATTAAGATGAACATAGTGACTTGTATTTACAAATTTTTTATTTATTGTAAAAAAACATATTACAATCTTTTACATCTAGGTTTTATAGTATATTTTTTTACTAAAATAAAAAAGTATTTAATGTTTTACTTTTAATACAATTTTAAGTGAGTTATTTACTATTTTTTTAAACAAAATAGTTTAATATATATTTATGTATTATTGTACTTTTTCTGTTGTCATAATTAATTTTTTTACTCCGTGTATTACTTAAATAAAAAATATAATTAAAAAACGATTTCGACTCAAATTAAAAAAAAGTAAAAAAGAATAATTTTCGTTTTAAAAGACATTTAAAAGTAAATAAAAAAATAGTAATTTCTTATTAAAATATCACATGTATTCCGCGTTTTGAAAGAGTTAAAGATTTAAAAAAAAACAAAAAGATTACTTTGACAGTCCTGAAAAAAATACTCCAACCTAATAACTAACTTTAATAATATAATCATACATATTATAATTTAATATTAAAAGAGAAATAAATATTTATATTTTAATGATGTCAAACGAATATATTTTATTTTTATTTGGGATCAAAATATCACTGCTGAAAAGGAAGATATGACCGTTTCCACATACATGCACAGTGCAGTTTAATGCATGTTTAAGATCGAGTTCACAGTTTCCGATAACATTTTAGGTAATAAATGTAGAGCCGTTTAAAGATACATATAGTAGTAAAACACATTGTAGATATTTGGATGGAAGAAGAAAAAAGAAAGTAAAAATGATTTAAAAAATAAAAAAATATTTAGAATATTAAAAGAAAAAAGTTGGATTAAAGTTGGTAAGTGGGTTGTATAATTTGAAAGCATGATGAGAGTTTGTGAGGAAAAGCAGAAAAGAAAATGGCAGAAGATTGTGTAATGATCCGAAAGAGGATGTAAAGTTTGAGTGTGGAGAAGAGAGGATGAATGGGTATGGTAAATTGGTGGTGGCACGTGTTCCAGCCACCCTATTTCACGATTTTAAGATCCAAAAATATCATGAATTGGCCTCCTTCTGCCAAGGCAATGGGCAACAACACCATCACCAGTGTCTGCTCCTACCATACCAGTACGTTTTCAACTTCTGACCACTATTTAAGATTCTCCAGTTATTGCTCTTCTCCTCAACCTTTATAACTTCATCACTCCATTACCATTTACACATTCAAACACCTCATATTTCTTTTATATTTTCATAAACAAGAAAGAAAAAAAGGGGAAGAGATAAAAGAAGAAAAAAGTATGAGGAAGAGAAAGTGGACCATTCCACAAAACATTGCACCATGCCAACTGCATGTATAAGATCGCCACGTAGCAATTCCAAATTGGTACTTCCACTTTAACGTGGCACTGCTATGGGTTCTGATCCCTCCATAAATACCCCTCATATTCCTATCCCTTGTTCCTCTCACTTCATTCATTCACTCCTCTACCAACTTCACTTCCTGTTCCTCTCTTTTCTTCACCATCATTTCTTCCCTCTTTTTCAACTTTCCAAACTCCTTCCTCTCTTTTTGTCTCCCCCCAATACTTGAGAGACCATAATGCCAACACCAAATGGAGACTCCTCTAACACCAATCTCCCTCCCAAACACAACCCTCAAGAATCATGTGATCTCCCTCCTTTTTTGTCTTCTTCTTATCCCATCACCCTTAAGGTATTTATTATCACATTATTGCTAAGAACAATAACTAGACGTATTAATCTTCGTTTCACTTCACTATCTGTGCTTACTTTCCCTCACCTAATTTTCCTTCTTTAGTGCCAAAAAATTAATACAAACTAATTTTCATGAGTTCATGTTTTCTTGCAACGCAGTTCATGGACGTAGCATACCGGTTGAAAATAGAGGACAAACAAAAGACCGGAGGGAGCATCAAGAGGTTGTTTACGCCGCACCAATCATCACCGTCTGATCAAGGATCAAGGGCAGGCGCGCCGCAGGAGCGAGTTATTTTAAAAGGCGTGACGGGAATAGCACACCCAGGAGAGATCTTAGCGGTGCTAGGCCCATCGGGGAGCGGAAAATCGACGCTCCTAAACGCGCTCGCGGGGAGGCTCCATGGAAACGGCCTCACGGGAACAATTCTCGCCAACTCCGGCAAACTCAACAAATCTGTTCTTCGGAGAACCGGGTTCGTTACACAGGACGACATCCTCTACCCGCATCTCACGGTTCGCGAGACGCTGGTGTTCTGCGCTATGCTGCGCCTCCCGCGCGCGCTGCCGCGCGCGGCGATGGTCGCGGCGGCGGAGTCGGCAATCGCGGAGCTAGGATTGAGGAAGTGCGAGCACACGATAATCGGAAACAGCTTCATCCGCGGCGTCTCCGGCGGGGAGAGGAAGCGCGTGAGCATCGCGCACGAGATGCTGGTGGACCCCTTGCTGCTGATACTGGACGAGCCTACCTCCGGACTGGACTCGACGGCGGCACACCGCCTCGTGGTGACGCTCGGGACACTGGCGAAGAAGGGCAAAAGTGTAATTACATCGGTGCACCAACCTTCCAGCCGTGTGTACCAGATGTTCGATAAAGTTGTGTTGCTATCGGAAGGACAGTGTTTGTACTTCGGCAAAGGAAGCGACGCCATGCGGTACTTTCAGTCGGTTGGTTTCGCGCCGTCTTTTCCCATGAATCCGGCGGACTTCCTGCTCGATCTCGCTAACGGTACGTCACCGTTTCTGTTTTTTCTTAACGAATTACGGTTTAACTTGTTACAACTGCTTGCGTTGTGTCGGTTTCAATTGCTTTTGCAGCTGTTTGTTGTTTATTTGTGTGAATTATTAGTGGTGAGTGATGTTGGCTTGGAAGGAAGTGTTTGTGTTTGTGTGAGGTTGATAAGTTGATATGATATCTATCAATCTATCTATCTATCTATTTTTTTTAATTGTAGTGGGGGGTCATGGTATTGGTAATGGATATTGTAAGGATTATGGTAATGTGTATAGTGTCATGGTGTGGGGTAAAATGTTTAGTATATGGGCACGATGGCTGAGCATGTGTTCCTAGGACGAATTAGGGAAAGGGAGTCTCATACTTTCAAATTATTTTTTACACCATACAACTTATTTTAAAAATATAATATAATAATTACATTCACTTTATAACTAATTTTAATAATATTAAAATATATACTAGAGTTTTAAATTAAAAAATTATTATTATTTTGAGTTGTCAGTGATATTTATTTGTTGAGTGTGAAAATACCATCATCCCACTAATTAATAAACGTCATTCGGGCAAAAGGGCAATAAGTTGGACAAGATATCATGTTCTGTAACTCTCTGTTCCTTCTTGCCATGATTGCGTGATACTATGGTCCTTGACAACTGGTTTTCTCACACCCTTTTTCTAGTTAGTTAAAAGAATCTACATCCTGCTTTAATACCACAAACTCAGTTTTACTTCCAATTTTTAATCTAGTTGAAACCCTAGAGAGGAAGAAAGAGTGAAGGTAATGTTATCTAATTAAAAAAGACGTTATAAAGACAAATAATTAGTATTTACTTTTAAGAAAATAAGTATTGATAGTGTATAATATATTCCATCGTTTCATTTTTCTAATTACAAATAATCTCAATTTCTGGCAAGTATTTTTAGGATGTCATTATAAAATACAAATAAAATATTAATTATAATAATTAAAATTGGTTAATGTTTATTATTTTAAATATTGAGCAAAATATATTAGGGTTCTATTCTATAATTAATATTCAGCGGATTCTCTCGAATAAGACTTATCAAATTACTTTTTATTTCTTCCCAGTTCCTCTTCCTTTGCCGGGTCTCTTTAGTGGAAATTTAGTAGTGATTACTCTAACAATATTCGGATCTCTCCTAGAACTTAATAGGATGTAGTTAAAAAAACCTTGTAAATCACCTTTTTTTTTTAAATGAGTTGGCCATTTGAACTTTGATAGTGGTGATGTCGATTATTGAGTGTAAAGAATATTTAGTAATAATAAAGATGATTTTTAAATTTTTTATAACATGACATCTCTTATTATATATTTTCACTTTTCTCTGTTTTTCGCTTGGTGTAATGATTTTTCATTCAATAAAGGTATATTTTAGGTATAAGCTAGGGGAGAAAGATAAAGATTTCTCCTTGAGTGGAACGAATCGATTAGATACGTAATGGGTTTTGATTTCGATCAATATTGGGATGCTTTATATAAACAATTCACTGATGCTTACCACGTGTCCTCTTTTCTTGGAACTGTCTGTCGTTGGCTCTACTTTTTCTTGCCTTTCTTTGTATGGCCAGTTAGTTTTCCTTTTTACGGGGCCAACCTGATTTGACTCCTTATGCTTCTGGTTTTTCCTCTCTTTTTTCGTCCAATTTCTTCATCTCTCAATGGCCAAACCAAATTTGTAACCATTACCTCCTCCAGCGAGGCATGCAATTTTTTTTCTTTCAGTTAACTTTCAGTTAGATAAGTAAATTTTTTGAAGTCTAGATTTACCAATGCATTTTGGAATTAAGCTGGACGTACCTTCTTTAAGATTTTAAATAATGAATTTTTCTAGGATATGGAGGGAATTAAGGGTGTGTTTGATAATGGAGAGGGAATAGGAAAGAGAAGAGAAAACAGGAGAGATGGATAATGGGAAATTAAGTGATTGGATAGATCTCCTCAGAAGAGTGGAGAGTAAGGGTGGTTTAAGAAACAAAGAAAGTAGTTTAGAGTTTCCGATTCCCAATCAAATTCAGTATGGTGTCAATTTTTATGTGGGTCCGGATATATTCCATATTTAGAAGAAAAATAGTAGGATGCATATCATTCGTTCATGGACTTATGCAGGCGTGGCCCCTTGTTACCATAACCATCAACTATATCCTTTCAATAGGAACAACATAATCTGATATCCTTCAGAAAGAATAACATCAGAATCAACAATCCTTTTGTTGTGATGTCCAAAATAGGCATTTGGTTGAGCTTGTACGAGGACAAAAAATTTATTGAGTAGAAAGTAACGTCTTGGTGCAGATATAATTCACAATTCACAAGCAGACTCTGTTTTCAAAGTTACACTGGATAACTTTGCAGTTTTCTATTTTCTTTTTCAACTAAACGTCTTTGTTTCCGTTTCTATGTCAAGTTCACACATAGCAAACAATTGGTTTTATAAGATATGAAGTTAGTATAAGCTCTGTGAATAATTTTGAAGTTTTAGCATCTGTTGAAGGACAGATGTAATTGGAGTAGGCTAGTGTAATAATCGTTGAAAACGGCATGCCATGTGGACTAAAGTTATTTGTGGGCTGTCAAAAGAGAACGAACGTGCATTGGTATAAAGTTGGAAATGCTTAGGTAGTGGACCGGAGTCTTTGAGTTGTAGATAATTGGCCTTTTATTGGTGCTTCTGTTTGCTTCTTTTGGTATAGCTAGATTTTGGTTGGTGATATCACTAAGCACAACTCTGATTAAATATTTCATAAACTAGTAACTCTATGGTAAGTGCTCTTTGACTAGGTATTTTTATCTTATATGGAGTTCAACACCTTGGGCACTAAAATATTGTTAGGATATGTGCCTCTCTTAACCTTTTTCGTTGATTCTTGGGACCATGATGATAATGTCGATATTAAGGTTGATGACGCCACTGATAGCGTGAGAAACCATGATGCTGCTGTTAAAAGGAAAAATAATACGAAGAGCACCTGGGAAAGGTGGCACACTAAATCCTTGTCTACCCTTAAAAAGTAGTGATAAAATTCTCAAGTAATTTACACCTCTTATAGGTATATTGTATTCTGTGGAGGAGGTTAAACCTTCAGGGGTATGAGGGGTATTAAATTGGGGTTAGGATTTATGTTTAACAGTATGTTCTATGTTGAGACTTTGCATTGCTTTACATGTAACAGTTGTACGTTGATGTTATTTCCTTTAATAAAGCTACTCTTTGCTCCTAATGTTTTATATATTAAAAGTTAAATAAAAAAGTTATTTTTCTTTCTTATAAATGCTTAATTTTGTTATAAATTAATCTTGACCTACTCGAGCACATGGTCTTGGGGGCTGTTCCGTATTCATCATTGCATCTGGGAAAAAAAACTTGACCTTCTCTTCTTTGACAATGATCTGGCCAATTTTGCAGTGATTCTCTTTTCCCGTTCACTTTGTTTCTTTTTCTCTTTTCCTCCCACTTTTTTTAGAGTCTCTTATCTTAGGATCTGTTAGAGAGCTACACGTGTTGGGTTGCTTTACATCAATATAAACATTTCTCCCCGAAAAGTGATGTCTGATGGCAGAAAGGTGTAATGAAATGAAAGTAAATAGCTACATTGATATTATGCAAATCAAAGTGGGAGCTTGTGGCCCAGTCAGCAGTGCCAGCACCAATCTTAGTGGAGACTCACCATAACACTAACATAAGTCAGCTTTTACGAGTCCCACTATCCTATTTAAGCACGTTCATCCCCCTAATAAGCCCTTTTTGAATAATCAAAGTACTTGTTTAATTAATTCAAACATCTTTTCACTGGTTCAAGTCTTCAATCTTTCTCGTTTTATTGTGGATTATCCGTTTCTATTATTACTTTGTCGTGGTGGTGGTATGCTATCCCCTTTTTGCCAACTAGTAATATGAAGCTAGCCCCGGCCCGAACCTATTCTAAATTGAATGCAATCCAGATTCTAAATCAAAGGAGAAAAAGGGTGGTGGACATCAAATGTTAATTAGTAACACTTAGAGAGACAAATGTATATATGCTATAAAAAGACAGAAATAATAATGATAGAGTGTTTGATATGGATATATATTATCACTAGACAATTATTGTGGTTTTATTTTCTGGTTATTTTGCACCTTTCCAGTTGTTTTATTCACATATATAAGAGATCTTATCTCCATAATTGGAATGCATAATAGAATAATGAACTTTATATAGTTTTACGAGGGGGGAATTCTACGATATTAATCAAGTTTATCCTTGAATCCTGCAGGTGTTAGCCACGTCGATGGTCAAAGTGAAAAAGATAGACCAAACATAAAGCAAAGCCTAATCCATTCATACAACACAATACTGGGTCCCAAGGTAAAAGCTGCCTGCATGGACACCGCTACTGTTCCTACAAAAAGCACAAACCCTTTGAGAAGCAGCTGTTCGAAAGAATGTAGACGTAGCAACAGGGTTAGCTTCTTTGATTGGTTTTACCAATTCAGTATCCTACTCCAGAGGAGCCTCAAAGAAAGAAAACACGAATCCTTCAACACTCTGAGAGTCTTTCAAGTTATTGCTGCAGCACTATTAGCTGGTTTAATGTGGTGGCACTCAGATTACAGGAACATTCAAGATAGGCTTGGCCTTCTCTTCTTCATTGCCATCTTCTGGGGAGTCTTCCCGTCTTTTAACTCAGTATTTGCATTCCCTCAAGAACGTGCCATCTTTATGAAAGAGCGAGCTTCTGGTATGTACAAATTGTCCTCATATTTCATGGCTCGAATTGTTGGAGACCTGCCCATGGAGCTTATTCTCCCCACGATTTTCCTCGTTATTACATATTGGATGGGTGGGTTGAAGCAAGATTTGTGGGCTTTTGTGTTGACTTTGTTGGTTGTGCTTGGATACGTGATGGTTTCACAGGGTCTTGGGCTTGCTTTAGGTGCAGCAATAATGGATGCCAAACAGGCTTCCACAGTGGCAGCAGTGACAATGCTTGCATTTGTGTTGACAGGTGGATACTATGTCCATAAGGTGCCATCTTGCATGGCTTGGATCAAGTATATATCCACAACCTTCTACTGTTATAGGCTGCTGACTAGAATCCAATATGAGGATGGCAAGAAGATATCATATCTATTAGATTGCTATCATGGTGATAAGGGTGGCTGCAGGTTTGTTGAGGAGGATGTGGTGGGGCAAATTAGCACTCTGGGCTGCACTGGAGTGTTGCTTTTCATGTTTGTGTTCTACAGATTATTGGCTTACCTTGCATTGAGGCGCATCAAAAGTTGAAAAATTCTGATTTGGTTCTTTTGGGAAAGCTTAAATTAATTCAGAGAAGGATGGATCAATTTGTTGGCTCTTAGTGCAGCAGTGACCACTAGTTGATTCGTACTAACTGTAATGAAAAGAATGAATGAGAGATTTTCTGTTGTAATTGTAAAGTTAGAGAATCAATTAACAAGAAAAATTGAAATGAAGAGAGAAAAGAAGTGTAATTGTAGATTTGGATTTCAAATCTCTAAGTTCATTCTGTATTCGGAATGTTAGGGGAAGAAATAAAGAAATTTCTTCTTAATGGAATATATATAAATAATCTTCAAGTTTTTTTACAGCTCTTGGCTCTTAGCTCTGCCATTTCTTTTCATTCGGAAATCCATAATGGTAAGTATCGGAAACATTATTAGTTGTCCAAAACACGTCCACCACAATATTTGTACCGTTTCACGTTATAAGTTTTAAAACAAGAGATGAGTTTATATTATCCATGGTACCTAAGTTTTGATTATTAATACTTTGTATGACATGTATTAAAAATAATACAGTCATCTCTATTTTGTGCAGCTGCTTCCAATAGCTCTGAAAAATTGAAAAGAAAAGTTAAACTTCCCCCCATTTACAGAGTGTCTGCCATGCACCAGCAGCTTTGGAACATTGAAAATGTTATACAAGTTATGGTGATCTTCCCCTACACCAGCATTTAAGAAAACCTTTTGTGATTCAAATGAGAAGTTCTTCTTCTGGGGGTGTGGTGATCACTCTCGTAATATTTGTTGAGTTTTTAGTCTACTACAGAGGTTGCAAATGGGGAATATGCTATCCTATCCTTCTCACCATCCAGATCAATTTTCTTGCTATGAAAGCTTTAAATGGGACTATTGTAACTTTCATATAAAGCACTACAAATTGTTGGACAATCCCAGTACAAATCCTATACTATTTCAATCCAATTCAAGAAAATATTTATTACAGTTTTTAGAACTTTAAATTTTCAACAAAACATTTACTAATGTTTTTCAATAACTAAAATTAATAAATTCAAAATTACTATTTAATCCTACTACCACGTTTGAAAAAAAAACACGTGTATATAACTTTTCGTTAAAATTATAATTTCAAAATTATATTTTAATATTTTTAAATAAAATTAAATATATATTTAAATTTAATTAGTAATTTCAAATGCTAATATCAATAAAACATTTTTAATTCTTTTTAAAATTTCAAAAAACATGTATAACAAAATTTACAATAATTAACATTACTAATTTAACCCCAAAGTTTGATAATCTAAAAACATTTATAAAGTATAAAGGTTTACAATTTATAAGAAAAAATTATAATAATCTTAGATGCATATATGTAAATATTATAAATTCCACAAAATAACATATATTATCATGGTGGTGGACTTATATTAGAAGAGATGAATTGATATTTAAAGATAATATAATATATATATATATATATATATATATATAAATTAAAAGAATATATCATTTTTACCATGATAAGATTGTTTGAGTAATGTTCTTACAACACGGACCAAAAACACTAGAATCAGGTTGACAAGATTAACTCTTATACAAATCTTCCAATCTTGGGCTGGACTCTCTCGATTTCCTCTTGAGCTGGATACTCTGGGCTTCTCCTCAAGGCAGATGCTCTCGGCTTCTCCTCACGGGGGCTACTCTCGGCTTCTCCTTACGGCGGGTACTCTCGGCTTCTCCTTCACACGGCGGGTACTCTCGGCTTCTCCTTCACACGGATGGGGGGTGTACCTGCAAGTCGCTCCGATGCCAAAGTCAGAAATAGTTTAACGTTTTTCAGATAAAAATCACTCTTACCTTTTTCTTACGTTAACCTCCTATTTATAGGATTTCTTTAATGGGTTTTCCACTTTACCTTTGGACTTTCTTTCCACACCATTTTATTATTTACGCACCCCCTAATGCAGGTTTCTATCTTATT
>Ga0123342_1006928_pt1 | contig 15364 bp, 6 predicted proteins | sample Turbeawhitnodule_FD_89960 | JGI IMG/M metagenome (GOLD analysis project Ga0123342, IMG submission 89960) | Root nodule microbial communities of legume samples collected from Mexico - Turtle bean Mexico white nodule | ecosystem: Host-associated > Plants > Roots > Nodule | place: Mexico: Nepantla... | reverse complement strand
TATATATATATATATATATATATATATATATATATATATATATATATATATATATTCTAAGTTCATATTTTCATGTTATCAATAAAAAAACTCCTGCTTTTTAATTTGTATTTTGGATTAGATGTGATTCTATTTCTAATTTTATTTAGATTTTTAATTATTTTATCATTCAAATTTTATATTATATTGTTAATTTTATAATTATTATTACAAAACATTGCAGGAAAAAAATTATGAACTTTTTGAATAAAACATATTGAGATTTAAAAAATACTGAGACTCACTCAATTCATCTTTATTTTATTTCTACAAATGAGTGCAACGATATATATTTTTTTATGATTGTGGTTGTGCTCGAAATTAATATAATTTTGATGAAAATTATAAATAATTAATTTTTCTCACCAAATAAAAAAAGTTGAGAGAAATGATATATTATATGATTTTTATATAATTATTTTAGTGTTAAAGAATATTAGTATCATATTTTTTGCAAATCCGAAACTTACTAAAACAAAATACAGAAACACTTTTTGCTTATGATAATAGTAATTTTGATTGATTATATAAACATTATTCACTTTGGTTTTGTTGATTTCTTTTACAGTCTAGATAAAAAAATTGTTCACCTAATAAATTATATAAATATTGAAAAATAAAGTGTGAGGAGAATCTTATCAAACAAAAGGTGATATGAAATTGTTAAAAAATAAAACATTATCACACAATTTTATTTTATTTTTTTTGCATTTTATGATTATGAAAATGACTCATATTTTAATATTATTATATTTTATGTAAATTTTCTAAGGTGGGAAATATATAATCTATGAATTGGAGGTGTATTTAAATTGAATTGAGAATGGTTATTATACATGTATTCAAATATAAAACTTGTTTACCTTGATTTTTAAAAATTTTAATATCAAAATATTAAAAATCATTTGTTTCATTTTTAATTAAATTGGAATATAACACTTCATTGTAATAAAGAGTTAGAAGTAATGTAATTTTTGTGGGTTTTGGGTTGTGGGTTTTGGTAGGCTTCGGCGGCGCAAATTCAGACCAATAATCTGGTCATCAGTTTCCACCATGCGGAGCTTCAGGATGAGAAACCTATTGTGCCGTGTAAAGAGAAGAACAAAGAAAACCATTAGAAACAGAAAAACAACCACAGGAAACTGCATTTCCATATCAAAAGAGCTAGCACGTCTAGTGGAACAACAGCATGAAGAAGAAGTTGTTGAGGATGGTTTCAGCATCAAAAGTTCTGCTCCATCACACACTCACGGTGTTCAACCCTTGGGAAATCTCTATCTGAACCCCCGTTCCATTAACTCTAGAGACACCGGCTTAGGTAATCTTCATACCCTTTCGGATGAGCTTGTTCTTGACATGCTCGGGTTTTTGGATGCTTCTTCCTTAGGGGTTTTGGCCGCTGTGAGCAAGTCTTTCTATGTGTTCACCAACCATGAACCCCTTTGGAAGAATCTCGTGTTGGAAAACCTTCTTTCTGGGTTTCAGTACAAAGGGTCTTGGAAATCCACCTATGTTTCTGCCTGTTACCCTTCATTTGGTAACTCCGATATTGCTCTTGGGGGTCTCAAAGTTAGAGACTTTTTCTCGGATTATCTTTTCCAGAGTTGGCTCTGTGCTAACCTTGAAATGAAGCCTGAGTGGTTGGAGAGGGATAATGTGGTTCGGAAGAGGGGAATTTCGGTTGAGGAGTTTGTGCTGAATTTTGAGGAGCCTAATAAGCCGGTGTTGTTGGAAGGGTGTATTGATAATTGGGGTGCGTTGGGAAATTGGGATAGGGATTATTTGGAAAGATTGTGTGGTGATGTTAAGTTTTCAGTTGGGCCAGTGGAGATGAAGCTTGGAGATTACTTTGGGTACTCGGATCAGGTTAGAGAGGAAAGGCCTTTATATTTGTTTGATCCTAAGTTTGCTGAAAAAGTTCCACAATTGGGTGATGAATATGAAGTTCCAGTGTACTTTAGGGAAGACTTGTTTGGTGTTTTGGGCAATGAGAGGCCAGACTACAGGTGGATTATTATTGGACCTGCAGGGTCTGGATCCTCTTTCCATGTTGATCCGAATTCGACCTCGGCTTGGAATGCAGTGATCAAGGGGTCCAAGAAATGGATTTTGTTTCCTCCTGATGTGATTCCACCTGGTGTTCATCCCAGTCCTGATGGGGCCGATGTGGCATCTCCTGTTTCAATAATTGAATGGTTCATGAACTTCTATGGTGCAACCAAAAATTGGAAAAAGAAACCAATTGAGTGTGTGTGTAAAGCTGGAGAGCTCATCTTTGTGCCTAGTGGGTGGTGGCATTTGGTGATCAACCTGGAGGAATCTATAGCCATAACCCAAAACTATGTTAGTAGGTGAGGTCTTTTATCGATGTCTGTGGATTTTATGTTGTTTGATTAATGAAATAGTTATCATCGAGCTTCTAGTGACAGTGAATTTTCGGCTCATTGAGCCTAAACTAATTGTTACTCTGTGCTTTTTTAAGCTAATAATTGAGGACAGCTTGATAGAGTTATGGCTAACTTCATTTGACTGTGTCTGAATGAACCTGTGCTGGTCATGTTTTATACCCTTAGTTGTAGTTTGATGCATCTTCAACTTTTGTAGGTACGATGGATTGACTATTCTGCTTTTGTTCTGTTGAGTAGTCGCGTGCCTGATTTTAGTAGTATTCATTGGTTATTATATGAAATCAAAATCGTTAATCTTGAAGGAAGCAGATATTTTGATAGACACATTTTCTCGGAATACTCATTATTTTGGTTTTTATGTTAACTCAGAATTTGGCCCTTTAGAGTTCACCCTTTGGGCTAGAAAGGGAAAATTTATTTTGACAATTTTTTCGGTTATAAAGGAGGGGCAGTGAATGGTTTTTGCCTGGTTTGTAATAACATGGTCAACATCAACATCTACTCATTTTATATCTGAAGATGAGGGTGACTGAAGAATTTCATTTGTTTGTCACTGATATAATATTTTTTTATTTAAACTATTATAACATCTAATCTTACAACACAGTCATTAGTAAGCAGGTGATGAGCATAATGTATAGCTCAACAATAACAGCATGTTTGTTTGTGTCTTGAAACCTGAATACTTATTGAAACTCCCTAATATTAAATTACTAATAATTTAATCTTGCTTGTGAAAATGATAGTCTAATATCAAATGTATTTGTTGCAGGAGAAATTTGGTAAATGTCTTGGATTTTCTTAAAAGGCCAAATGCTAGCACACTGGTGTCTGGAACAAGGGATCGAGTGAATTTGTACGATAAGTTTAAGAATGCTATTGAGGCTTCTTTTCCAGGAGAAATTGATGAATTGACTCGGAAAGAAGAAGAGAGAAAGATCCAGCAGAGGAAACTTCCCTTCTGGGATTCTGTCACAGATGCTAATGCAGGAGCTTTCAAGTTCTCTTTTTAGAGAAATTCACTGTAACTAACGATATTGCTGATCGGTAGTTCAGAAAGATGTTGTGCATCAATTTTGACATTTTGATTACTTTTTCATTGATTGTTTTTGTACTCTTTATATTCCTTTTTCTACATGCATTCCCTTGACACATGGTATTGTATTTGATTAGTTTGTCAACAAGTACTTCAAGAAAAGAAATTAAGAAAAAAATTATATAAAATTGTTCATTAATTTGAAAAAATTCCCTCGTTTAACTTCTTCAAAAAGTTGGTTTTGATTTATACAGCAGTTAATTTGAACTGTTGAGAGGAATTTAGTTTTTTTTTTCCTAGTTATAAATATTTATGGAAGTTCCATTAGAACAAAAACAAACAATATTAAACAGAGGTTAGTTCAAAAGAATAATAATTAATAAATAAATGGTGTTCTCATCCATTGCAGATTAACGTGCCTGAACTGATACATAGGTATTTCTAGAAAATAATAATACTAAAAACAACGTTTAAAAGGTTGATAAACTTTTTGTCATTATAAAATATTTTATTATTTAGTGTCAGCATTATGTGCATCGAAATATGTGATAAGAGTGCCTGTTGTGAAATGGTTCGTGATATAACATGTCTAGTTATATTTCACATCATTATTAAATGGTTAAAGTTAATATGAATTAAAAACCTTGAAAAAATTTAAAAAAATGTAGAGTATTATAACATGAATATCACACTCTTTGTTTTCGCTAGTAAAACTTAACATAGATATAGCATGTGTTTAGCAATGAGCATAATGATAATAATATGATTTGTCGTTGCATCATGTTTTTTGCAGAAGATGAGCTACAGCAGTGGTAGCAACTTAATTCTGAAAACGCTGAGGCTGAAGAATCCGAAACTTGTGCTGTTGGAGCGTTGTTGCAATGTTGGGGACCTGAAAATCGTCCATGCCCATTTGCTAAGAACACATCTTTTCTTCGACGTCTTTGTAGCCAGTCGCCTCGTTGCTTTCTGCATAGAATCAACTACCAACTTGCTTCATTACGCCTTAAGGGTCGTCTCCCAAATAAAAAATCCCAACCTTTTCATCTACAATGCACTCATCCGAGGCTGTTCCACCAGCCAAAACCCACAAAATTCTTTTCACTATTACATCAAAGCTCTACGCTTTGGTGTCGTACCTGATAATATCACTCACCCTTTTTTGGTTAAAGCGTGTACCCAGCTTGAGTCTGCACCTATGGGCATGCAAGCACATGGTCAAATTATTAAGCATGGATTTGAACTTGATTTTTTCGCTCGAAACTCCCTTCTTCATATGTATGCAACTGTTGGGGACATAAAAGCTGCAAGGAGCATTTTTCAGAGGATTGGTCGGTTTGACGTAGTTTCATGGACTAGCATGATTGGAGGGTATCATCGATGTGGAGATGTTGAATCTGCACGTCAACTATTTGATAGAATGCCCGAGAGGAATTTAGTGACGTGGAGCACGATGATTAGTGGTTATGCTCGGAACAATTATTTTGACAAAGCGGTTGAGATGTTTGGGGCTCTTCAGGCAGAAGGGGTGGTGGCTAATGAGACTGTTATGGTGGGTGTTATATCTTCTTGTGCTCATTTGGGGGCTCTTGCAATGGGGGAGAAAGCTCATGACTATGTGATGAGAAATAACTTACGTTTGAATCTGATTCTTGGGACAGCCGTGGTTGATATGTATGCAAGATGTGGGGACCTTGGGAAAGCTGTTCAGGTTTTTGAGCTACTGCCGGAAAAGGATGTGCTTTGTTGGACAGCTTTGATTGCTGGACTGGCCATGCATGGTTATGCAGAGAAAGTACTCTGGTATTTTTCAGAAATGCTGAAAACGGGGGTAGTTCCAAGGGACATTACGTTTACTGCAGTGTTGTCAGCTTGCAGCCATGCAGGAATGGTTGAAAGGGGTTTGGAAATATTTGAAAGCATGAAAGAAGATCATGGAGTGGAGCCAAGATTGGAGCACTATGGATGTATGGTTGATCTTCTTGGTCGAGCAGGGAAGTTGGGAGAGGCAGAGAAGTTTGTTCTTGAAATGCCTGTGAAGCCAAATGCTCCAATATGGAGAGCACTGCTAGGAGCATGCAGAATTCACAAGAATGTACAAGTTGGGGAAAGGGTGGGGAAAATTTTGTTAGAGATGCAACCAGAACATAGTGGTCATTATGTGCTACTCTCGAACATATACGCTCGCGCAAATAAGTGGAAAGATGTTACTATTATGAGGCAGATGATGAAGGAGAAAGGAGTAAGAAAGAGACCTGGATACAGTCTCATTGAGGTAGATGGAAAGATTCACGAATTTACAGTTGGAGATAAAACACACCCGGAAATAGAGAAAATAGAAAGAATGTGGGAAGATATAATACTGAAAAAAATACAACTAGTTGGGTATGTTGGAAATACAGGTGAGACATTGTTTGACATTGATGAAGAGGAAAAGGAAGGTGCACTTCACAGGCATAGTGAGAAGCTGGCCATTGCATATGGAATTATGAAGATTCGAGCTCCTACACCCATTAGGGTTGTTAAAAACTTGCGTGTCTGTGAAGATTGTCACACAGCTACCAAGTTGATTTCGAAGGTTTTCCAAGTAGAGTTGATAGTGAGAGATCGAAACCGATTCCATCATTTTAAAGAAGGCACGTGTTCTTGTAAGGATTACTGGTGAAACAACAATCTCACTATTTACAGATTACGGCTATGGTTTTAGATATAGAACACCCGGATCGGATTGACCCATTATCTCAATAATTAAAATCAAATTATGTTTCTTCAAATTATTAAATCTGAACTTAAACTAATCTGATTATACATCCACTTTTCATTAATTTTTAAACTTTTTAAATTGAAAACCTTTCTATTTAAACATCTACTTTTAATCTATTGTTTTAGTCAGGTCTACATGTTATATTTATCACCCGACCTATATATTTTAGGTTAAGAAATTAATGCAATGCTGTGTAAGAAGTATATATTTATATAAAAAAAAATTATTTTTATACTGTCAACTGGTAAAGAAATTATTTCCCTTTTCTTTCAGTTTATCGTTATTCAAATATTATTTTTTTTATAAAATTGCATCTCAATAAAAACACAATTTCTTCCCTTAATATAGTGAACTAAATCAAAGCAATCCAACCTTAGATCAAATTGATTTGATTTGAAATATTTAAGAAAATAAATCAAATCAACTAAGTCAACTCCTCAAGACAACCATTTGTAAATGCATGACAAATTGAAGGCATCTATTAAGGATAGTTCAAAATGAACTTTAAAGCAGCCAGAACTTTTACACCTTCTTGATCATCCCCCTAAGGTGTAGAGTTCCAAGATTATTTTATACTCTTATTCAGAACAGATGACTCAAATAAATAAAGTAACCCTAAAATTGTTGTGCTTTTGCATGGATCGACTAAATCCTTATCAGATTTATGGACACATACATAAATTTGCAGTGTTGAGTAACTTCGTGAATTACATGTTCTTGAGTACAAAACTTTGAATGTACGTCAGGCACAATGAGTTCGACAGTTCGAAACTCAAGGACATAGGTTGGCAACATGTTACAGTAGTTTTGGATTTAAAAGTACAACACCCCGTTAATTTTTTATCGGGCCTAGGAACGGATAGCCATTTAAATAAATTAACGTGACGAATACAGGTTCCTTGTTTTGACAACATTATACAGGGGATAACGATGCTGTATAAGAACCATCACTGTACCTTACGCCTTTTAATGAAGATGAACACATTAGAGAAGTGACTACAGCTTCTGGAATGCCAAAAGTATTTATGTGGTCTTGTCCGCTTTCACTATCAGCAGCTTTGGATTCCGACTTCTCACAAATTGATTTCAAGGCAACATTTAACCCAATTGAGTTAAAATCCGTCGAAAAACTGTAAGGCATATGATGAACAAACATCGTTTAGGTTTTATGTATAGTACAACTAGATTATGTGCCGCAGAAATTTATGACATCGCATAAATGCTCATGAAATTCTACTTATTAGATGCACTGTCACTCGAAACAATTGGCAATTTATTAAAAATAGGAAAAGATGGAAATGTTTTCTCAAACTAAATATCCTAATTGTTCCTAAATCCTTATATAAAATTTCATTGGACATATTCCCAAGTTTTCTGATTCACATATAAGAAAGCTTCATTACCAAAGCTCAACCATAAACAATATTGAAAATAGCCGTGGTTATAAAATATAAGCAGGACCAATTGACAATTTTTATAATAACTGGTTGAAGTTGGTTATAAAATTTGAATATTTTATTTCTTGTAAGAAAATGGTTTGGCTGGTTAACAATTACCAAAACCAAGACCCTGAGTCCAGTCAACCAACCACAATCACAAGAGTCTGGGCTCTGCTTTATTTGTTTTCAAAACAATGGCTCATTACCAACTAAATAAAGTTAAGTCCGGGTGATTTGAATTCGCTTGTATACCCCACATTATCATTCATTAACCCTCCAGCAGGTCCACAATCCTAACTGTTTGCATGCACAGCTATAGATGACTGTATTGACCACATGAAATTATCCAATCGAAAAAGCTCAAATTTATGCAAAAAGTATGACCAAATAAAGGCTATTCATACCTTGCCTCAAAGCTACTTCCTTCGAAGGCCATCAAAGCACATATACGAGAAATAATCCAAGGTGGAAGAAGTGCATCCTTAATTTCAATGGTACAAAGGCCATCTGAAGATCCTTGTATAGACTCCCCATCTTTCCATATCGACCCATTATAAGAAGCAGCGATGTCCTCAGCTCTTCTTGTCTCCGTGCATTTAATCTGAGAAACAGAAGTATATGAAATCCAATTATTTAAATAGCTAGCATAACTAGAATAATTACTGCAGTTTCAAACAAACTGGTCACAGAATTAAATTTGCATATGGATTCCTCCACGTGGTTTTCTAGAAGATAACACGTTATTGACACTACCCTAATGGACAAATCTGAAAATTAGAACAGCTAGTAAAAATAACATTCGGCACCTATAAAGATTGGGACGATAGTTCAATGATCAACTTAAATTTGACAATTATAGAAACAAAGTACAGGAAAAATAAAAAGGAAAGAAAATTAAGTGAAGGACATACATCAGGATAAGACAAAGCAGAATTTCGAAATGGCACAGGGGAGCACAAGACAGGTATGTCCATACTAGACAGTGAAGTCAAGAGAAATCTGCAAGTTGCAGGCAATAAACATGTTAGACAGCAACAAAATTAAAAATATAGGAGTAAACATCAAATAAGTCTGATTTAATATAGATTAATGAAGCAGACCAATGAACCTCCTATAAGCAAGATTAGCTTATTTCAATGTGGTTCATGGTAAAACTTTCCAAAATAATATTCATTTTTCAGCAAACTGCACACTCAAGCTTACAAATAAGCTCTCATTGGACAAGAACTTACATATCAAAAGCTCAGTTAAGTTGTTTATCAAAACATGCCATAAGTCTGATACAAAAACTGAAATTTACAAGTAAAAGGCCGGTCACCTGTAATTTAGTAAAAGGTCATATAAAGCATGTACATTGTTGTTTCCACGAAATACCAGCAAAGATTCTGGACTATTATCAACTTCAGAGAATGACCTTAATCGCCTGATCTGCATTATTTCAGATAACAAGCACCATTTAATATAATTTATTATTCACTATAAAAATAAATACAGAATTGGAGTTGGAGATAAATCAGTTAATTGGTAGACAAACTCTGAACACCATAATATACACCAAAGGGAAGGCCAACCAGTAATAAGAAGTGAAAGACAATTATGAATTTAAATAATACATTTTATTAATGAATCTTTTATCCATAAACTAGTTGACTTTAATTTAGATATGCAAGTAAAAAGTAAAACTTTTAGTAATTTAATAACACTAGGAGAGCATAAAAACATTTTTACAATCAATTATAAATTAAACTCCAAAGCAGTGACAGAAGTTTTGTTTTAATATTCAGTACAAATTTATCAATAGAATCACAAAACAATGAGCATGCTATGAATGAACTGATCATTTCAATCATTCACATATATTAATACAAACATCACCAGGAAAACAAGTATTGTATAAGTAGCATATAGATACAAACCTGTCCTAAGTTTTGCTTTTCTATCTCTGACAACTCAACTAGATCCTCAGTTGCAACCTGTTCCACTTTGGAATGGCAAAGAGGCATGGAGAAACAGACATCCTAATAAAGGGTATAGAGCCAAAATAAAATTCAGATATCATCAACAAATTAAATATTAATGCCAAAAATATAGTTTTATAATATTAATAGTAACAACAACAATAACAATGTAATGATTAAGAGGTTTTACTAAACAAACAATACAGACAAAGCCATAAAATAGCACGAGTACTTATATGGAAAACTACACTTGAAGTTCAAATTCTAGTAGTAGCAAAGTCATAAAAAAAAAAGCACATTCCTTGTTAAGTTGTTACTCGTATGGTTATAGCCATGATCCACTTGAACACAGATATTATTCGCAAAGGACAATTACAACGAGACTACTATTCTTTGACAAAAAACCTAGTTAGAGAAATAAAATAAAATTCCCTGTACCAACCAACATCACTTTCACTGAGAATTTCCTAGAAACCAGAAATACAGCATCAATGAAATATAACTCTTTGGCCTTAGCCAAACAATACCACCTCCCCGCACCACCACCCAAAAAAGGCAAAAGAAAAGAGTGACAATAGGAAAATTAGTAACCCATAAATAACACATGATACTTAATATGAGTATCTTACATGCTCTCTTAGCAATGATCTTAAACCTTGGGTTGACTGTGAGATATAAGCATTGCAAGAACATTTGGATTTCCCAGAGCTGTCACCACCAGTAAACATCACAATAAACTGAGCACTGCAAACTACAAAAGAAAAGAAAAGAAAAATAACAAACACAACATCCAATATAAAAATGTAATTATGCTAATATAAAATAATGCATGATGAAGTTGGAAGGTTCAAACAATAGCAAAATTAAGAATGCATAATAATACCATAAGAAGTCATTAACCTACTTCAAAACAAACAAAAAAATGTTCTTTAAGCACAAACAAATTAAATTACATCCCACAAGCGGACAAATAAAATTCCAGAATAGAAAAGGCATCACATAAACATATTTCTATAATCATTACAAAATAAGCTGACAAAAGAAAATGAAGATAATGTGTAATTACCATAGAAAAGGCCACAAATGTCCTTTCGAAGCATGTAATAAAGGTCCCGAAAGGATTCTTCCCAAGCTACTTGTCGTTTCCTTAAGAAATCCAAGTCTATTGTATAAGAAGGCAGAGGAAAGAACACAAGAAACATTGAGAAAGGAAAAGTAGAAAGAAGAAACCATAAATAGGCATGCTGAAAACTAATTCACAACCTCCATCTGATGTTGATGAGCTCAACACTGATATCAGAGCAGGCGGTAGAGTGGATTGAGGATACATCCATGAATGTAAGCCCTCGGAACCTCTCACATCTTGACTCTTGAAATAACTATGCTGAAAGGCTAACTTAGGCATGGTGCCACGCATAACTGACCTGTATTGAGAAATTTGGAACTCAAAATAACTTTCACAAAAAAAAGGACCTCAAGGATAGTTGCCACCAAAGTAAACAAGAAATGAAAACACTAAACAAATACCATAAAAATAGGTGCTGCAACTTCAAAACTCATTAGATAAACTGAAGAGACTAGTTTCCTGTTCAAGCTATCAATCTAAGCCAAACAAGCTCTCTATACGGACAAAACAGTTTTTTATGAATGAAATACAAAATAACTAATGTTAAGATCTGAGAGAAACAAAAGGGATTATACAAGCACTATGTAACCTGGTTTATACAAATAATGAAAATCTTGAAATTATAAAAAATATATGCCAGTCATGGCATACCATATGCATGATAAATGTCTTAGTTCTATGAAGGACTCTATTATAGCATCAAAAATAGTATTTTTCTTAACAATTTCTGAAATGTCATGAAACTAGCCTCCTATCATATAGCTCAACCTGATCATTATATAAACTATTAAGGAAACCTAAATACATCATCTTTTCAATATATAAACTACATATCCCAGTATAAAAGCTTATTAATTCAGTCCATTTCATCTTATTTCTACAAGCCTTGATGCCAATGCATTACTCCGTCATATGCACTCATGACTCACCAGTTCACAGACGAGGATACAATCCGTATACTGGTTTTTAGAGTAAGATCCAAAGGGACCTTCTGGCCAGGTAAATGGCATTCAGATAAGAAATTTCCTAAAACAGGGTGTCCTTCATCCAAATCAGCAGTTTTGTCATTAGCATAATGTTCTTCATGTGCAGCTAGTCCTCTTAATGCTTTTCCCTAGAATTTATTATTGTTAGTAATAATAACCTGGTTGTGAGAATCAAAACTGCAAGTAAACAGTTAAGAAAAGGTAAAATGCAGTCTTTGTATACCAGGTCAATAGCACCTGAGCCACAAGATGTCTCGACAGCTGTTGAAAGTTCAGAAACACTGAGAAATTTCCCTTGGCTGCACTTTTCAAATATTTGACAAGATTGTAAGCCACTATCTTTGCTGGCCTGACCAGAAACAACAGAAGTCTCCAAGCTGACAACAAATTTGGAACAAAATCAGCAATGTAAAAATTAGCTATGGGATCAAGCAAACATAAAAACTATGAGGCAAACCATGAATTTTCCTGCTGTCTCTTAGCCTCCAAAGTCGAAAAAACTGAAAGATTTTTCAGATTACTTGTTTGTCCCAAAGATGAAATTTCCTGAGCACAATAACAACATTGCATTGTTCAATATCAACAACATTAACATCTTGGGATCAATGATTTAATGAAGATGTTAATTGAATAAACTAAATGAGCCATAAGTCGAGCAAACAAAATAGTAACCTTTGCATTTTCCTTTCCAGATGCAATTTTAAACCTGGGCTTTTTTACAGCAAATACTTCATCAACCCGTGTGTCAGTGTATCTAGGGGCCCTCCACAACCCTGTTTTCTTTAATCCATTGCTCACCTCAGTGGTCCTGCAAACATAAATCAAGCAAGTTCTCAGCAAATTATGAAAAAATAGATTGAAAGAGATACAGAAGCTTACTTAGAAGGATCAGCCAAGGGGGATGGAGATTCAGCAGTATTATCCAGAAAGCTTGCCCGCTTCAGTAGCTCTCCCTGTCAAGAATTACAGTATGATAATGATAATTATACTGTTTGCTCCACCACAATGAAATCCTAGTTATCAATATGGACAGAAAGAGATTGTTGTATGAATCTTAAATTGAAATTATGCTATGACTATACGTGGAGGGGGCAGGGCAGCAACAACATAAAAAACTCCATTTTGGTTGAAATAAGAAATGAACATAAATAATTACATGATGAATAATAGAGATGTAACTTGCCACAAACTATAATTCTAAAGTTCACTTTAAGACAACTACATAATGCAAACACCTTGAGAGCATGTGCCAAGCCAAGCAAAAAAGCACGCATACAACTCATCCTTGCACTGGTAAGAATGAGTTATATATTACAAAATGTACAACAATTGGTGTAGAAAACATGCTAGGACATGGATAATGAACAAGCATAACTTGAACAGTTTCCATTATAATAATCACAGAAACTGAAAGCTATCAAAGTCCAAGCAAACACTAAATTGAGTGTACGAGCTCCGCAACCTACCCTGAGTTCGGAAGGTGTCTTCTTTTTAACCATAGATCCACTTTTCAAAGGGCCCGAGCCAATTCGATGAGAACCCGGTTTAGCCACTTTTGCCATGCCTCGTTCCGCTGCGCGTACTTTTACCTACCAAGCATCATCGTGTAAGTGCAGATTCAGTGAGCAAGAAAGAATTTGCAATAGAATTCGGAAATTGCACAATGAGAGAGCAAGTTTAGTGCACTGAAAAATAGTGGTATTAGTTCTTGACTAATAGCGAGAAGGAACGTAGAAAGATAACTTAGGTTTTCAAATTTGAATTGAATAAACGCGAATCAGAAGCAGGAGGAAAAGGAAGAAACCGAATGGAGAGGTGAATCGTAGCGTGCGAGACTCGACGGCGAACGGTGTCGTATCGGTTCCGGCGCATCAGAGGATGAGGGAGGAAGGGAGCGAAGCGGGGCCTAGTTGAGAACGAATGGTTAATTCTCTATGTCCTTTTACATTTTTAAAACGAAAAATTTGGTTTCCCTCCTATTTGTGACGCGTTACTTCAGCGTTCACAACCGTTTGAACTTTTACAATTTAGATTGGGCTGGCCTGCCTAGTACGTACTTGGGCCAAGAATATGTACTTATCCCAATCGATTGCTTCTTCCTGCACCTCCATACTTTCTTTTCTCAACCCCATAAATTTTTGTATTCCAAAAATATCCTTCTGAAAATACCAAAACTACTTTTTTTATATTTTAATTTTGGAATGTGAAATTTGCAGATTTTTTTATTATAAAATTTGAAAGTTAATATTTGTATTTTTTTTTACATTCTAAATTACATAATAAGAAATACAAATTTTGTATCTTAAAATAAAATTCATAATACAAATTTTATATTTTAAATTATGCAATTTGAAATTCAACTAATAAATTATTGTATACTATTTAGATTTATTTACTTTGTTTATTACATTAGTTATTACTATCAAACATATTACATATCATCTATTCTTTTACATATATTTATACGTAATTGAAAATAAACATTATTAAAAAAAATAAAAATAGCACAATTAAATAAAAATGTGTCAGACGTTAAATTATTTCATAAATTTTAAACATAGATAGAAATAGTATATAATATAAAATATAATATTTAAAAATATATTTTTCTAATTGTATAATTCAAATGTATTTTAGAATATAATATATTTTTATTATATAATTCAAAAACTTATTGGATGATCTAATTTGAATGATTATTTTTTTTTATTGAGAGTGAAATTGTACTTTTCACCCTAGAAGTGCAGGATGAAAATATGAGCTGGAGGAAGAACTTGCTATGTGATCTTCTTATTTCTCTATTCTTCTACCAATAATTTATTTAACCCACTAAAAAGAGTATTTCATCCTATAGTGTGAAAAAACAAATGTTCTATAAAAATTATTTTAGTTGATAATCTTTACTTTTTTAGATAAAAAAATATTCAAGAATAAAACAAAATAAAATGTACAAAACTATAAAATGTAGTATTTACTCAAAAATGCGTTAAATGAATTATTACATTAAAGACGACTTTCTTTTACTATAAAATTCGATAGCTAAAATATGCTTAAATTTAGTTGTTTATAATGAAGGATCTTTTTAATATGTTTTTTATTTATTAAAAATTAGTTAAATATAGCCTTTTAGTTATATAATATCACTGAAAATGTAAGAATTAATAGGACCAACTTATAAAATAGGTTAAAAGAAAAATATTTAAAAGATATTAAAAAATATATATTTACTCCAGATTTAATTCTCATTGAAAAATAATAGTCTATAATTATAGGTGATCTTTATTTACAATATACGAGGTAAGAATTGGAGTAAAAAATCAAATTAAAAAATATAGAAGGTTAACTGCATATGATCATGAAAGAGAAGAAAACAAATAGGGAGAAAAAGAAAAAGAATGAATTTGAATCTTAGTCTTACACGTATTTTACCAGTGTTTTCTTTGGAAATAATATTATCCATTAATTACTTTCTTTGGAAATAATATATATATATATATATATATATATATATATATATATATATATATAAAAAAATTATTACAAAAACTTACGGAATTTCACTATTTCACATATATAAATATATAAAGTAACAAATATTTATATTCCAC
>Ga0123342_1006927_pt1 | contig 15364 bp, 5 predicted proteins | sample Turbeawhitnodule_FD_89960 | JGI IMG/M metagenome (GOLD analysis project Ga0123342, IMG submission 89960) | Root nodule microbial communities of legume samples collected from Mexico - Turtle bean Mexico white nodule | ecosystem: Host-associated > Plants > Roots > Nodule | place: Mexico: Nepantla... | reverse complement strand
TTCAAACTGCTTTGGTTGCTGAGTTTTATGGAGTTATACATGCTATGGAGGAAGCTCAAAAAATGGGACTTACTAATGTCTGGCTTGAATGTGATTCTGCCTTGGTTTGTGTTGCGTTTACTGTTAGGACTAATGTTCCGTGGATGCTTCAGAATCGATGGAATACTTGTCTTAATTTTTGTGGGACAACCAGGTTTAGGGTAACTCATATTTTTCATGAAGGGAATGCATGTGCTGATAAGTTGGCTAATTTAGGATTTATTCATAGAGAATCATCTCATTGGTATAATAGACTCCCAGCTAGTCTGTTCTTAGAATTCTTTATGAATAGGTATAATCTACCTATGTATCGTTTTTGTTAACATATGAGTTTTGGTCTAGTCCCCCCATATTTTTGTATTTTCTTTTTTTTTTCTTTTTTTTAATAATATTTTTTTTCATGTGATGGCAGATGATTGTTGTTACTTGAGGTGTCAGTTTAGCTGAGATGTCAAGTTGCATAGTTATGCCTAACACGAAAACTTTATATAAAGAAAAAACAAAAATTGGACTTGAGCTGGATTCATAACATTGATTGAATCCACCAAGAATTAAATCTTAACAGATATATCTCTACACAATTAGATATTTTATGAAGTTAATTATTTCAATATTTAAAAATTAATAGCATGAACATTTTCAAATTTAATTAATTAACATGTGAATCAATTTTCTTATATTTAATTTTTTAAATTAATATACGATGAACAAAAAAACTATACATATCTTGTAATTAATTATTTAAGTAAATTAAATTTTAATTTTTTAAAATAATTATTTCATAATCAATCCTCTTTCAATTTCAATTCATACTAACTTCTATTAAATTTTAGTCAAGGATATTTTGGTAATTATTATATTATATAATTAATTCAATTTATTTTATTTTATTCCATAAATAAAATTAATTAAAAACTTTTCACTTATTTTCTTTCTTTCACTTTCTACTTTCTCTCAATTCAAATAATTCCACTTTCCGTTGTTTTTTCTTTTTCTTTTCCACTCTAACCAAAGTATCAATGTGTATACACATCAACACTTAATCTGAAATTCTATAATTTGATTGATGCACAAATGAAACAGAGATTAATTTAGAACTTGTTGTGTGTGGTGGGAGAGATGAATAGTAGTTGCTGATAAGTCACAAGACATTATATTTATATGATGGTTCATAAAACGTGCAGTGATGTGATACTTACTCAAACACATAGCCATTGTTGAAAAGTGGGTCACCTTTGTTGAACCATTCCATTCAAGGATGGTACACCAAGTGGGTCACCTCATGGCAAAACACACATAACATAACATAACATAACCACGTTTTCTTCTTCTTTTTCTGTTCCCCATCGAACCAAAAGTCAACACTTTCTTAGACTCGAAGCTTATTTTTCATTAACTTTTGCCTTTTCTTAAACGCTTCTTCCTTTGGGTGTTGAAGAATTGAGAGACATGTTCATGTCATAACACCTATTTGCCACGCACGAATGATTCATCAATGGATAAGAACTCCAACTCTTCCATGACTGTGTGTGTATCTTCCATTCAACAAAATAAGACATCATTCTTACGTTGGGAATCAAACTTGCAGACGCGTGATTTCTGGGAATATGGAATGTGGAATATACTCTTTTGTTGGTTTGGTCAATATGTCTATGTTCATAGTTTTTTTAAATAAAAAGGAGTCAAGATTTGGTGCAGATGCTTATATTATAATTAATGCTTTCAAAATTCAAATAAGAACATAAATTGGTACTGTTAAAACTGAAGGACTACAACATATAATTATGTAATTAAGTCAGGTTATTTTGGCTAACAAGAATGATAACAAGAGTAAAAGACTTGTTCAAATATTATAAAGTGATGAAGATCTTATTTCCGCTCAACTCGTCTAAAACAATAAAAAGACATGCATATGACACTAAATTTCATACTAAACAAATAATAAAAGGTTAAATATATTTTTTTATGTACATATAAAATTACTTTTTTTATTATTCTTTAGATCTTTTAGTACTTATAATAAAAAATTAATGAAATAAATATTTACTAATGTTTTTTTTATAGATAACAAACAAATTTTTAATATTCACTGTATTATAATATTATAACATTCACATCATTGATGAATCAACATAAAATATTTTAATATTTTATACACTGAAAATTCGTTTGTCACCTAAATATCTTACAATAACTCATTTAATTAGTTTTTTTACTAAAAGTCCTTGTACTCATGATGTTTAAAGTTTGGATTAGGAATGAAAATCAATCTCGCATAAAAACACATGAATGAAAAAACATATTTATAACCCAACAATAAGTAAGAAAAAAGGTTTAATTTTGACCTTCAGTAAAATTAAATTAAGTATATTGAATAGAAATAATACAAAATCTAAAATATTATTTTTGTTTGCAATAACTATAAAATACATTGATTTTAATATTTTAAAATATGTACCGGTCGGTACTGGACGAGCCAATCACTCGATCACGATGACCGATTGATCACATTAATATGCATTAAAAGCGTTCAATAAACGTCATCCAACAACAATAAATATGGAAATTCCTTACGAATCACTATCATGTCCCACAGAATTCGGTTAACACACAACTAACACTGATTCAGTGGAAGATATTAACTTATTGGAGATATTCCGACATTATCCAAATATACTAGCATACCTCCCAATAAATCAGGAATCATGCTGAAAATCAGCTAACACTAATTTGGTCCATCACAGTAAAGACACATGGCTAAACATTATAAATAAACCTGGTATAGGGTTGTAAGGTAGGTACACTTTAATCATTTTTTACTATAGACTATGAACATAGAGTACTTACTTGATCGTCAGAGTACCTTTTTCAGGTCAATCTCAACTGAGCACCAACAATTTAAAAAGGAAACTTGAAGTGAGAAGCAAAGGAGCGATCGACACATCAACAATTGTACAACTAGTTCTAGGTACTATCTAGACTCGCTTTGTCTATACAAATACAAAATATATTAATTTTTTAATATATTAAAATCAGTATATTTTTTAAAACCTTGAAACTTTTGATTTTAGTTGTGAGACTATGAGTTACAACTAGTTCTTTATATTAATATACAAAATTATTTTTATTTTTAGCAATAAATTAAAATGAAGTTTCCTCCATCTACGGTGCAGTTGGAGGTGGTTGTTGAAGCTTGTGACAGTGTTATTGAAGAGAGATATAACTGCCCAACAAGCATTACATGCATCTTATCTGTAACAATTAAGTAAGAATCAAATGTTACTGAGATCCCTGTTCAATTCTCTGTCTCACAAAAATCACAATACTACTGTAACAATAATAACATATGAACAAATACACTGACAAAATCGGTCACAAAACACAATAAAAACATACTGAAAGATGAAATTAATTACATTTTACCTGAATATTTTATACTAAATTTAATTAAGTATTACCTTAACAATAACTACAGTTGTTAAAACTTAATAGTAACATTTTGTACTTTTTTTAAAATATTAGTCTATGCAAAAAATATTAAAGATAGGTTACAAACAATTCATCATCCATTTAAACTAAAAATTCACCTCTTTAAATGGTGCAATTTTATAAAAAAGTTATAAGATTTTGAAGTAACGAGTCATTTATTCATTAAAGGAAATTTTCATTCTTTTATCATTGATGCTATCCTTTTTCTCTCTCTTTTTTCTTGAGATTTAAAAATTGTACACTCTTGTTAACACACTCAAAAAAAAAGGGAATGTAGTGGTAATTTTGAATAAGGTGGAGTGTTGGTTGTGTAGGCTAAATTTTTGGAATTTTTTTTACCTAATTTGAAAGTTTTTTTGGTATTGGAGATGTTTATTACACGTTAATTTATCTCTATGTAAAGAAGGTTAATTATTTATATCTAGTCATTTATTTTGAATTAGATATGTGCAAATTGACACGAATGTTGTGGATTGAAGTTCATATTTCGTTTGAGTTGAAATTAGATAGGGTTATAATTTAAATGATATATATTATTTTGAATTAGTGACTTTTAGTTTGAATTGGTTCATATACGAGTTTGCATGTAAAATATATTGTTTGATTCTTTAAATCATGTTAGGTAGATTTGAATTGACATTATAGTTGTAATTTTTTTTTTTGCAATTTTCACTTGAGCATCGAGTTATTGTTTGAACATGAGTAATCATTATATGCATTGATCATTGTTGATTAAACAATAATGTTTCTCATATAAGTTATGACTTGAGACTTGAACGAGAAATTTGTTAAAATTATTTTCTCTCCTCTATAAGTCTTTTTGCTCAAGCATATCTGGTCGCTCAAACGATGAAGAGTCATGGTTTAGTGGGGTGCTTTAGAACTTGGTGACTTGTGCAACAAGTTAAGTGGATCAAGCGGTAGAGTAACACTTGAGTGAAAAATAGTTAGCATTGAATCTCTCTCTTCTAAAATTGGTCTCTTAAGTTACAAGATGATGCTTAAGCAAAAGAGATGCAACCAAATTCTCTCTCAGACTCTCTCTTTTACCACTAATATTGCTTAAGTGGAGAGAGTTAACTTGAGCGATATGAGTAGTTGCTCAAATGGTGGTTTCATAAATTGAGTGATAAGTTTTCCTATGTTTAGAGATAATATGTTACTCAAGAGAGATAGTCTCATTAAAAAAAATCTTTGTTTGTTATGTTGTGATTGATTGATAATGTATGTATTGGAGTGTGAATATGCATTAGGAAATGTTTGAATGCATGAAAAAAAAAATATGATGATACAGTATATGATTAAATAAGCCGATATATATGATGTTGTATATAGTGTGGGCGCTTGTGATGATATTATGGCCAATTGTGATTATAATTTTAAGTACAATAACTCATTATATTTTAGATTTATTGATAATGTAAATCACATATATTAAAATATTAGGTAGTAAGAAATTAAAGATTTTTTTTCATTAAGTTTTATGTATCATATGCAAGAAATCACTGAAGCGGAGCTAAGGTTGGATTACCAATATTATTTCTGATGGATCAAATGTTAATATATGATGAAATGTATTTAATCTCTGACATTAAATGTGACAAATTATTTTGATATCATAAAAATACAATTAAGGATTTTTTTTAATCTTAACTTCTAACTCAAAGGTAATTTAAAGGTAGTTTTGTTGTTGTCGTGTTCTAAAGATTGAGAATGTACGTGACTATGAGTAATACATTTTTATGAAAGAAACTATATTTTCACACTAACCAAGGTCCATAACAAGTAGCAGTTAAAGAAATGCTTAATCTCCTGTGTTCCCAACTAATCAAGTTTCTAATTATTTTCATCAATTCACAAGCATCAAACTCATTCACTCATATTACAAAAAAATATATAAGAAAAAAAAGAAGAAATAATGACTTAAGGATTTACATGCAAATACAAAAATGCATAAAATATATAGATTTAAATATCCAGGGGGAAATTTTAAAATATTATTTAACTTAATCAATTAAACATTTTAATTATAGAGTGACTGATTTAACCATTAATTTTTCTTTTACCAAACATTTAGTTACCAATATAAGTGATTAATTTAAAAATAAATAAATTGGTCATTGATTTAGTCATCCAGTCACTATTTTATATTCTTCTAGTAGACTTTATATATGTGCTTTTATAATGTATAAATATTCACTATAAAAAAATTATGAAATAGAAACTAATTTTTAGAGACCAAAATAATTAGTTGCAATAGTAACTAAATTAGAAAACATTTTATAAATTTTTAAAAAAATTCTAAATTAGTTTCTATTATTGTGAATAGTTTTTAAATTGGTATCTAATTAGCAACCAAGGTTTTAACTACCAATTATTTAGTTTCTAAATTTGGTCTCTAAAACATTGGTGGCTAATTAGATACCAATTTAGAAACTATTTAACAATAATAGAAACTAATTTAGAAATCAATTTTTTTTAGTTTATAAAATGGTTTCTAATTTAGTTACTATTGCAACTAATTATTTTGGTCTCTAAAATTTGGTTTCTATTTCATGATTTTCTTGTAGTGGTAGTTAACGTGTCTATACACACATATCCTTTAGATGTGTATTTTTTTTTTTTGGGCAATATAAGTAAAATATTTATTAATTTCTCAACTTTGGAGATTTTTATTTTTTACACTAAATAAAAATTTGATTGATTTTAATTTAATTTTTTCATTAATAATTTTAGTTTTTGTCCATCTGAAATTGTCATTAAGTTATCATGCAATACTTATTGTTTTTGGGTAGAAATTATTTTGTGTTTTATCTTTTTATAAAATTAATTTTAATTAACATTTTTATAGATAGGTTTTAGTCTTTTATAAAAAATTATATGTCTTCATTCCTCAAACTTGTACGTCCTTTTTTTTTATTATTAAATATTACTTTTAGGTTTTATTTGGATTAGAAAAAAAAAACATGTTATTTTAATTAAAAAATAATGAAAAATGAAGATAAATAAAAAAATTGTAAGTGGTTTAGTTAATGTGATAAAATATTTTCTCTTATATATTTAGAAAATATTTTATAAAATAAATTTTCAAGAATAATTTGATATAAAACATTTAAAAATATATAGGTTAGAGTTAAAAATAAATTTTAAATTCAAATAAATAATAAAATCTTATTAAACAAAAACTTACATTTTAAAATAAAAATACATTAAAATAAATTACTTTAGTATGTATGGAGTGTGTGTAACAGTGTGATTTTTTTTTTTACCGCAGAACCCTCTCACGCACATTTCTTTTTCTTTCTTCCTTATCTCTCTTTCTGGTCGGACCACGTTGTAATTGGCGAGTTAAGGAACATTCTACCCGATCAAAATTTTTCAAACAAGTAAGTTCATTTCTACTCTAAAGATCCTCTATTCACTGTTTTTTCTTATGATTTAGTCATCAATTTTGGTGGGTCAGTTGAGAAGATCAATCCTCTCAAATTATTCTACTATATACCAAATTTTTGTTTTGTTTGGATAACTTGCATTAGGTCCGTAAATCTTGAAGCTTATCCAGACTGTGGGGAATAAAATTCAAAGCAAACAATTAAGGTAAGGAAAACTAACTTTATTTTTTTAAATAGTACCCTAGGCTAGAAGATCTGAATGTGGAGGGGACGTGATCCCATTATTCAATTTCTCTTGGAGGGATGTCAATTGATAAAATTGTTTGATTTTTTTTTATATTGTGTGAACATGTATAAATATTATATGTTGATAGTTTGAAAGTTAAATATTATTTTTTATGTTAAAAAAGTTCTTGAATGGTATGAATTTTTAAATGTTATGTGATTGAATGATATGTATTATATGTTGTTCTCACCGGATCGAGGTCAGTCGAAATCTGGATGAGCTCCTCCAAGTGAATGTGGTTTAACCTTCGGGGAACAAAGTGTGGGTTCCACCTGCGATTACAATATGAGGCTAAAGTCAATTAGATCACACAATATAGTGTATATAGTAGAATATATTGCAAAGATGCAAGTTGAGATACTCCGTGTGGATGATTGTCTATTTATAAGCATTTATAGGATTGGATCTTTGACTTTGGTTCCTCCAGGCATTAATGTGTCATATTATGGTAACTTTCCATAAGATTTGAATATCATGTATATAATCGGAGCATTTATGTAATATAATAGGGGATATTGTGTAAGGAAATTAGAGCATTCAAAAAGGTCAGAATACTGTGTATTAAAATCACGTTAATTACGCATTAATAAGATTGATTCCCATAATATATTTATCCAAATTAATATCATTACACTAACATAATTATGTGGGAATTTATAATAATAGTCCCAAAAATCATGGTGACCTTGGCCTTGGGCCATCCGCCAGGTTCGACTAATTGGTATATGACCGACCAAAACCTGAGATGGTACATATGTGAACGATGAAAATTGTATGAAATTGATGTCATACATTTGGGATAATGTATGTGTTGTTGTTTGATGATATTAACTATGAAAAACCCATGTTTAACAGAGATCCTCTAACTCCACTAATGATCTAAGTCATATAGACTAAAATATCAGGTGGTGAGAAGCTGAGAGGGAGTTCATACACACCAGGTCCCGTTGTAGACACTCAGTATTGGATGTTTGAACTTACCATAATCCTTTCTATTAGATTCGCTGGTAATCTTTGGATTAGGTGTTAGTGTCTGGTAGAGGCATATTTAATGAGTCTTCCGGAAGACGAAGTGAGATTGAAATGAAATTCAATGATTATGATTGAAAATAGATCTGTGTATGGTTTATATGAATGATGAAATTGATATTGAAATTTTATATGACAACATTTAAAGAAATGTTTATAAATGATTTGTTTGATTGGTTCTTTTTGCAAGAATTAGATATGTTATGAAATTTCTTTTCATTAACTTACCCTTGTTTTTCTTGTTGTGTTTGAACTGCAATGATTGTACTACATACACGAGCAAATGACCATACAGGTGTTGGAGGTTCTGGAGGACATTAGGATGTTCTTTTAAATCGTATATTGTAAATATTTGTATTTCTATAAGTCTTAATCATGTATTAACAATGTTCTTTTAAGTCTTAATTCAATGTTTTGTATAGAAACTGATAGAACTTTTATTGTATAGAAACAGGTTGAAACATCCAAATTTTTATTTTTTATTTTTAAAAAAAACATAAATAACTTTATATTATATTATTTTAATATTTAATTTTATTATAATATAATTATTTAATATTAATAATTGTTAAGTTATTTCCTTTTATTTTATTTGTTATTTTCATGTTTTCTAAATTTGACATCTAACAATCAAATGCTTGTACTTGCTCCACTTCTCATTCCTCCACACAATAAGGATAATGATTTACACTATGAAGTCCACTAAACTCTTTTACCAAATTACAAAAAAATCATGTGTTCTAAATCTACACCATGAACACAAATTCACATCTTCTTTGTTAAGTTAAAATTTTAACTTTAGCCTAATGAGTCAACCACTTTATTCACATCAATTTTATTTTATTATAAGACACTATAATTTTTTAACAATATAAAATGATCGTAATTCATGAAACAAACTTTAAAAAAATATAAGAAATCTTTCTATCTTTAATTTTTGAACCATTAAAAACCTATTTTAAGTTCAGTCCAAAAAAAAAATAGTCAAATAAAGTTTGCTATAAGTTGGTGAATTAAACTATTGATGCATGATATATTTAAAACAAATAAAATAATAATTTTGAAGTTAGGTGACCGGTTAGTACAGAATGCAACCGGTAATTGTACTGTTGCCAAGTTGGCATATTAATTGCACTGTCATTGAAAAAGACACATTGTCATTACAGCTACTACTGGTTTGGTTTGCCAACATGTACAAATGGTGTTATTCCAACAACCTTGGACCAGTCACTGCCTATTCTGTTTCCTGCATATAAAACCAACCAAAATATCTCTACACTGAGGCCATAATTTATTTTTTTAATAAAATAAATAATTTAATATTTATTTCAAAATAATTAAATAAAATTTAAAAATAACTGTTAAATATTTAATATTAGTTTACAAAATTATATGTACGTATATGATATTAAATTATATTTTTTTATTCATAGAAATAATAAAATTATAAATATTTCAATATAATTATATATGTGTAAAAGGGCTGAGTTTTTGCTAATTTTATAAATTAAATAACAACGTGATACTATTAAAAAAGTTTTTAATACTTTATTTTTTTTACAATGATGATATTTTTTTCTTTTAATTTTGTGTTTGAATGCTGGTAATTTGATCCACTTTTCTTTAAAATAAAAGAATATAGTATTTTATTAAATTAATATTAAAAATATTATTTAAATGACATTTTATCATTAAAAAATTATTTATTAATAAAAATAATTTGTAATGTCAATAATAAATAATTTGTGTAATTATAATAACACTCTCACTGTCAGTTTGGTGAAAATGAAAAACATCAAATTGGGATAGTTTAAAAAAAATTATATGATAATTATGAAATAAAAATTATTATTAAATATAAAAAATATTTATAAAGTTAATGTGTAACTAAGTCGTGTAAAGACAAAAATAAGAAAGATATTGTGAGTGGAACATGAAAAAGTTGATTAACAAATAAATAAGAATAAATATTGTTTGATTAAAATGTTAAAGAGCAAGAAAAAATATTATTTTAAAATTATTTTTCATTAAAAGTATTAATTTAAATTTATATTTATATAAAGAAAATATTGCAAACAATACTACAAAGAAAAAAAAATGAGAAAACAAAACTTGGATTATGATAGGTTATGTAAAGAAAAAATATGAGAAAACAAAACCTGAATGGATTATGATAGGTTATGGCTATTGTTGTCTACTAAGAGGGAGATTAAATTTTGAATATTCGACTTTTATCACCTTAATAGGGAATGATGTATGTTGATACAAGTTATTGGGCCTTAAGGCTCTACAACTAATATTAGACATGACACTGCTCCTAATCTATTACTGAACATAATCTTTAATCCATGAGGGTTCTTCTTATGCCTAGTGGATTTGCTGTCTTGGGGCCAAATGCTTTAACATTTTCGTCCCGCTTGTGGAGACGCTTTGCCCTCAAAGTGGGTAGGGATATTATATTGGGTTGGACATGAGAATTGTGGGTTGGTGGGGCTGATATTATGGTTAGGTGAGAGGGTAAGTGGAGCGTTCTGGATTGTTGAGTGGGAGAGGGGCTCGAGGTGGTGAATGGTCATTAAGGGGGAAGAGGGGTGCGACTAGGGAATTAGGTGAGAGGGGGTGTGAGTTAACATTAATTTTTGTGGGCAGGGTTGGTGCGACTAGTGAATTAGGTGAGAGGGAGTTTGAGTTAGAATTATTTTCAGTGGGCAGAGAGATTGCACATGAATTTGAAATGTGTGAGGGTGAGGGTCCTTTGTAGCTTAGAAGTAACGAAGCATGGAAGACGAGGTGGATCTTCGAAGTCGTTGGCAGTCGGAATTCATACGCCATCATGCCTATACGACGAAGGATTTGATACGGACCGAAGTAGCGTGGTGTGAGCTTAGGTGAAGTGCGGCGTTCCACAGATTGTTGTCGATACGATTGGAGGCGGAGCCACACCCATTCACAGATGTTGAAGGACACATCGAAGCGATGGCAGTCAGCGTTGTCTCGCATGCGTTGGCGAGTACATTGGAGATGCTTCTTCAATTCGTGTAAGATGAGGGTGTGTTGGTGGAGGAGTTCGGTCATGGTGGTTTTGGAGAATGGGGTATGTAGAAAATCCAAAGTGGATGGTGGTGAACGAACATAAAGCGCAGTGAAGGGTGATGTGCCTATGGCCGAATGATGGGATGTGTTGTACCACAGTTCCGCAAGGTGAAAAAAGTGATACCACGAGTTAGGGTGGTCATTGGTAAAACAACGAAGGTATGCTTCTAAGCCTCTGTTATCACTTTTATTTAACCATCTATCTGGGGGTGGTATGATGAACTGAACTTGGGGTTGTGTCTTGTGCTTGAAACAAGTTTTTCCAGAAGTTGATAATAAAAATAGGGTCATGGTCAAACATGATGAATTTGGTAATCCTGTGGAGGCGGCATATTTTGCTAGAGAATCTTTGTGCAATACTTTGAGTTGTGCAGTGGGTTGGAAGCGCGAGGAAGTGCGCGTATTTGATGAGTCGGTCATAGATGACCTAAATGACGATGTGTCCTGCGGATGAAGGTAGGTGTGTAATAAAATTCATGGATAAGTCTTCCCACACTTGAGCTGGTATTGATATATGTTGAAAAACTTTGTTGTGAAAAAACAACCGTCCTTTGCGTGTGTGGAATAGAGATGGTGAAGGTTAGTTGTGAGTGTACTGCTATATTATTTGGAGGCCGCCAGTGGTGGAGAAGTATTGTTGGAGGTCTTGGAAGATGGTCAACATGGGAGAAGAGATGAACAAAAACACTGGCTTAGGCACCGATTCTTGGCAGGAAAGGGCATAAACTACGACATTTGTTTTGCAGGTTTGTAAACTATCTTAAAGTCATATCCTTGTAACTTTGCAATCCACTTTTGTTGTTTTGGGGTTTGGATTGTTTGGGATAATAGGGTGTTGAGGCTTTTTTGTTCTATGAAAATGGTGAAATGTGTGCCTAGTAAATACTGATGCCACTTTTTAATTGCTTCTGTAAAGACATGCATTTATCATACATAAACTGATGCAGATTGGAGGCGGGGACACATTTTTTTGCTGAAGAAAGCTATAGGATGGTGGGCTTGGCTGATGACGGCCCTTATGACTACGGTAGAGGTGTTTGTCTCCATGATGAAGGGTTGTTGGAAGTTTAGAAGGCGTAGTGTAGGAATTTTTGCCATGTGTGATTGTAATATTTGAAAAGCCTCTTGTGTTGTTGGTGTCCATGTAAACTGTTTGTGTTGTAATAAATTGGTGAGCGGAGAGGCGAGAGTGGCGAAGTGGTGAACGAATTTTTTGTAAAAACCAATGAGGCCGAGGAAAGCTCATAAATTCGTGAGTGAACGGGGTTGTGGCCAACTTGTGATTGCTTGAATTTTTTCTAGGTCTGGTGCCACACATATAGATGAAATTAGGTGGCCCAAATAGCTAACTTGGGTGGTAGCGACACTGCATTTAGAGAGCTTAGCAAAGAAATGATGTTTTAATAATTTCAAAATAAGCTCTAAATGAGTTAGGTGGTCTTGCAGTGTGGGACTGCAGACTAAAATATCACAAGAAAAAAACAAGAACAAACCATTTGAGATAAGGCCTTAGGAGATCATTCATTGTTGCTTGAAAAGTCAATGGTGCATTTGTGAAGCCAAAAGGCATCACTAGGAATTCATAGTGTCCATCCATTGTTCTGAAGACTGTGTTGTGAGTATCTGTGGGGGTGAGGCAAATTTGATGGTATCTAGAGTATAAGTCAATCTTAGTGAAAACAGTAGTTTAATCCAATTCATCAATGGTGGGAATTCGGAAACAGTCACAAATTGTGGTTGCATTTAAGGCTCTGTAGTCTATGCAAAAGCGCCATGTACCATCTTTTTTCTTTATCAAAAGAACCAGGGAGGAGAAAGGGCTAGTGCTTGGTTTGATAATACCTTCATGGAGCATTGCTTGAATGAGGGTAGAGATGGTGTTTTTTTGTGAGTGAGGCTAGCTATAGAGTTTAACATTGATGAGGAAGTGTTAGAGAGGAGAGGTATGTGGTGGTCATGAGGCTGTGGAGGTGTAAGCCTCGAGGAATTTGAAAAATGGTTTGATGTTGAAGTAGGATGGATTGTATTGAAAAGGGAGACAGTATAAAGGGGAGGATGGGTTTGTATGCTGATTTCTAGAGGTAGGGAGGAATCTGATGGTGTGTCAATGGATAAAAGATGGAGGGATGCCATGACTTTGGTGGAAAGGAGTTGGCATAACTGATGATAGGTAGCTGGGGTTGGTGTGGTGGCTTTTAGAGTGATCTATTGGTTGAGGTGGGTAAAGGTTATGTTGGGGATAGAGAAATTAGTTGTAGTTGAGCCTAGGGTGCGCAACCAATCAATCCCTAAAATGACATAAACTCCTTCAATTGGGAGGAGGTAAAGAGGAATTATGAAGGTAGTGTTTTGGAGAGCGATATTAATTGAGGGACAAATGCCCTGACATATGATAAATGCTTCATTTCCAACCATGATTGTAAATGGGGGACTGAGTGAGATGGGTAGATGGAGGTGACGGGCAATGTGGGGTTGTAAAATGTTGTGTGAGCTACCTGAGTCTATTAGGACTGTGACTGGAAGATTTTGGATGAGACCCGTGAATTTGAGGGTTTGTGGTGAGAGGTTGTCGTTTTAGAGCATGGGGTGAAAGGTGCAAATGGATCATGTCATCCGTATGTGTGGGTTTTAGGGCTTCTTCAGTGGAGTCAGAGGGACAATCAGTGTTCTCTAGGAGTAATAGAAATATGGAGCTAGAACACTTGTGGCCTAGGTAGAATTTCTCATCGCAGTTGTATTATAGACCTAATGCTTTTCTTTCCTGAAGTTGTGCGGATGTGACATTTAATAGGTAGGTTAAAAAGGACAATAAGTGTTGTTTAGGAGTAATAGAAATCTGGAGCTAGAACACTTGTGGCCTGGGTAGAATTTCTCATAGCAGATGTAGCATAGACCTAATGCTTTTCTTTCATAAAGTTGTGCGGATGTGACATTTAATAGGTAGGTTAAGAGGGACAATCAGTGTTGTTTAGGAGTAATAGAAATATGGAGCTAGAACACTTGTGGCCTAGGTAGAATTTCTCATCGCAGTTGTAACATAAAACTAATGCTTTTCTTTCCTGAAGTTGTGCGGATGTGACATTTAATAGGTAGGTTAAGAGGGACAATCAGTGTTATCTAGGAGTAATAGAAATATGGAGCTAGAACACTTGTGGCCTGGGTAAAATTTCTCATCGCAGTTGTAGCATAGACCTAATGGTTTTCTTTCCTGAAGTTGTGTGAATGTGACATTTAATAGGTAGGTTAAGAATGGGTGGTGGGTTATGGGGTACAACAGGGTGATTCATATTGGTTTGGGTAGTAGTGGTTGTTGGAGGAAGAGGTGGGTGGCGTAAGTTATTGGTGGTGTGATGTTGAAAATTGGTAAGGTTTGGTGAAAGAAAGGTCTTAGGTTTGGAGTCTTTGATTTTGTCCTCAATGAGTTTGGCAAGGACAATAGCCTGAGAAATGGAGTAGGGATTTAGTATTGGAAGTTCCCTTCGGATTTGAGGATGGAGGCCTGAAGTGAAATAGTTCAAAATGGTTCATGGGGACAAACCCCGAACACAACTACATATTTTTTCAAAGCGTGTCTAATATTTTGAAACCGAAGATTGTTGGTGTAGTTTGAATAGCTCAGCTTGGTGGTTGGTATAGGAAGAGGGTCCAAAACACAGTTCTAAGGTGTGGGTAACAGAGGGTCAATCAATGAGAAGGTTTTTCTTATACATCCACTTAAACGTTTATGGCAAGTGCACCGCGTTTGTCAGAAGTAATAATTGTCCATAAGGACGGATATCGATCCCACAAGGAACAATGAATTATCAAGTACAATAATCGCTAAATATAGAACAAAACAATTAAAAGTGTGTTGAAAGTGATTGTGTTGGCGATTATCAATAAGAAAACAGACAAAGAATTTGCTTGATTCAAGTTGGAAAAATAAGGATTAGGTTTCATCTCTCTCACTCTCATGTATTTTGATTAGCATGTCAATATTAAGTTCTTTGATTGAAATTGATGCCCGTATAAAAATCATTTATATCGATTCCTCGCA
>Ga0123342_1006926_pt1 | contig 15366 bp, 9 predicted proteins | sample Turbeawhitnodule_FD_89960 | JGI IMG/M metagenome (GOLD analysis project Ga0123342, IMG submission 89960) | Root nodule microbial communities of legume samples collected from Mexico - Turtle bean Mexico white nodule | ecosystem: Host-associated > Plants > Roots > Nodule | place: Mexico: Nepantla... | reverse complement strand
ATTTTTAATATTTTTAATATTTTTAATATTTTTAATATTTTTAATATTTTTAATATTTTTAATATTTTTAATATTTTTAATATTTTTAATATTTTTAATACTTTTAATATTTTTAATATTTTTAATACTTTTAATATTTTTAATATTTTTAATACTTTTAATATTTTTAATATTTTTAATACTTTTAATATTATTAATATTATTAATATTATTAATAATAATAAGTATAATAAAAATCATAATAATATTAAAGAATTTGCTTGGTGTAGTGGTTAAATTTTCCTAAACCTGGTTTCAAATCCCATTCACTGCAAATTTTATTTTATGGTGCCACGTGAAAATGCGTGACTTATACTCACGTAGACTTAAAAAAAATGGATTGCGTTGGTTAGACCGTCACTCCTGAAAACATAAATAATAATAAAAATTTGAAAGCTAAAGCCCACACTATCCATTACACTATCCATTGGAAAACGTTCGTCCTCCACAATACTTTTAAACTTTTCGAAGCTTTAGGAGAGTCATTGATTAGCAGTGCGGGGTGTGAGCTTGAACAGTTCGTGGTGCGAGCTTGAGCACTGCGTGAGAACCTTTGAATTCAATAACGATGGAGTAGTTGAGAGCGTGCGAATGTGAGAACGCGACCGTGAAACCGTGGAACTGTGACCGTGAGTTTCACATTTCCTTCATTTTTCAATCTTAACCCTAGGTTTTGCCAAATTTCTTTCTTTCTGTGTATATTGTGTAATTTTATTTTACCCTAGGTTTGTAATTCACCATGGTAGAAACAACTTAATCCTTGGACCAAGAATTTTGGGTTATGGAGGCTACGAAGGATTTTGTATAGGAAGAGATTTTGTGTGGACTATGAGGTTCACTCTTTGGGTGGAGCAAAACCAGTGGCAAGGCTTTGAAACTAATATGGAGCTTTGGTGAATTAGACACATTGCAACAATTAAATAGAAGACTTCCTAATCTTTCGGTTGTTGCAGAATTGCTATTGCTTAGGGAACTGAAGGAGAAAGTGAGTGTTGTGGTTTAGGAAGTGTGATTGTGCAGGGGCTTAGTTGTAGGGGCTGGTGTAGGTATTGGAGGGGTAGTATTTATGAAGCTGTTTTTTCTGATGTAAGGATTGTGGTGCCAACTTGATGGATATGTGAAGTTTTTTATGTGTGAAGTTTTTTATATGTTGTCATATTCTCTTTATAGGGGGTGCATATTTTCTTTTATATGCTGTCATATTCCAATGTTTTCTTATTGTAGTTCAGTAGCATCGATGATATTATTAGTTTCAATTTCTAATTATGCCCCAACATTAATTATATTAACTGTAAGTTTATTTTGGAGGCTTTAGTTGGAGCATATGACAAAACAAAGGGTTCTATGAATGAGTTATTGAATAACCAATAAGAAGCCTTGACGTTTTCCCATACAAGCAAAGGGATATCAGAAGGCCTGGAATGGTTGATGGAAGGATGTTACAGTGTTTACCAAGACAACAGCTAGCTTGGTGAAGGTGTTGCTTATGCTGGGTTATGAGTAGGAAGGTTATGGTTGGTCCAGAGTGCTGAACGGAACATTGGCTGGAGCTGTGAACTTGGACTATGGAGTTATGCACCTTGTAGGGGTTGGTATTGGTGGAACTTGTTGAAGGCCTATGTTAAAGGTTATATTGGTGCAAGTGCTGGTTTTTGCTGGGTGGTTAGATTGGTGCAGGCGCTGGTTAGATTGGTGCAAGATGGCTCATGAGAAGAGGTTGTGGAGGTAGGAAGCTGATGAGGTGATATTGTTGTATGGTGTGAGCAGCAGATGGACGAGAATGCTAGTTCAGGAAGCTGTAGGGTCTTGCTGGTTAAGGGATTGGGGTTGGTTAAGAGGCATAGAAGATTGAGGAATAACATGTTTGGAGCCTATATTCATGCTACTGGTGGTATAGTACAAAGGAAAACTGAAAATCAGGTTCATTTCCGTGGTGGACCAGTTGGCTTACCATCAAGTTGATTACTCTTTTGTTGATTGGTGGTATTAAATAGATAACCAGTTGGTGTTGTCTCTTTTTTTGGGTCCAGTACATGTGGTATCTATATTCTGGATCATATCAGTTACTGCTATAACAATTCTTAGGGGTTTATGTTTTTGGTATTTATTGGTTTTGCTTTTCCGCAACTAGAGTAGCTCCTGGTGTAGTATTGGCTGATTATAATGCATATGGGTGGTTTACATGTCTTGCCTTTAGAAGGTCTTGACACACGCTCAAGGTTTAAGTATGCCTAGAAGATGATCTTTTTTTGTTCGATTGCAAGGACTTTTATGGGGATTTTTTGAACATTTGTGCAGGTCTAACATTGATGCAGTGTAGTGGTATGAAGGGTGCACGGTCTGTTGTTTGTTAGGGGAAGCTTTTGGGTGTTTAAATGTTTTTTTGTAGATGCATAAAGTGCTGCAAAACCATGCAGTAATAGCTATTGCAGCAGTATCTTGATGTGGGCAGAGGCATTCTTACTATGCAGTGGAGATTTGTAACTTTGGTTTGCTCTTGTGTGTTTTTAGTAAGTTGGTGGGTAAGTTGTGAACCCAAATATTCTATGAATGAGGCCATTTCGGATCTTCTTGAAGTGAGAGAAATAGTGTTTCCAAGTCTGCATGACCCGCACAAGTGCATGGAGCTTTGTATCATAGGTGGGATAATTGAGGGCTGCACCATGTAATTTTTCACTGAAATAAGAAATTGGGTGTCCACCCTGCAATAACACTGCACCTATGCCTACTCCCGATGCATCACACTCTAACTCAAAAGTTTTTGAAAAGTTTGGCAAGACTAGCATGAGTGCATTGAGCTTTCAAACTTTGAAAGACTTACTCATATTTTTCAATCCAACAAAATGGAGTGTCTTTCTTCACTAACTCATTGAGTGGTAAAGCTAGACTTGAGAAGTTGATAACAAAGCATCTATAAAATCTTGCTAACCCATGAAAGTTACTAACATCTCCTACATTTTGTGGTGTTGGCCACTCTTGGATGGCTTTGATTTGCTCGAGGTCCACATGAACCCCATTTTTGTTTACTATAAACCTTAGAAAAACTACATTATCAACACAAAAAGTACACTTCTCTACATTGGCTAACAAATTATTACTTCTAAGAACTAACAACACATCCCTAAGATGCACTATATGGGACTCTAGACTTTGACTATAAACTAAAATATCATTAAAGTAAACTATTACATATTTACCTATACAATCCCTAAGGACATCATTCATAAGCCACATGAAACTACTAGGTTCATTAGTAAGACCAAAAGGCATCACTAACCTCTCTTATTGTCCAAATTTGGTCTTAAAAGTAGTTTTACACTCATCACTGGTAATGAGTGTACCGACCGGTCCCCAGGCTTTGACTAGCCACTGGTAATGATTGGTGCCACGTAAGCGGGTCCCACGAGCAGCGCGGGTTAGTACCTCGCAAAGCACGTGCGCCAAGGAGCTGAAAGTGGTCAGACATCGGTCATCAGGATGTACCGACTTGCCACTAAACAAGGCAGAGAGGTCGGGCATCGGAGACCCAAACAGTAGAGGTGGACCACAAGAAGTGGATCCCAGATCACACACCTGTTATCAGTAAGGGAGAAGCCTAGATCACGAGTGCCCATGCGTAGTGGACGACGCATTCAGACGTGACACAAAGTATAAAGTCACTGGAAGGATATGGCTTGCAAGGGTCACGTTCAGGGGCGAGCTGCATGCATGGCACGTGAACAGTTAGGGCACTCCCAGAGGCGGGTGACCCCAGAGATCAGGTGCACGAGGAGGCATCCATGTGGTCATCCCGTAAGAGGTTGCACTCCAGTTAGGGACCCCACGCGCTAGGTTATCCTGAGAGTAAGGTAACAATAGTGTTGGACACTCCCATCAGAAAGGCCCATTTCAGGTAAACAGGAAACCCTAGTTTTCAGTCTATAAATAGTAAGTTAACAAACTTGGCCAGAGGAGGGGGGAGAATCATCTTGCACCGTTACACACACACAAGAGCAAGAGTATACAATTTTGGTGTTTCCTAGTCTTAGTACTGACTTAAGCGTCGAAGTGCAAACGGCCGCTAGGCTGCCCATTGTCTTTTTGTTTCAGGTGTTCACCACAGGGAAAGCATACACGAACGCAAGGACTTTGGACGTGAGCGTGACGTAGACGTACGAAGGCATTTCGAGTCAACCGGCAAGAACATAAACTATTACATATTTACTTATACAATCCCTAAAGACATGATTCATAAGCCTCATGAAACTACTAGGTTCATTAGTAAGACCAAAAGGCATCACTAACCTCTCTTATTGTCCAAATTTGGTCTTAAAAGTAGTTTTACACTCATCACTCTATTTGATTCAAATTTGATGATTATCACTTTTGAGATCAATTTTAGAAAATATAGTGGACCCATGCACTTCATCAAGCATATCATCAAGTCTAGGAATTGGATGCTTGTATTTGATGATGATATTATTGATGGCTCTACAATCATAACACATTCTCCACTTGCCATCTTTCTTAGGCACCGACAAAATAGGTTCATCAGAAGGACTTAGGCTCTTTTGGACCCAACCATTCTCCAACAATTCCTGAACCTGTGATTCTATCTCCTTAGTCTCTTCATGATTAGTTTTGTATGTCAATCTATTTGGTAGACTAGCTCCAAGGACTAAATCTATTTGATGTTCTATGCCCCTAAAAGGTAGAAGTCCAATTGGTCCTTCCTTAGGAAATACATCATCAAATTCTTTTATAATACTTTGGACTTTAGGAGGTAGAATACTGGGTTCTAAAAGTGTGATAGTGCATGTAAGTGCTCCTTTATAAATAAGGAGGCCTGAAGGCTGTCCAGATAGCAGAATTTTTTTTAACTTCTTGATGAAAACCATCCAACCTTGAATCTTTCAGCTAAGAAGATAGACGAAGATAAGGATGTACTGAAGAGATTGTTAAGTTTTTTCTTCTTCTTAGCCTTGTAAAAATTGTATAGAGTAGTTAGAAAGTTTTGGGTCTTGTATTTTGGGACAAAGTAGAAGGATGTAAATAGAAAAGAAAGTAGAGTGTAAAAAAGTAAAATAGGGGTTTAAATAGAAATATAGGCAAGGAAGACATGAGGCTCAACATGTCTTCTCTTCCATGAAGAGGATTTGCACCAATAAGGTGGTGACATTTGTCACACTCTCATTTGAGAGGTTCTGAGAGACTTTCTCCTACAAATAGGAGTCTCTTATACATGATTTTTTTTAACTTTGATTTGAGTAATGAAATGTTGTCCAATTGAGATAGTTTTACTTGTTCAAATTTCTCTCCACAATTGTCTTCTTGCTAGACAAATCTCCAGACTCCTCCCTAGTAGTGTTGGACTAACATCACTCTAGAAACTAAGTGTTGGTCTACGTCACTTAGATTCACCAACATAATGTTCATCATCCGTAAAAGATATTCAAATAAAAAAAATGAAGAAGAAGATTTACAAATGAAGATGCAATTTAGGATTGCATCACTTCTTTTTTCATCAAAATTGTTTCTATTTGAATGACCTCATGGGAAGGACTATTCTCCCACGCCTTAGCATTGTCCCTAAGAACTATCCCCTTGATTTTGAGACTTTTTTTCATTATCTCTTTTTATTTTCATTTGTACATGGTTCTCTATCTCTTGTGAATGTGTTAAAGGGTACAAACGTTTTATCTTTATGGGTAAAAGTTAACTCGTTTGTAAGGCCAGTATGAGTAGTTTTCTTATCAAATTTCCTTGGCCTTCTAAATAAGATATGATAGGCTTTCATGGGTACTACATCACTTAAAACATTATCTTTGTAGTTACCTATATAAAGACTTACTTTTACTTGCTTATCTACAATTAAGTCCCCCTCTCCATTCAGCCATTGCAACTTATAGCTTTTGGGATGGGGTATAACTTGTAGATCAAACTTTTCAACCAACCTAATGCTACTACAATTCCAGCAAGAGCCACTATCCACAGTAAGAGAACAAGTGTTTTCTAAAACTTTATTTCTTCTATGAAAGATGTTCTCTCTTTGTGTTTCATGCTTCACAATAGGTTGATTGTTGAAGATTCTCCTAATCATCAATGATTCCCCTCACATGGATATACTCCTTCACTCTTTTCTTTCTCCTCTTCACTAGATTCATCCTCTTAGCTACTATACTCATCTTTGCCCCTTAAGATCATGGTTCTCCTATTGGGACATTGAGATGCTATATGACCTCTACCAAGACATTTAAAGCATTGAACCTCTCTAGTGCACATCTTTCCCTCTCTCTAGGATCTTGGGAGTTTCTAGTTTGGGTTTCTCCTTAGGATAACTTTCCTCCCTTCTTTCTTGTACTCTTTCTTGGGATAAGAGCTAGAGTAAGAATTTTCCTTCCGACTTGACCCTTTTCTCAAATTTTGTTGTGCAACTTTTATGCTAAGTTAGACCAAGTAATTCAGATCCCTATAAGGCAAAAGTTCTACTTTGTCTCTTATCTTAAGACTGAGACCACTTAAAAGCCTAGAGGTGGTGGTGGTTTCTTCCTCCCTAATGGATGCTCTCATCATATACAGCTCCATTTTATGCCTATATTCCTCTACACTCATGTTCTTTTATTAGAGTCTTTGGACCTTGTCCCTCAACTCCCTATTGTAGTATGAAAGATATGGCAATGTCTCAAGGCTCCCCTAAGGTCATTCAAATAAGTAATGGGAGGGTCCTTATGGAGACGTCTCTCTCTCTAGGGCAATCCACTAATACATGGCATTTGACTAAAAGCTTAAAGTTGTTAGGCGTACGTTCCTTTCCTCACTCACATGATGACAAGAAAAAATTTGTTTTACTTTCATATTAATCACCGAAACTTCAATTAATAAACTGAATATTGGCGTTGGAATTTCACACAAAAAGTGTGCCAATTAATTTCAATAATATTTTTAAACTTGTTGGTCAATTCAAATGTTTGGAGACAACTATTTTGCACTCTATTCATTTTTTATTTTCATGTTTTTTCTCTTTTAAATTTTGATGTAATTCTTTTTTACACTTTTTCTCAACACATTAAAGTACTCAAGTGTAGAGTTTCATATTTTTTTTATCAAGAGCTCAAATAATGATAAACATTTTAAGCCACCACAGAATTCTGGGAAAAGAGGAAAACCTAATTGAATTCAAAAAACAACTTTCAAAACTCAAGACACAATAGAATTGGACGAAACTAGAACTTGTATGAAACTAACAACAAGTATATAACTCAAATATGAAAAATTAAAATACACCAAAGCTCAAATTCATATTAGAATTAAGACTCAAATTAAAAAAAAACAAATCAATTAAAATAAGTACTACATGAATTTGATGAAGAACATGACTAGACATTACTTGAACTTGATTTCAAAATTAAAACGACTCAAATTAACATGACTTGCACCAAATAAAATTGCAATAAAACTCAAGAAAAATGTAAAAGCACCATGGTATACTCAATGGAAATCCTAAAAACTCATACGGATCTTTCAAGAACAATTAAAACATCTGAATTGAATAGAAATAGAAACAAACATCATTAAGCATTAATAAAATGGAATTGAAACAATTCAAGAAACTCAAGAACATCAATGAACAACACAGAAACAGGAACAAACAATTTAGAAGAAGAAGATACTTAGCTCTTGACGAACCAAAGTTCTAGATACCAAATGATAGCATCATTTTCATCCGGTTCGATTTTTCTTGAAGATTGGTTGGAGTTGGCGGATGCTAATGGAATTAATGAGTCAAGGAGCTCCATTGGAACTAATGATTCGTTAGAGTTGTCGTGAGGTGTGGGGAGAGTGATTGGTCCGACCAAATCATTCAAAGAAATGAGAGAAGAGACCAAAGATGTCTATCCTATGAGATTAGACAAGAGAGTGCTTAGGCTTGCAATTTGGTAGCATAACAGTCATATATTTGATCTACTAAAACATGAGTCAAGCACCTCAATTTGTAGGTGAGAGGGTCGGTCAAGCTACAAGCTGGTGGGAAAATTCAAATGCAAAAAGGTTTCAATTAGGCGCCTAAATCAAGTGACAAGGCAAGCATTAGCAAGGTGTGCACCATGTGACGTAATTAGGTCTAATGATCGGTTTAGGGTTTAATGTGGGTTGTAATTATGCCCCAAGTATGTTTTAGAAACCTAACCCTAACCCTAATCTAATAAAGGCCAACATACAAGCTAAAATCCTACTCTACTTTTAAGCAAGAAAATCAAATCCTACTCTAAAATTTATACAAGGTTATGACACCTTCAAATATATATAAGAGAGTGTCTCTACCATCAGTAGCAGAGTCTCACTCTTTTTGTATTCTCTTTGCCATAGTTATAGTAATTGGTCCTGAGCTGAGACCTCTGTCATCATGAAGTCATCAACATTAATGTCAACTTCGATGTAAGTATTTATCGAAATCGCGACAACTTCAATTATAAAAATGGCTTTAAATTTTTTAACAAAGTAGTTAATTGTGACTATGATTTCACTGATTTTCAAATTCATAGTCATTCAGTGACAACTTTTATGTAATATTTTCACAAATTGTCCATTTACGTTATTTTAGGACTAAATAATACTATTCTTATAATTTTTCTCGGCTTTGTAGGCTTCATCCCCCTATACTTATCTTTTTGTTCTTCTGTGTCGAAGAATTAAAATTTGTGGAGTGTTCTCACGTGGAGGAGAAAATTGGTAGACGAGTCTGTCTTATTTACATTCAATTATTGTGGGGTCCGCGGTCATTGGTATCAATTGGAGTAAAATGTGCATGAAATTTAGGATGGGCGTAACGAAAAAGAGAGTTAAAGTGGGGTCCACGGCTTTTTAATGTTTTATTTCCTCACGCATTAATTTCTTTTTGGGCCCCTCGTATTAATATTTCCACTCTTGGACTCTTTCTATTGGTCGTTTCTTCCTACACCTTCATACATTTTTGTGTCACTCCCATTAGTTCTTGTATTTTAAAAATGTTTTTCTATAAATTATAGTATAGTTTATATTTCGGATTATATAATCTGAAAGTCTTTTTTAAATTAAGGATTAACTTTCGAATAATGTAATCCAAGTTTTGTCTATATTTGGGATTAACTTCTGGATTACTTAATCTTAAAATCTTTTATAGATATGAGATTAACTTTTTGATTATATAATCCAAAAGTCTTTTTCAACTTTGGGATTAACTTCCAAATTACATAATCCAAAACTATTTTCTAAATATGAGATTAGTTTCTGGATTATGAAATAAGAAAGTCTTTTCCATATTTAGATTAGTTTCTAGATTACATATTTTAGAAATCGTTTATGATATGAGATTAACTTCTGAATTATGCAATCTAAAACGAAGATGTTGAAATTCAACAATTGGAGGAACAAGTAGAATAACCAAAGAACGCTTTTCAAAGTGGTAATGAGGTTAGGCGAGTCAATGAACATGGTGGAAGCCAGTCGCCGGTAGATGCCACGTTAGGCGAATAACGTACTTGGCAGAAGCAAACAACAGATATAATTTTGGCAAATTGTGTGAAGAAATATGAACAGTAGGTGAACGTTGGAAATAATAGCTCTAATATGGAAATTGTGTGTCAGGTGACCTCAGATCTTCAAACGGCTACTTTTGTTGTGCCTGAGACGATGGAAATGTTGGATGCCTTACGCCAGCTTGCTGCATCAATATCTATTTTCAGTGGCAGGCCCAATAAAGAGATGGGCCAAAAGACTCTCTCTGGGGCCCATATAGCAAGTGAAGCTTCATCTGTTGATGGCCCGCGGTACTCCCCCACATTCGTATTCAATAATTCACTGGCAAATGCAAATGCTCCCTGCATCATATCATGCATCCAATATGTTACTGAAAATGACAAAAATACCCCTCAAAAATGACGAAAATAACCTTAAATAAAAGGAGAGTGTAAATAAAAATTACTTTCAGAATCTTTTATCTGGAAATATTCCGAATTTGGATATCGGGAACACATTTTTGAATTCCATAATTTTTTTATCCAGAATGCATTTTCAGTGTTCCGGATCTTTTTATCCATAATGTATTTTTTTATTTTTGAATAATATTTACTATTCCAAATTTTTAAATCCAAAATAAGGGTAATTTTGGATATTTAGAAAAATGATAGGGGTGTAGGTTATAATTGATATGGTGTAGGAAGAAATTGCCTAATTCATTACGTCAAATCCACGACAACAAGCCCAATAATGCCTCTATATGCGATGTGCCTATCGAATTGGTTGTGGCAACACAAAATGACCTTATCCTTGACGCGCAAAGTGGGGAAATCTTTGTCAATTTGAAGATTGGTGATTCTAATGGAAAATAGTGGTCGGAGACGGTGGCCATGAATTTCTCTCAATAAGTGCAACTAGAAGATTTTGTAGACAATACAACCCAACTTGACAAGCAGATGAGCAAGGACACAACAGACACTTCACAATTAGGTCAGTTATCTCATCATACAAGACCAAGTCCCACCAAATCTCATCATATGGTGCGGTTTTGACCTAGGCTTAACCTATCAACCCCTTTCCTTCCCTCCTCTCACTCTTGCCAATCAAGACATCAAGTTTGCTAACTTTATGGCCAAACTCAGCCTAAATCGATCCAAGATGATCTTCGGTGGACACTACATATTGACGAATCATCTAATGACAAATCGTGTGGGGTAGGAGTATTCTCGAGGGCCTGAGTGGGATCCTCTTGGAACACTCTTTGAAGATTGATTTTAAAACTTCAAATAATCAGGCAGAATATGAGGTTATACTGGTCGGACTAATACTGGCACATGATATGTAAGCTTGTAGGGTACTTTGTAAAAGCAACTCCCAACTAGTAGTCGATCAGGTAAAAGGATAGTTCGAGGTTAAAGAATTCCTATTGCAATACCACCTCGTCCAGAATCTTATCTCCAAGTTCATATTTATTCATATTGAACACATCCGACGAGAGCACAACGCTAGAGGTGACATGCTTTCTAGGTTGGCTACAACTTAAAAAAGGTCTCCATCGCTGAGTAATCTATGTGGTCCTCAAGAGTCCAAGTGTCAACACAGACGAGTGTCTGACAATTACCAAAGAGGAAACATGGATGACACATATCCAACGCTTCATAGAGAACGATGAGTGTGGAGCCCAAAAGGAAAATACCAAGAGGCAACAAACCGCATGATTCATCCTCATCAGTTGTGAACTATATCGTTGAGGATACACTCAACCCTTACTGAAGTGTATCTCTTAATGAAATCCATGCGAGAAATAACTTACTACGTCATGCGAGAAATCCATGAAGGAGTATGCAGTAGTCACTCGGGAGCAAGGAGGGTTGCTAAGGTACTTAGAGTAGGATACTACTGGCCGACCGTTCAGAGTGATTTCACCGAGTTTGTACGCAAATGTTTGAAATGCCAAAAATATGACGCATTATCCCATCAGTAGCCTGAAAACCTCCATTACATCTTATCCCCTTGGTCATTTGAAAAATGGAGAATGGACATTATTGGACCTTTCAACCCAGGTAAAAGACAACGCAAATTCCAACCTCATGGAGTAGAATCAAATTAGTTTTCAAAAGTCTTTTAAAAAATATTCTAATAATACAACTTTTAAACATTTTAAAATAATGAATGTAAACCATGATTTGTTCAAACATATCCTTCACTCGTTTCAATTCAAACTTAATAATTCAAAATCAATATATTATTATTATGATTAATCTCTTTTTTAGTTTTCACACACCATCTCATGTTTTTCTTAGTTTACAATTCCGGAGCTGTTGGGTATAACTGCTTCTTCCCAAAGTATAAAAACCTAATGATACAACAAATCAATTTCTAAAACTATAGTATGAATATTTAATATTATAAAAAAAACCATAGTGTATAAGATTTTTAGTTTTTACGTCATGATTTAATCATAAATTACTATCTAAAATAAATTTATTAATTTTTATAATAATAATCTTTAAAATAATAAAGTAAACTGACTAATGCATATCAAAACAAAGACTAAAATAATATAAACTCAACACAATCTTTGATTTTATGTGAATAAAACAATGTTTGTGGGCAAAAATATTTTCATTAATTAGTATTCTACTTTCTTAGAATTTGAATTTTAAAAATATATATATAAAGAATTAAAGTTCTTTATATTTTTTAAAATTGTTCGTAATTATTTATAGATTTTTAGAGTTTTAAAATAAGGATTATCAAAATAATATTTCACATCTTTCAATCCAATAGTCATTAGTTACTAGTTACAAGCAAGTAATTATTTTTAATTATCCATTGTGTATTCGAGTTATTTAGATATATCCATATTAAATATTTTATCAACCATATTTAATTTAATTATGATTATATCTTGAATATATGAGATATGAATGGACACAACAATACATATTATGTTTTGAAAATAATTAATTATTTTATCAATTTCACTTAAAGTAAATAATTATTAATTTACATTTTTATTTTTTGTTACTAAAATGGTCAAGTTAAAATTAATTTCACAATTATTTTTAAATGTTAATTTATTTAGAAAACTCAATTTTATGGATTATGAATTAAAATGTGATTTTATAATTTTAATAAACTGTTAATTGTAGTTTTAAGCAGGCAGCCGCATATTTTCAGGATTAGATGCTTACCAAAGAATTCAAGCTGCAGTACAGTTGGGCCAAACCCAAATACAAAATTATATGAAAAGGCTTTTTCTCTCTGCACCTCCATAGTTAAAATGTTTGAAAGTTTGCTTATGGAGGGATGTTTTCTCTATATTCCAAATTGTGTATTCTGATCACTCTCAAGTTTCACAATCCAAAATTAATTAAAATATTTGTCTATTTCTTTATTAGATAATTCAGAACTTGTTTCTCAATTCAGTAAAAGGTTTCACATTAGTCAATCTATAATACAAATCTATATTTTATATATTCTGAATTATGTAATCTAAGTAAATTTATGATATGTGAACTTTTTCTTTATTGGTAGAATTCAATTCTTTTTTGAAAAAATACATTTTGAATTACATAATCAATAAGTTTATTTTGAATTTCAAAAAAATACATTTCATAATACATAATCCAAAAATCTTTTCTAATTCTAAAATTTTTTTTTTTTTACAAAGTATACTTTAAATTATATAATAAAAAGACTTCCAGATATTATGTAATACATAATGTATTTTTTTACAAGAAAAAAATATATTTTCACATAAATGTGGCAAGAAGAAGCCGTTGGTGTCTCAAAGGCAACATCATCAACCATTGTGCATTGGGTTCCATCACTGTTAGAATTTGATAAATTTTAGGTCCACTTTTTTTAACTCTTATAATCAATTTCTTAAAGAAATAAGGACAAATTTTGAATTAATCAAATTATGATCCAAAAGCTGTGTATTATTGGTTTTTTATTTTAATTGAAAAGGATTTTTCCTCGCATATTTTTCATTTTTTTTTATTTGTTAGACAAGAATTCTCAAATATGTTTTCAGTTATTAACAAAATATTGGTGAAAACAGAATTTGACTCGATAGTAAGCCGTATTTTTTTTTATAAAGATTGATCACCAATAAATTAGCAAGATATTTAGTAATCTTTTTCCTTTATTTCAAATAAATTAAAATTTTATTTTGTTAGAGTGTTGAACGACCACATTTTGGTACGATAACAAGAACAGGTTGAGTTTTGTTACTATTATCAGGTGCGTTTATTTAACTTTTTTTCAAAAAAAAAATACTTTAATTAAAAATTATTTATTGTAAAATTTACTTGATTATTTCAACTTTAAAAAACAAAAGTTAAAAAAAAAACTCACTTTTAATAAGATAATCCGAAGTTAATGGTTAGAGAATAACGTTTTTATGATTTTTTTACACCAAAATTATCTTTTTTAACCATAGTTATTATTATCTAATAGTATGTGACCTATCTTATAGCATGTTACATATAGCATCCACTACCAAAAAAAAAATCATTAAATAAAAATTAATTTTAGAGACCAGAATAATTAATTGTTATATTGACTAAATTAGAGGTCATTTTATAAACTAAAAAAATTATTGATTTCTAAATTAGTTTTTATCATTGATAAATAGTTTATAGATGGCTATCTAATTATTGGTAGTAAAAACCTTGGTAGCTAATTAGATACACATCTAGAAACTATTTATCCATAATATAAACTAATTTAGAAACCAATAATTTTTTTAGTCTCTAAAATATATTTAATTTAGTCAATATAATAACTAATTGTTTTTAGTTTCTAAAATTGGTTTCTATTTCATAATTTTCTAGTAGTGATCTTTCATCTCTTTTGTGAGTGCTCTTTGTTTTTTAGATCGAAATTCAATAAAATATGTTATAGTATAATTTAGATTCCAAATATAAAATACAATTTTTGTCTTATACTGCTCATATTTATGTTTATTTTTCAGCCACCAAAATTCTTAATTTAAACAAATGAATTTTTAACTTAAAATCCCGTGTTCATTTTTAATATCAATAACAATTGTTCATATAGAAAATGAGCTAAAATAGTATGAGATGATTGTTCAAGTTGTATGAGTTGATTGACATCTTCTATGCAAGGTTATCGAACTTTTTAGATGAAAGTGGTCCATATGTAAAAGACTTTTCAACGTTCAAGTCATAAGAGTTTTAGAGGATACGAGTAAGTAATGAATGAAAGTATCATTATTTTGAAAATACTCCCTAAGGTGGTATCGATAGGCTTTTGGGCCTATGAAAATATCTTAGTAACTGATAACTATAATCGAATATTAAGTTGATTTTAGCGACAACGTAGGTCGGTATCTCTGAGATACGTGGCTTCTATAGCTGGTTAATTCTCACTATCTCAAGGTGAGTATTAATTGTTCAACAAATTTGGTATTAGATAGTGTTGAACCAAGTGGTGTTCAAGCTTTGAAGAATCCAAACCCTTTGAAGGATGTTGAAGCCTTGGCTGAGCTTGTTGTTGTTGTGCTGTTTTAGTTTAGTTTTGGGGTAGTTTGAGTGTTATAATCCACCTCTTGATCGAATCTAAAAGCATAGGCATTCTCAATCTTTGTGAAAGAAAAATGTTTTTCAAACTAAGTTAAAACAACCGATTGTTTTGTCGAAACAACCGATTGTTTTGTCGAAACAACCGATTGTTTATACTTAGATGTTTTGAGAAAATATTGAAAACTGTTTTTCAAATGGTTGAGCTGTTAAAACCAAAACAACCGATTGATTCGAGGAAACAACCGATTGTTTGTTTTGGGACCATAACAGAAAAACTGTTTTATCTTTGACTGAGCTT
>Ga0123342_1006925_pt1 | contig 15368 bp, 7 predicted proteins | sample Turbeawhitnodule_FD_89960 | JGI IMG/M metagenome (GOLD analysis project Ga0123342, IMG submission 89960) | Root nodule microbial communities of legume samples collected from Mexico - Turtle bean Mexico white nodule | ecosystem: Host-associated > Plants > Roots > Nodule | place: Mexico: Nepantla... | reverse complement strand
CTTTTCACCAAAGCTCTCGGTGCTAAAAAGTTTGGAGCCATCTTGGTCAAGTTGGGCATTCAAGACTTACATGCTCCAACTTGAGGGGATATTACTGGACAAAATCATTATTAGACTTAATTACAGGAATATAATCACTATTAATGAGTCTATAATTAGACTTAATTATAGGAATATAATCACTATTAATGGGTCTATAATTAGTCTTAATTACACATGTTATATTAGAAAAAGAATCTGTACGGTTCTAATGCTATGGTTATATATATGTATCATTGCTATAGATGAAAGACAGATTGAATAAAACATAAAATATTCTTTCAGTGTTGAATATCCCATATCGATTAAAGAGTATGACATTTCATAGTATATAAATAGGTGCAAACCTCACACTGGTAAAAAAAAGATGAAAAACGGCAATCATTTTAGCATTAAAACGGCGGTTTTCTGACTGTTGTGTTTCAGCGCGTATTCTATTCTTTTCAAGCAAAGAAGACAACTATTTGACCGTCATGTTACATGCAGTCTAAAACGACGAATTTTACCATAGTCGCCGTTTTAGACTTTCCTTCAACTCCTTCAAATATGACATCTATATGTCCATAGGGTTTTGACCAATTTCTTTAGCAGTTGTAGCTAAGAAGCTATAGGATCGTCAATGGGAACCTCGTGATTCCTTTTCAAACTTGGTGAAGAGCTTGTACGTGAAGGCAACAGTGAAGAGCAGCGGCGACGACGACGACTAAGAGCTACGAAGAACCAATGGAGGTACAAGAAAACCAACAATGAAAACAACAGTGGTGAAAAACAATGAAACAATAGGCAATGAAAACCTTCACCAATAATGGAGTACAAAAATGAATAAGAGAAACAAATAAGCAATGCTGAGTGAATGAAAGAAACTTACAATGACAATAAAAAACTCAAAGATGAAGAAGAAGCAAAGAGAACACGAAGGCAAAAAAGGAAGACGAAGCACAAGAAGACAAATAAAATACAAAAGCGTAATTGAGGTGCTAGGAATTAGGATAGTTAAATGAGTGTAAAACGAAGACTATGAGGTAAATTTGTCATTTTATACTAAAACTAAATAATTTCTAAATTGGTATCTAATTAGCAACCAATGTTTTAACTACCAATTATTTAGTTTCTAAATTTGATCTTTAAAACCTTGGTTGCTAATTAGATACTAATTTAGAAACTATTTAACAATAATAGAAACTAATTTAGAAACCATTTTTTTTTTAGTTTCTAAAATGGTCTCTAATTTAGCTACTATTGCAACTAATTATTTTGGTATCTAAAAGTTAGTTTCTATTTCATGATTTTCTTGTAGTGTGATCAAGGAAAGGTAAATGTTTATTGTGTAGTGGTGAAACACGAAAACGAGACTATAAATAATAAAAACACGAAAAAAAATAGTTATACATTTCAAACTTTCTTCGCAATGTAGAAAAGAATTACGAAGAAAGTTATATATATATATATATATATATATATATATATATTTTTATATAATTCATTATTTATAATTTACTTAATTAATCTTTATTTTAAACTTAAATTATTATTATTTTTATTAAAATAAAATTACAATTCAAATATAAAAAATAATTAATATTATAAAAAAATAATTATTATAAAATAACATAATTAATCATTATATAGATAGTAAATTATAAATATAAATAATAAATATATTTTTTAATAAAAATAAATAAATTTATATAATAATTATTTTAATTATAAAAAATAAAGATAAAAATAATAATGTTATTTAATATAAAAATAGTTTTTTTTACCAAATATTTATAATTATAAATATTTAAATATTTTTTTTCAAATTTTATATCATTTTTTATTTTTTTCTAAAATTATTTCTAATACATTATCGAAAATAATATTTAAATGGAAATACTTTTTTTAATTAAAAATAATTATAATTTATAAATAAATCAATCAAACTAATATTTAACAAATTTTAAATATAAGGATAAATTGATAAATTTACATTTCTATCAATTAAACAAATATAATTTTAACCACACCTATCACACCACTCACAAATTTTTATAATTTTTTCTACATTTTTTACTCTATTTACCTTAATCTAAACAATTCCACTTTCTCCACACTCTCAACTTTAAATTATCTCAAATTTATTTTCTAATGCATACAAAACAAATAAAATATATAGAATTACAAAGTTGAGTTAGGATTCATATCTCCTTCTTATTATAGATATAAATGTTTGTAGTTTTGTAATTGCAATACAAGTATATGCATAATTAACGTTTTATAGAATTGATTACTTATATCTTCGAATTTACTGTGCTTCCATATTTCGGTTTTTTCACCTAAAAAAGTATAATCTTATCATGAATTTTTCGATTTGCCTAAATTTTTTAAAATTATGCATTTTATTGAAAAAGTCAACACTAAAGTGATATCTTTATTTCTTTTACATTAAAGTCCTTATTTAAGTGATGATTTTATGTATTTTTAAATGTCAATAACGACTTATAATGCATTTATTTCTAAACATAAATTTTGTATTAATTATTTTTTATTAGATGATAAATTTCAAATAGTTTTTTTCTTTAATTTAGATTAGTTTATTATAGTGAGTTTTATTGATGTAATTTAAAAAGGCAATTTAAAATTGAAATAAATTATGGTAACATTTAAAATTATGATTTTTAAATAACGATGAAGTGTAAATAATATTTAAATATATCATAATTGAAAATAATGTATAAAGTAATTAATATGTATATTAAACTTATTTAACATTAATTAGAACTATTGATCTACCTTATTAAATTGATTTGAAATTAACTGAAATTAACTGAAATTTGTATATATTTATTATTTGTTATGTAAATTAGAAGTAAAAAAAAATGAATTAAATTATGATAGAGTCTAGATTAATTGACTATGGAAAGAAAATAAAAAGGTTATAATGTATGTAAACTTCCTTAACCAGGTTATACAGTTAACCTAAGCCCAAATTAAAAAATATTCAAAATTTATCATATAAAAAACTATTAAGTATATCTTCAAAATAATTAACTACTTAATCATTATTTTTAAAATAGAATTATTATAATTAAAAATATAAATTATAATATTTTAATTAATAACAACAATGATTTTTTTTCTTTTATAATTAATTTTTATGAACATAGATGATAATGTGATAATAAATTATAATTATATATCATGTGATAATGTTCATCACTAAGTTATGATTTGAGATATGAGGAATAATGATAATTAAATAATTATATTTTCTTCCTAAGTCTCGTCACTCAAATGAGTGTATTAAAAATTTTGGAAGTTTAAAGAAATAAGTTATGTTACCCAAATAATTGTGTAGTTTTTGACTGAAAGAGTTAATATTAATTATTTTCATTGAGAATTGTGACACAAATACTAGTTTGAACTCTCAAAGAAGAAAAAACCATATTAAGTATCTTTTTTTTAAAGGATATATCATTCAAGCAATATAAATTGACGCTGAAGCAATGTGTAAACAATTTGAGTGAAATATTTTGTTTATATGAAAATATGTCGTTCAAGTAAGATCGTTGTGTTCAAATGATATATCATTGTAACTATGTGATTTAATTAAGATGTTGTATGTGCATAAATATATACATAAATATATCCATAAATATATGAATGTGAATTATATTATAATATATATATATATATATATATATATATATATATATATATAACTTTTTAAATTAGTTTGATCTTATATTTTATATTATCATTGTATTTAATATAAAAATATGTGCTATTGGATATGGAGACGTTGAAGTTCCAGAAATATGATTGTTATTTTAAATTTCAGAAACAACGTTTATTTCAAAAAAAAAAAATGTATACATTTTTTTAAAAGGAAAATATATTTTAATTGCGATATTTTAATAACATCTGTAACCTTTATGATAAAATTTAATATATATTTTTAACCTTAATTTTGTAGTAAAGTTTTTAATTTTTGTAATATTGTTTTTATTAAAATGTTTTTAATCATTTATGGAATTGTTCTAATACATATTAAAATGATTGAATTCTTTTTGAAATATTTTTATTTTCTTATGAAGGTATTAATATTAAATAATATAACTTTTTTAATTATTTTCTCTTTCGTAATTAATACTTTAATTTATTTAATTGATATGGTATATAATCAGATATTTTTAAATTACTTCTAAAATGATGATATGGATATAGAAATTTGGTGTAAGAATACAAGTTAGATGAGAAAAATATGAATATTTTATTAATTAAACTAGAAAACTTAATCATTTATATTTTTTTTTTATTTAAAGCACTTAATTTTACACCAAATTATCGGAACCTAACTGTTATTTTGTTATTATTTTGAAATAATTTTTTATATTTTAAATTTTAAATGGACACTTTTTTATTTTATTTTGATACATTTAAATAAAGTCATGCTTAAAAAATTAAGTTTACATAATATTTTAGTTTTAAACACGTTTAACATTTTTTTTTTTATCAAAAGAGCTCTGAAGATGGATTAAATAAAAATTGTCAAAAAAATTTGTCTTTATTTTTAAAACTCTCGTTTTAAACTTTAATTTTAAAGTGAGTTTTAAGTAAAAAAAAAAAAGGAGAAAGTGAGGCAGACATAATTTAAATATAAAATAAAAATATCTTATTTTTTTTAGAGACATTTAAATTTCTTAAACATGTTTTGTTAACATTCATATTAGTAATTAGTACCCATTTAAATGATATAATATATGGGTAATAAAAAAGTACATTAATTGGCGATTTTCTTTTTTTAAGGTTTAACGTATTCTTTAGGGATAAAAATGCGTAGTTGGATATAACAAATCAACGACAAAACTCTGTTTTCAGGTAAAAATAACACCCAATTCTGAATTTGAAATAACTGTTACCGTGGAAGAGTACTATGTTTAGTATTAATAGTGGATTTGCTATTAGTTAAATTAACTTTTTTTTCACCACTACACATGCTTATATAAGTTGGATTCAAGGACAATTAGTAGCTCAACTAAGTAGGATTCTTTTGACACAAAAGTTAATTACGTTGACTCCATAACTTTTGAGAAAAAAATATGAAATCAGCTTAAGTTTGAACCCTGATTAAAGTACAAAACCTACTTTTCTTAATTACTTTAATCCTTTTCTTTCCACAATGATTAAATGGCATCAAATGCTTCTTGTTTAAGATGGGTCAACAGTCAAATTTAGGAGAGACAAGAATAAAAGAATAATAAAATTAACCTTAAACTTCATATTTGTCAGCTTGTATTCAGTTTAAGAAATTCTCAGAGAGTTTACCTAAATTAATTATACAATTTTAAAAATAAATTACATATCAAATCATTAATATATAAACATTTTTATCATTCACATTCCACTATTAGTAAAGAGAAATTTAAAGCATGTAATTTTTTTTTATCTGTAATATTTTTATTTCTCACTCAAAACCAACCTTCATACAAGACACCGAGTTATTGTTCACATTCCACTATTAGTAAAATAAAACATTAATCTTGTTCAAAACTCTTTTATTTCTCGTTAAGAGTAATTAACATGTACTGAGAGAGGTAAAATTATGAGTGAGTTACTTTTGTTTTCAGTAAGAGCTTCACTAAAGCACACCTTTTTATAGCTTCCCTTGGATGAGTAAAATGTGAATTAGTGAAATGCACTTAAAGAGGCACACACAATTAATTTCCCAAAAGACTATTGTAATAACACTGCAAAATAAGGAGTGAAACAGATTTTGATGATCAATAACAGTAAATTAGACCTGGTAAAATTAGTGATGGAGCGTTGAATATATATAAATTGAAATTGGCTTAAATTTATATACCAAAAGGTGGAGAGAGAGAGAGAGAGAGAGAGAGGGGGGGAGAGGGAGAGAGAGGGAGAGAGAGAGAGGGAGGGTAGAAGAAACTGGTGTCCTGAAACAGAGGGTACAATAACATTAACATATAACAGAGAGACAAAGGTGGAAAAGAGAAGAAAAGGGAAGAGAAGAGAGAAGAGAAGCTTGCAGATTAAGGGAAGGGATTAGAATAAATACTACTCTTGGCGGGATATCCGGTGCCGGATTCAGTGTCGGCTTGCATTCCTCACTCACTGCAATTCTCTCTCTCCTTCTCTCTCTTTCTCTTTCTCAAACCTCACAGAGAAAGAAGAAAGCAGCCGCAGCCGCAACCACAACCGCAGAGAGCTACCTACTACACTTGTGTCCGTGTGGCTAAACTATTCTCTCTCCAATTTTTTTTTTAATTTTTTTTATTTCAGGCCCCCATCGTCATAGTTATAATATCTTTCTCTTTTTTTTTCCAAATTTAAAAATTTCCTTTTCCCTCTGTCTTCCGTCAACGGAAGGAGGATTCAGACAGAGTGATAGATAGATAGATAGAGAGAGAGAGAGAGTAGGTAGAACAATATAACCTCAGATACGGAAGAAAGGAAGAAGCACAGAAAGCGATACAGATTTGGTAGGCGTCGAAACTGCGGAGAGCCGAAATAGAACAGGCCCTGTGATTCCGGTAAGACTCGTTGGGTATTTTGTTTTTGTTTTTGTTTTTGTCCTCTTTTTTTTATTTATTATTTTTATTTGGGGGTATGTGATATATTAGAAATTTGAAGACTTTTCAGAGAAAGGGAAATGTAAATGTGTTGGGTGTGTGTGCAGACATTTGATGGAAATGGATGGATCTTTGGGTCAGCGTTGGTAAGAGATGGGGATAGTGTGGTTTGGGTTGTTGTTGTTGCTGGTGGTGAGTCAGGTGACATTGGAGCAGATTGAGCCACTGAGTTCCTCTGAGGAGCGAGAATCGTTACTTGAACTGAGGGCTTCTCTGGGGTTGAGGAGCAAGGAATGGCCAAGAAAACCAGACCCTTGTTTACTCTGGGTTGGCATCACATGCCAGAATGGTCGAGTCGTTGGGATCAATATCTCTGGGTTTAAAAGAACCCGAATTGGTAGGAGGAACCCGCAATTTTCAGCGGATGCTTTGGCCAATTTCACTCTCTTGCAGTCCTTCAATGCCTCCAATTTCCTCCTTCCTGGCCCTATTCCTGATTGGTTTGGTCTCTCCCTTCCTTCTCTCAGAGTGCTTGATCTTCGTTCTTGCTCCATTGTTAATGCTATTCCCTTCACTCTTGGCAATTTGACCAACCTCACTAGTCTCTATCTCTCTGACAACAACCTCAATGGGAATGTTCCCGAGTCTTTGGGTCAACTCTCTGTCCTTTCGGTTCTTGATCTTTCCAGGAATTCTCTTACTGGCTCCATACCAACGTCTTTTGCCTTTCTTGGGAATCTTTCCTCCCTTGACATGTCTGCCAATTTTTTGTTTGGGCCGATTCCCCCTGGCATAGGGTCTCTTTCCAGGTTACAGTACTTGAATCTTTCCAACAATGGACTTGCATCTTTGCCTGCTCAATTGGGGGGTCTAACCAGCTTAATTGTCCTTGATCTTAGTCAGAATTCTTTTGCCAGTGGCGGACTGCCTCTGGATTTGGTTGGGCTGAGGAACTTGCAGCAGATGATACTCTCAAACAGCATGCTCACCGGAGTTCTGCCGGGGAGTTTGTTTACTGGTTCATTGCAGTTGCAGTTCCTAGTACTGAGGCAGAATAATTTTAGTGGTTCATTGCCTGTTGAGTTGTTATCTCTGCCAAGATTGAGCTTCCTTGATGTGTCTGCAAATAATTTCAGCGGTCTGCTTCCTAATTCGAGTTTGGCTGCTAATGCTACTGTTGCGGTGCTCAATATTTCGCACAATAAGTTTTATGGAGGCCTCACTACTGATCTAAGAAGGTTTGAGTTTGTTGATCTTTCAAACAATTATTTTGAGGGCAAGGTTCTGGATTTCATGCATAATGCGTCTCTAGATAGCAACTGTCTCCAGAACTCCACAAATCAGAGGTCAACGGTGGAATGTACATCATTTTATGCAGAGAGGGGGCTAAATTTTGATAATTTTGGACACCCGAATACAACAAAACCTCCTGCCTCCGAAAGCTCTGGAAAGAGCAATAAAACTAAGATTATACTGGCAGCAGTCTTGGGTGGATTGGGTTTAATTGCACTTTTGGTGTTGCTAGTGGTTCTGTTGCTTCTGTGTGCTCGTAAGAGGGGTAATTCAAATCAGAGAGGAAACGGTGTCGGTCCTGCTCCTGTTGGCAGCAGTCCTCCAAACCCTGGTGTACCAATCCAATTTCCAAATGTAGGTGACTCATTTACATATCATCAGTTGCTCCAGGCAACTGGAGATTTCAATGATGTAAATCTTATCAAACATGGCCACACTGGGGACTTCTTCAATGGTGTTTTGGAGAGTGGGATTCCTGTCATCATCAAAAGAATCGACATGCGTTCAGCTAGAAAAGAGGCTTACCTCTCGGAGTTGGACTTCTTCAATAAGGTTTCTCATCAGAGATTTGTTCCATTCTTAGGTCATTGTTTAGAAAATGAGAATGAGAAGTTTCTGGTTTATAAAAATATGCCAAATGGGGACTTGTCTAATTGCTTGTACTACAAAAAGACTACATCTGAAGATGGTACTTTGCAATCACTGGACTGGATAACCAGGTTAAAAATTGCTACTGGAGCCGCAGAGGCCCTGTCGTATCTACATCATGAATGTATGCCACCCATTGTTCACAGGTATTTTCAGATTTCCTTCTTGCTTGAATTTTATTTTTATTTCCCTATTGATTACTTTAACGATCCGTTGTATCGTGGAGCCTGATGCAGTGCCTAATTTCCTGAACTATGAACTCTCAACTGCTCATTCCCACTTCATCCCTGGATGCATCTTTGCTAAGGGTTCAACCTTCTGAACTGATCCCCCTTTATAATTTATATGGATCCATACTCTTATGAAACAATTCGGCCAAAATCACCTTTTTTCCATACCGTTTTGGTTATTAAATTTGAGGTTACTGTCATAAGTTTTGGCATTTGTTTTTATATCTTTTGGGCGACTGAATATAAATTTCCCTTTAGTCTGGACTTTGTCATTATTAAGTGTTACTGTGCATTTTCCATCTAATGAAGCTGTGAAATAAATGTTGTGAGAAAGTCCCACTTGTGGGTGCATTCCCTCTAATTGATTCGGGCATCTCAACCCTGCATGGGACGAGTTAGTCACAAGTTTTCATATCAAAAGTTCAATCTAAAACCTAAATGGTATCCTAGAACTGACATGTCTATCTTCTAATTATTGTAGGGATATTCAAGCAAGCAGTATACTTCTTGACGACAAATACGAAGTTCGGTTGGGTAGTCTAAGTGAAGCCTGTGCTCAAGAAGGTGAAATTCATCAAAGTAAGATCACCAGGTTTCTGCGGTTGCCTCAGTAAGTACTACCAACAACGTATTCAATGAATCTCATGAGAAATGTCTGTCAGGTCAATGAATTACGCATAGACAATATTGTGCTTCTTTTTGACTTAATCCTTTTGGCTGTTTGTTAGAAAATGCTTACACGTTGAAACTTTTTCTTTTGGATTATTTATCTATTTCAGACCTGTCATATTGTCATTTTTAATGTGGGTGTTTTTAAATAATGAATGTTTTCACTCATTTGGTTTTCATTAATGACCGTTCCAAACTTAAAATTGACATTTTTGGTCTCTGCAACTAAAAAGTCCTTTACCCTGTTTGTTCTCTCTCAGATTCTTCCACTATGTCATTAATTCATAGTTTGGTTGCATTATGATTTTTGAACAAGTTTTGTATTCCTTATTTCAAATTACAAATGCATATTATTTGTTATACATTTTTCTAATTTCTTTTTTTTTAAATGTGCAGGTCCTCTGACCAAGGCCCATCTGGTAAGTAGAAACTCAATTTTAGGTTTTGGTTTAGATTCGTGATCGGTTTTGTCCTTGATTGCATGTTTTTTCATTCATTATGCCTATTATTACAAATATTCCCTGCATGCTAAGAAAATGTTGTCACCTACCCGAAGCTCTCCAGCATTGATTCTGAATATAAGTTGTTTTGAAAACAATAGACTAATCCTAGTACATGCTTCGCATGTTGAATGGTGTGAGCGATTTCAGGAGCACACATTTTTTTGCAGCAGAAATTGTTGTCAATTAGTTTATCTTTTTACTTTGTTTTTTTTATGGACTATCAGCCTATCACCAAGGTGTGGACAGCAAGTCTCAGTAGAAATATGGGGTTTTAGTGTCAGTCTCAGAAATCCTTTTAAGCATCTAGAGTCGAAAGGGAAAATGTTTTGGCCTTACCACTTTTCCCTGATAGTTTTGTGCTAGCAAACTAGCAAAATTCATTTTCAGTAAGGCAGCTGGAAGCCGTTCTAAATTATCTAGAATTATGAGATTCTATTCATTCTGAAGTAGTTCAGTGTTCAATATATATGTGGGGTGATTGTACGTATCAAACCAATTCCTGTTGTTTTGAGAAGTTCTGCTGTTTCTTCATACGAAAAACAAAGTAGAACTCCGAGTGGTTTGTGTTGTCTTTCACAAGTGCAAGTGTATAAATTTGAGTAATTTCGTGAATCATTGATATTATTAGATTGATGTTGTGGTTTATTGTATGTGCTTATGGTTAAGTGTGTTCTCCTCATTTTTTGCTCTAGATTTGCATGAGTACAGAGAAATCTATTATTTTGACACGGCTTTCATTTACTGTCAAACAGGTTTTTCAACAACAATTTGTGCGTATGACGTTTATTGCTTTGGAAAAGTTTTACTTGAACTGGTGACTGGTAGGGTGGGAATGAGTGCAGCCAGCGATGCGGAAGTAAAGGAATGGTTTGATCTGATTCTACCTTGTATTAATATGTATGAGAAGGAGCTTGTGACGAAGATTGTGGATCCATCGATGGTTGTTGACGATGATTTCCTAGAGGAAGTATGGGCTATAGCCATTGTTGCCAGGTCTTGCTTAAATCCCAAACCTTCAAGGAGACCCCCAATGAGATATATTCTGAAGGCTTTGGAAAACCCTTTGAAGGTGGTGAGGGAAGAAAACTCCAGTTCTGCGCGGCTAAGAGCAACCTCTTCTAGAGGTTCTTGGAATGCTGCTACTTTGTTTGGGAGTTGGCGTCAGAGTTCTTCTGATGTAACAACAACAACTCCAGCAGCCTCTGGTATAAAACTAGATAGAGGTGGTAGTTTAAAACTGTCAGGAACTACTGGGTCGCAGTCACAGGGTAGTTTCCACAATGGCGGCGGTGAGATTTCGTTGTCACGGAGACGACACTCGAAGGAGATATTCCCAGAGCCATCAGGCATTCATGATGTAGAGAGGTTGGAGCTGGAATAGAGAGTTGAGTCGTAAATTTAATTGTTTTGGTAATGAGACTGTCCTTTTCTTCTTCTTTTGGTATTTGAAACTGTAAAGTGTTGATTGTACATGTGAGTAGACAAAGAAGCTCCAAATTCCTTGATCTCATGATGAAACCTCTCAAAGGGGGTCATTTTTTTTCTTTTCAGTGATTTTGGATACGAAGTGATGGAGTGGAGAGATAGAGATACAGAGAGCAAGAAGGCCAAGTGTTGTGGTAGATATGGATACTTCTTTGACTTGGCTTGTTCTAAAACAAGCCCCATTTTTTCACCTGTAATTGATTTTTTTACCCTTTCTCTCGTCTCCCCTCATGGAATGTAAATTTTAATGTCTTAGGATATCTTCATTCAGATCATATTTGTTTTTATTCTGGAAAAAAAAGGAGACACAATCAAATTTCAAAGAATGAAAAAGAAAACAGGTTATACTTGAGTTTTTTTTTTGGCTTTGGAATTAGGAGAGTCTATGGTAGAATATGCTTATTTTTGGAAATTATAATTTCATAAATTATCAAGTCTTGTTTGGATGTCATGTGTATTCTTAGGGGTTTGTTTGGTGGTTAGGGTATATGATAAGATGGAATACAAATATTATGATAGACTTTAATTTTTGGTATTTGGTGATGTGACAGAGAATACATTGATAAATCGGTGGTAATGACAAGAATTATAGCAAGGTAGAATGATAATAAAAATGAGAGAGTAATAATGAAAATGATAATAATATTAATAATAATGATAGTAAAGTGTTGACAGTGGTGAGTGATAAAAATAAAGTGGAAATATGATATTTTCTATAATAACGAAGAAGTATTAGTAGTAGTGAGAGTAATAAAAAATAAGGTGAAAGTATTGATATTTTGTATGATAACAAATAAGAATTGATAGTGGTGAGAGTGATAAAAATAAAGTGGAAGTATTGATAGTGGTAAGTGATAAAAATAAAGTGAAAGTATTGATAATTTCTATGATAACGAATATAGTATTGATAATTATTAATGATGAAAATAGTTTTAGTTATGGTAACAAATGTGATGGTTGTGTTCATTTTGAAAATGAGAAGAAAGAAGGAGATAAAAAGGTCCTACCGAGATTTGAACTCGGGTTACTGGATTCAGAGTCCAATGTCCTGACCACTAGACCATAGGACCTTGTTGAAATATTAATTCTAATACTTTAATATAATCTGTAATCCACTAAGGGACCTTAAAAAAAAAAACTGGTAGGACACTGCATCTCTGCCAAATGTTTTTTCACATTTTATCATTTGACAATTTGTGATAGGTTTATCAGTTATCATATTTTTGTTTGGGAAAAAAGGAAATTTGTTCTATCGATTATCTACAAAAAAAATCCCGTTAAATTCTGTGCATGTGAAGATTTACTCCAATTTGGGAAATTAGTATGATAATTGCCTATAAAATGATTATTTGTTCCAAAATAAAAGGAAATTTTACAGCAATCTGTAATTAGTAATGAAGAAGTTTCTTTACATTCTCGCAATAAGTGTTACGAATGTGTTTCTTCTTTCATTTGTTTCATCTCTTTGAAATATAAACTAATTAAATACCAGTTTCACCAACGGACATTGAGTTTATAATTTATAGTTTTTATATTATTATAATTTTAAAGATATTTCTCTATTATACTTTTATTTTAGTAGGTAGATAAATAGTTATCGAAAGTAATACAATTATAAATATATTTACATGCACATATAACTAAAATATATACATAATTTTATAAGGCATGTTAATAAATAGAGATTATTTTTATTAATATTTTAATTATTATAATTCATGTATAAACTGATTTCGTAATAGAACAAAATTATTATCATCAAAATGAGCATTAAAAATATTCAAACACAAATTTACTATCATAATAATTACATAATCCTTTGAATATATTATATTTCTTTTTTTTAAAATTCGAAAATACAAATATTTTTATAGTTACTCTATACATTTCATGATACCTGTACTTATGGTAACATCATAATCATCTAAATAGAAAGATTAAAAATATATAGGATAAATTAACTAAAATAAATCAATTAACAAAATAAATAACCATTCAAATACATCTCATTAATAACATTTATCTAACACGTTTTATTAATTCAATACTAATTATATAGAAATAGACTATTTTCTAAAAAAAGTATGGAGTAGAGACTAAAACATGTTTGATATAGTAGTTTGTTTCGCTATTGGGTAAAGTCTCAATTTAATACTTAATGACAACCTATATCATTAAGTTAAGTTTTGAAAACTTTCACTAGACTTTACACATCTCTTAAATTCTTGTAATTAGCAAAAAATTGTAACAAATCCTATTTATTAAAATTAATCGTAGAACCTGAGATTTTATTGTTCTTAAGGCAACTAAATTACACTATATTAACAAACATAACTCATCTTATTAATAGTCAATTAATTTAAATAATTCATTTGTCATATACAACATCAATTATCCACTTGTTTTTGTTGGGTATTGAGCTCCCTTTCTATATGAAGAAAAGATCCAAATTTAGAAGTTCACGTAATACCTCATTTCACTAAGGGCGTGTTTAGATTGTGGAGGGAATGTGTGACGATTTGAAGGAGTGTATGTGTGAGAATGTGAGAGAAACCTGAAGATAGTAAGATTGTTTGGATTGAGATATGTTAGAGTGGATTTGTGAGTGTTCTTGTCGGTTGACTCGATTGCCTTCGTACGTCTCACGATACTCCTACGCCCGATTCTCTGTGCCTTCCTCTCGATCTAACACATGAAATCACAAAGACAAAGGGTGCCCTAGAGGTCGTTTACACTCCGACGCTCAAGTCAATCTTAGGGCTAGAAAACACCAAAACTGTTAAGCGTAAAAGCTCTGTGTAAACTGTGTGTGTGAAGCGGCGCAAATGAATCACGTACCTTACTAGGTTTGTTACTACCCTTTATATAGTCCAGGGTTTCCACTGTTTCCATTACCCAAAATAGGCTTTCTGAGGGTGGGCCTTAGCGCCGCTATTACCCACTCTTAGGGCAATCAAGCGCGTGAGGTTCCCTTACTGGAGTGCAACCTTTGACGGGATGACCACCTGGGTACCATCTCGTGCACCTAGTCTCTGGGGTTACCTGTCCTGGAGTGCCCTAGCTGCTCACGTGCAGTTTCACCCCTGGAATGTGGCCCTTACAGGTTGTATCTTTTCCAGTAGCTCTTTACTTGTGTTACGCCTGAACGCGTCATCCACACCACACGCATGGACTCTCATGACCTAGGCTTCTCCCTAATTGATAACTGGTGTGTGGTCCGTGATCCACCTCTCGTGGCGCAACTCTGTTGTTCAAGTCACCGATGTCCGACCTCTCATCGACCTCATGATATTGCCGAGGACACATCAGTACATCCTAGTGATCGACGTCTGACCACTCTTCGGCACCTTGGCTCACGTGCATTGCGAGACACTGACCCACGCCACTCGTGGGACCCCCCTTATGCGGGCCCACCATTACTAGCAGTCAAACTACTCCCGAGGACTGGTCGGTACAGTGAGAAAAATTTATGTGAGTTTGTGAGTGATGTGATGATTGTGAGAGAATTTGGAAATTTTTTTTAAAGATGTAAAATGTTACTTTATAAATTTACCCTTACATATTAAATTTTTTTAATAATGAAATATTTTTCTTTGGGTAAAACATATTCATAAATAAAAAAATTATAATTAGAAAAATAAATAAGTGGAGAGGATTTGAAGTCAACGAGAGAGTAAGAGAAAATGTCTCAAGTCATTCAGAAGACCAATATTTTGAGAGATAGGAAGAGAGAAAGTCATTATCAGTTTCTCACAAAGCTGCAACTGCAAAAACATTATTGCAACTTCATTCATCGTTAGATAAATTGAAAATTTGACAGCTTGTTTAGAACACTTGATTCTTCATTTCGAACAGTTGGATCAGTGATACAAGGGCTGAGTAAAGAGATATTCAGTTTGCACAATACTTGTGTATTTGAGGTTTTT
>Ga0123342_1006924_pt1 | contig 15380 bp, 17 predicted proteins | sample Turbeawhitnodule_FD_89960 | JGI IMG/M metagenome (GOLD analysis project Ga0123342, IMG submission 89960) | Root nodule microbial communities of legume samples collected from Mexico - Turtle bean Mexico white nodule | ecosystem: Host-associated > Plants > Roots > Nodule | place: Mexico: Nepantla... | reverse complement strand
GTTTCTAAATTGGTATCTAATTAGCAACCAAGATTTTAGAGACCAAATTTAGAAACTAAATAATTGGTAGTTAAAACTTGGTTGCTAATTAGATACCAATTTAGAAACTATTTAACAATAATATAAACTTATTTAGAAACCAAATTTTTGTTTAGTTTCTAAAATGGTCTCGAATTTAGTTACTATTGCAACTAATTATTTTGGTCTCTAAAAATTGGTTTCTATTTCATGTTTTTCTTGTAGTGTTAGATGCAATGAAAGATGAGCTTAAATCAGTGACACAAAATGATGTATGATACCTTATGAAATTGCCAAAAGGATGCCCAAGAGTTGAGTGTAAATGGATCTTTAAGACTAAACGTGACTTTCATGACAATATTGAACATTACAAAACTCGACTTGTTGCCAAATATTTTACTAAAAAAGATGGCATTGACTATAAGGAAACATTTTTGTCTATTTCTAAGAAAGATTCTTTCAAAATTATCATGACATTAGTAACTCATTGTGGTCTTGAGTTGCATGAAATGGATGTTAAAATCTCATTTATGAATGAGAATTTAGAAGGTGATATTTATATGGACCAACCAATGGCATTTATTGAAAAAGGAAGCACATGGTGTCTAAACTTAAGAAATCAATATATGGACTTAAACAAGCTTTCAGGCAATGATATCTTAAGTTCAATGATACTACTATGTTCTTTGAATTTAAGGAAAATATCATTGATCGATGTATATATCTGAAGGTCAGTGGGAGTAAGTTTATTTTTCTGATTATATATGTAGATGATATCTTGCTTGCAACTAATGTTCTTGGTCTATTAAGTGAGACTAAGAAGTTTCTCTCTAACAACTTTGAAATGAAAGATATGGTTGGAGCATACTATGTGATAAGAATAGAAATATTACGTGATAGATCACAATAACGAATAGGTTTGTCTCATAAAACATATATTAATAAAGTTTTATAGTGATTCAGAATGGACAAATGCTCAACATCTCCTATTGTAATATAGAAAGGATACAATTTAGTCTTATGCAGTGTCAAGAGAATGATTTGGAACAAAAACAAATGGAGAATATCTCTTATGCATCTATTGTTGGGAGTTTGATGTATGCTCAAACATGTACAAAGCCAAATATTAATTTTGCAGTTGGTATGTTTGGTAGATATCAAAGTAATCCTTTTTTTAATCAATAATAAAAATTTAATAAATAGGAGTACTGGGGTACTCCAACCCATGTACACAAATCCTCCATGCTAGAGAAATGAGGTTTCTAGATAAAAATGACCAAAACATAGTCATAATTTGCACATATAATTCTGATAAGCTTAAACCTTTTTAAAAAAATATCAGGATATCAATCCATAAATCAAATTATCTATCAAGAAATCCAGCAACTTAGTCCAATTCTAGAATAGTTGTACCCCAAGGAAATTCCTCTCATGCAAACCGAGAATCCAGCCAAAAGTAGAGAAAGGGCATTAATCATCAATGTAGTGCTTTTAAACATTCATATACATTAATACACCAATCATAATAAGAGAAATTTGACTTTGGAAATTTATAACTTACTCATGCCCACACCTTTACTTGGGCTAAAGCAAAAATTTAAACAGGATTCACCACTGCATTATTGAAAATTATCATGTTCCTATGGTTCCAAATTTCCCAAATAATGGAAATCCACATACATTTCCAAACACAATTTCCCAAGTAGTTTAGACCTATAAAACCTATTTGTTCGAAATGTTAAATAACATTATCACAGTGTACAAAAGCTCTACCAGCCCAAACATCAGACATATACCACATTGTAGAAGTCACTTTACATGTGAAAAAAAGATGATTTACTATTCCAAGCTCAGATCCACACATGGCACACATCCCCCCTCCAGTTTGAATTCCTCTATGCATTAAATTATCATATGTTGCAATTTTACCAATTAAAACACTACAAGCAAAGTAATGCGCTGATGGAAAGCTTTGAGGCTTAAAAAAGACTCAAAATTAGATTATTAGAAAGCTGCAAAGAAAGTCTTAAGATACTTATAAGGGACAAAGAATCTCATGCTTACTTATATATGATATCTAATCATCTTGAGATGATTGGATATACAAATTCAGATTTTTGCTGGTTATATGGATACAAGAAAATTTACATTTGGTTATGTGTATTTTTTAGTCGCAAGAGTGATTTCATGAAAAAGTGCGAAGTAGTCAATCATTGTTGCATCCATCATGGAAGCTCAATTTGTGGCATGCTTTGAGGCCATAGTTCGGGTTGTAAAATTTTATCTCAAGACTTGGAGTAGTTAACAATATTACCAAGCATAAATTATTTTATAATATGACTTATGTGAAATAGATTTAGGATATTGGACCTAATTGTGATTTAATAATATAGAAATACACATTGATTGATGTAAGAAGTTATATATAATAAAAATCGGATCTCATAGAGATTTGAAATATTAAGAAAATATTATTCTATTTCTATATGCGAGGTTGTCTCACTTTTAATCATAAAAAAATTATAACAAGAAAAGAGTTACAAGAAATAATTGAAAAAAGATAGATAAAATTCTTACCAATTAAGATAAATATTTAATTCTATTATAATTATAATTAAATATATGGTATGTAAGAATGATATACTTATTACTATTATGTACATTATTGTACTTGTATGCATTTAGTTAAACAAGTAAATTATTATCACAACTTCAACTCCATAATTTATTCAATTTTGCAGCTTTAGAAAATTAATAAGTAAAATAATTGGACGTTAGAATTTGATTGAAGTCATATTGGTAGCAGATGCAGCATTATGGCATGGCCACCCTGTGTATAAGTATTTTTTTTCACAGAGGAAGTGAGTAAGTAGAGATATTTATGCTTTTTTGTCTAATTCCAGAGATTTTTTACATTATCGTGAATTTCTTTAGTTATATATATATGTTGTTATTTTTTTAATATGATAATAATTAATAAATGTATAATCAAACATGATTGGTGGATAGTATAATAGTTAAATATATCTGAAAGGTTATTCGATGCGTGGAGCAAACGTGACAACCATAAAGTGAGAACAAATGTACTGAAACCCATTTCCTTTTGCAGTCCAAGGATCCAATAATCGAGTGGATGTGCCACATCATCAATTTTTCCCACTCTTATTTCTGCAACAATTCTTTCTTCCCGTTTCCCATTTTTTCAATCTTAATAATATGAATCAAGGATTATCAAAATTTGTAAATACTTCTCACATTTAAAAAAATATGAAAAAAATAACTAAATTTGGGACATTAATTTTTTTGTTTAATGAATAGCATATTAACATATTTATAGTTTTCTCTCTATAAAGTACTTTATTATTTAAACTGATTATTTATTATTATTATTATTATTATAATGTGAGATCCATGGAAGGGGACAAGGAAAAGTTGAGCTCGAGATAAGAGATAGAAATGAAGAATGGGAGAGGTGGGACATGATGATAAAAAAATAGATAGTAAATATGAAGCATATAATTAAAAATAAGCATGTGTAGGTTTTGGGTTGTTGATTTGTTGTTAAGAATGTGTTTGAAGGAGGTGGGAGTGTGTAATTGATGTAGAAAAAAGCATTTTTGTGGTCTGACAGAGCATTTAATAAAAGGATTTAAATAAGGTGGAATTTGTCTTGAAATGTGTTTCCATCTCGTGGGGAGGAGAAATTGTGAGGAGAAATTGAGAGGAGAAATAAATAAAAAAATGAAAGGGGGAAAGTAGTTAAGATGCGCACTGTGTGAGTGTGGGATGCAAATGCAAATGCTGTTTGCTTGCATCCAATTCAATTCCAATCGCCTCCGTCCATCAATACATTCATCCATCAAGCGCTGCCCGTTAATAGCACGACAGGGCCATTTCCCAATAAAAACAGAACAACTTTCCTGCGACCGTCACGACACACGCCGTTACATGCCAATCCAATCCCCTCTCGACACCGCGTTAACGCCGTCTGTACCCTTCGATGTCCCCAGCCGCCTTTATTTATGGATCCTCCTTACCCCCTCTACTCGGTCAGGGACCCCACGCTTACCCACAACTGCCGGTTTCCTCCTCGCAGATTGGTTAAGGGATTGACCGCGGTTGAAATCATTGCACGCTGTTTTGACCACTCTGGTTAAGTCTCACCCCCACATCCCAAAAGCCACACACAACACAGCACACGCTTCTTCTTCTTCTCTTCATCTTCTTCTTCTTCTTCTTCGCCGGAACAACCAGATTGTGGAATTTCGTCTGCAAGCACGGCTCAAGTGTTTGTTGGCCAGCACTTCTCTCACCTCTTGGCTTCGAGCTTAGCCTGTTGAGTGTATTTGAGTTTCTCTCTGTGTTTCTCCTTGCGAAGGCCTTGTACGATTACGTCAGGAGTGTTGCGGATGAGAGATCTGTGGTGAGTTCTGTGGAAATGGCATCATCCGAGGTGACGATGAAGGGAAATTGCTTGAACCATATCGACGGCGGAGCTTCGGAGGCTCAGTCGCCGGCCACGGCCAAAGGTAGGGAGCGAGCACCGAAGGTAGCGTAGGTTGCTTCGTTCTGTGGAGTGAAAATTGTAATCGTTTTCTTTTCTTTTTGTTAGACGCAGAAGCTGCACTTTTCAGGGAACTGTGGCACGCGTGTGCCGGTCCTCTCGTGACCGTGCCGCGCGAAGGAGAGCGCGTGTTTTATTTTCCTCAGGGACATATCGAGCAGGTAACTTAATTAACTAATTAGTTAATTAATTTCATTCCTTTCTTGAATTCGTCTTGGTTTATTTATGTTGGAGAATACGGTTTCCTTTTTGGAGTCACAGTTCAGATATGAAACGAGCTTCGCTTGTTACCTTTTTGGGAGTGAAATTGTGGCGGTGTTGGTGGGTTGGAGTGAGATGGGTTTGGTTTTGTTTTAGTTCTTTTGGTTGTTATGTTGATATTTTGTTTCGGTGTGAAATAGGTTGAAGCGTCGACGAATCAGGTGGCGGACCAGCACATGCCCGTTTACGATCTCCCACCCAAGATCCTTTGTCGGGTCATCAACGTGCAGCTGAAGGTAGTTTTGTTCGATCTGTGTCACTTTTTCGCTATTAAAATTTCCCGTGCTTTCGAACAAAGCAATCCTAAAAAAGATAATGGTTTTTCAGGCCGAGCCCGACACGGATGAGGTGTTCGCTCAGGTCACCTTGCTTCCGGAGCCAAATGTGAGTTTACTTTGCGCAATAGCGTGTTTGAGATAGAGAGTGAGTAATTGGGTGAAAACGTTATGCTTATAACTTTTTTTGATGTTGTGGGGATGAAGCAAAATGAGAATGACGTGGAGAAAGAGCCGCCACCGCCTCCGCCTCCGCGGTTTCACGTTCATTCTTTCTGTAAAACCCTGACAGCGTCCGATACCAGTACCCATGGTGGGTTTTCCGTGCTGAGACGGCATGCTGATGAATGCCTTCCCCCTCTGGTTTGGATTCTTGCCCTTTTTTCTTCTTCTCCTCCTTCTTGGTATAGTGTATCATTACCTGGCTGGCTGACGTTGGATGAGTCGCGTGTTTATTGGCAGGATATGTCGAAGCAGCCACCCACTCAGGAATTGGCAGCAAAGGATCTTCATGGGAACGAATGGCGATTTAAACATATCTTTCGGGGTAATTACTCTCTCACCGTTCGCTGCCTTCCTAGTCTGTTGCGTGGTACCTTTGTTGTCATATTCTATTGTGTGTCTATCAATTGTGACTGATGGGTCGAGTGAATTTCAGGTCAACCCCGTAGACACTTGCTTCAGAGTGGTTGGAGTGTTTTTGTTAGTTCCAAAAGGCTTGTCGCTGGGGATGCGTTTATATTTCTTAGGTTTGTTCTGCCCTGAATTAGGGTTTTAGATGCTGGTTATTTTACTCTGGAATGAGACTAATTTCTGGATTTGCAGAGGTGAGAATGGGGAACTTCGAGTTGGTGTCAGGCGAGCAATGAGACAGCAGGGTAATGTTCCATCCTCAGTTATCTCCAGTCACAGCATGCATCTTGGGGTCCTTGCAACTGCTTGGCATGCCATCTTGACGGGGACAATCTTCACTGTCTATTACAAACCTAGGTTTGTTAATTATTCCTATAACTACGTGGAAACTGATATCATGGTGGTTTTAGTCTGGACCTCCTATCCTTTATATGCGCGCCTGTGGACCGAGGGCATGTTGACAGTTTCTTTGTAGTTGATTCATTTCCCACTGAGCAGGAATAATGGCACTTACTATCATCATTATTTTGCAGGACTAGTCCAGCTGAATTCATTGTTCCGTATGATCAATATATGGAGTCTCTCAAAAACAGTTATAGCATCGGGATGCGGTTCAAAATGAGGTTTGAAGGAGAAGAGGCCCCAGAGCAGAGGTACGAGCGATTGATGTGTCTTGATCTCTGATTTTATCGTTATCGAATATGCTGATTTTTTGTTTGCCTTTCGTAGTATCAAATATTCAGTTCCAATGGAAGAAGAAATCCCTTGATTCTGGAAAATGAATGATGAATTGATTAATCTTAATCATAGAGATATTCCAATATTGTTTATACATGAGACCCAATAGATACATCAATGTTATTTATACATCAGATTTGTAACTAATTAACAGCTGTAGCTATTAACTAACATCAGTAGTTGTGTATTACAATGACACAATAGCACTAACTATTATATTATCGTAATACTTGATAAGGCTTGTTAAAATTGTAGGTTTACTGGTACAATTGTTGGAATAGAAGATTCTGATCCCAACAGGTGGAGGGAATCTAAATGGAGATGCCTCAAGGTTGTATTGTATCTCTAGTCCTTTTGCTACATTTTTTGTCTTGTTAAAAACTAGGCTTGCTATAACCTTGTTACTCTTGTTCAGGTGAGATGGGATGAAACATCTAACACCCCTCGTCCTGAGAGGGTTTCCCCTTGGAAAATAGAGCCCGCTCTTGCGCCTCCGGCTCTAAATCCTCTTTCAATGCCCAGGCCTAAAAGGCCTCGGTCTAATGCAATTCCTCCATCCCCAGATTCTTCTGTCCTTACTCGAGAAGGTATGATTATTTGACTCTTTTACAAGAAAGCTCTCTTGAATTGCAAAATGAAAATGTGGTTGAGTCCTGATATGTTTCTGGTGATTAGCAGCATCATCTAAAGTAAGCATAGACCCTTCACCGGCAAATGGATTTCCAAGGGTCTTGCAAGGTCAAGAATTCTCGACCTTGAGAGGCAATTATACTGAAAGCATTGACTCTGATGCCGCTGAGAAATCTGTTGTTTGGCCGCCTGCTGCAGTAGATGATGAAAAGATTGATGTTTCTACGTCAAGGAGGTATGGGTCGGAGAGTTGGATGTCAATGGGAAGAAACGAGCCTACATATTCTGATCTTCTTTCAGGCTTTGGGGCCGGTGGGGATTCTTCTCATTCATCCTTCATGGATCAAATGAGCCCTGTTGCTTATCCCACAAGAAAGCAATCGTCGGATCACGAAGGCAAACTTCACATGCCTCAGCCGTGGCCTGTAATGCCCTCTAGTCTTTCGTTGAATATATTAGACTCTAATACAAAAGGTCCTGCACATGGTGGTGATCCAACTTACCAGGCTCGAGGGAATTTGAGGTACAGTGCATTTGGTGAATACCCTGCTCTGCATGGTCATAAAGTTGAGCATTCACATGGAAACTTGATGCCGCCACCCCCACCTGCACCTGTCAACCAATATCAGATTCCTTGTTCAAGAGAACTTATGTTAAAACCAGTGCCAGCAAAAACATTTGAGGCTGTGAAGTTAAAAGATGGTGACTGTAAGCTATTTGGCTTCTCACTTATCAGTGGCCCTATTGTACCAGAGCCTCCTGTATCGCAAAGAAATATGAACGAACCTACTGGTCAGATGCATCTTACGCCACACCAACAAAGAACATCCGAAAATGATGAGAAGTCAGACCACTCAAAGGGCTCAAAAACTGCAGATGATCTAATTGTTGATGACCATGATAGACCATTACAGGCTTCTCAGCTGCATGCGAAAGATGGTCAAGCCAAACCCCTCAGTAGTTCTGCTAGGAGTTGCACTAAAGTAAGATCCTTTACAAGTTTGACTAAAAAATGAGAGCTAGAAAGCTGCGATAATTAACCACGTGCTATTTGTTTTAGGTTCACAAGAAGGGCATTGCACTTGGTAGGTCAGTGGACCTCACAAAATACACTGGCTATGATGAATTAGTAGCTGAATTGGATCAGCTGTTTGAATTTGAGGGAGAATTATTGTCAACTAAAAAAGATTGGCTTATTGTCTATACTGATAATGAGGGTGATATGATGCTTGTAGGCGATGACCCATGGCAGTAAGGATCCGTATTTTCATCATACATGTTTGGTTAACTTGTTATTTAAATGTTTCATTTTTTCCTTGAGTGGTTCGGAATTTATATTATTCTATATTTTCAATTCAGGGAATTCTGTGCCATGGTTCGCAAAATTTACATCTACCCTAAAGAGGAGATCCAGAAAATGAGCCCGGGTACCTTGAGCTCAAAAAATGAAGAGAACCAGTCGGGTAGTGAAGGTGCAGATGCAAAAGATGTTAAATGTCTGCCGCCTCAAAAGTTCAATTATGAAAATGGACTTGACGCGTGATGATTAGTGGATTGAGTTTCACAGCTTTCAGGTTAATTTCTGTCTCCCATCCCAGTTAACACTAGATTCAATGATTTTAGTTGTTCAGATCAAAATTGCCCGACGTAATTGTTACCGTATACATACATGAATCTTTTAATCTAGTTTAGTTTGTGGAATTTCATGGTGTAACGTTTTATTCTCTGGTCCACAGATTCCGGGCTGGAGAGTATGAAATTTTCATGAAGCCATCCAGATGGAGAACATAACAAGACGAATTATAATCGAGGCTGCTGCTTCAAATCAAATATACATAGATGGCATGGCATGAAAGAGTATCCGTCCAATTTTTGAAACCCCGGAATTAGTAGTTTATTGTCTGCCCAGTTATACGGTCCCTTAGTATGTAATCATTTGTGTTTTGAGCCAGGTGATATGTGGTGATATTCACCTTGCGTTTTTAGACAAATCCCACAAGTAGTAGTTGTACATAGTTGTTTCTCTCCCACCCTCCGAACAACTCGTTAATGTAATGAAATTTTATACAAAGGGCTGTCTTATGGTTGGTATCCATTTTATTTCATATTCTTAACAATCATAACTTGTGAGATGGAAATTCTTGATATTCCATTCTGCATCATGTACAAATAATTCCTTTTTAGAATCGTGTTTTGGTGAGTGAGGCCGCTTTGCCATTGGTGAAACGAATTATGTAGTGTTTGTGCTTTGATTAATCCTTGGGTTATGGTGGTCAATGCTTCGTTGGATAAGGTTGGGAGAAGAAACCGTCTTCTGGGATGCACCATCGTCAAGGTCAATTAGCTTTTTCCCATGACAATAAGTCAATTAGTGTCTAGAAAAGTCCATATTGTTTCCAGGGTGAGTGCATTAGCAACCATATTAGACCCATGGATTTCATTTCATGTCTGTAATTATAGATTAAGTTCCTCTGGTCCAGTGGATAGTCAACCCAAGCCTTTAATTTTGCTAATTTTGACGTTGATGCATGATTCTCTTTCCTTCAGCTTCTCCACTACTTTTTTGGTTTTATAAGGAAAGATATAATAAGTGTGTGATGACCATGCTTAATCGGGCGGAATAAACACGAAAAAAAAGCTGCTTTAAAGTTCTGTCCCTTGTTGAAAACTGTATAGAGAGCACAATAGGTTGGACGAAATATAAATACGAAGCACATGGTCTAAACGCGCCTCAGAAATGTCACTGAACTAATTGAACTCAAAGTATCATCTACTTTCGGTTGGAGACGAACATGCAAAAAGGTAGGAGGCAGTAACTGCCGCTGCGGGGGTAAAATTCATGTGATAATTTCTTCTACCTCAACTTAAACTGAAGGTAACAGAGCTAGTATCGTACACTTGAATTTTGGACATTACAAAGTAAAAACTGATTAACTTGCCAAATTGACAGAGAAATGGAAGCCACAGGTTTGTTTCATGCCAAAACTAGTTACATCATGCCACTGTAGCCAGCTGAATCCAAGAGAACTGCTTTGATCTGCTCCGGATGGACATCCTGACCTTCTTTGCATTGCTGAAAGAGAAGGATCGTTAGCCTCTAGACAACATCCATCACTCTAACATAAGTCATAACTTTTTAAATAAATAATTCTAAATCATCCTCCTAGATTCCTGTTAATTACTTGCCAAAAAACTATTTAGTGCGTTCTTCATAGTTCCTTTAGTTCTTTACTCCTAAAGCATTAAGAAGAATATCTGGCTAACGTTTTAGGATTATATAACAAAACTCTTTTAATTTCTATTTACTTGACCACCTCCATGACAACTACAGAGCAAATACTGTTCTTAGCATAACATGGAGAAATTACAATATCATTGCAACGCGCCTAAGCCATTAATGGGTGTGGAAATCATTAGAATATCAGAGGCATTTTATAATGGATCTTGACAGTTAACATGCCAGGTTACTTCATAATAAATTCAAGTTCAGGGCATTTCCAAATGTTGTCTTAAAACAAGGAATGGAGCTTGAAATGATGAATTAAATTTGTTACCTCGGCTCGAAAAATATCCATAGCAAATCCATTGAAGCAGCTGATAACAGCCTGCTGAATGTCTAATCCTAGGTTATCCATAGCCCTCATGGTTGAGAGCAACAGACCAGGCTTGCGGGCACAAAACATATGGATGTTAACAGCCCTTCCTTCGCGTAGCCGAACTTCAACCTGTGTATAATGGAAGCATTGCATTAACATAGAGAATAAAAGAGAGTTTGCAGAAGGGATGTTGAAGCATGGAGAAGAAAGAAGAAAGAAGATTACCCTAGCAGGTTGAGCATTGGGGCTTGGCAATGAGGTGGGGCACAATTCTTCTTTGATACGACTAGGCAGGGTGGGAGGAGTAGGCGTCAAGGGATGGAAATTGGAGGAAGGAGTGAGGGAAGAAGCAGCCGATGTAGACTCCAACTCGTTATGAAGATCATTGATCCTTTGCAGAAGCTCCTTAAGATACTCGATTGCATCCCCAAGAATTGAAGCCCTGTCCATCTATCAAAGCAACACCATGTCATAGAGATCCATTCCAAATCAAACCAACTACAATTCAAAATTCAAAATTTGATGCAAGAACTCAAACTTACTTTGCTAATCTTAGGAACAACGGACCTAAGCATGTAGAGTCGATCATTGAGCTTCTTCCTACGCCGTCGTTCTGCCATCAAATTCTTCGCAGGCATTCCCTTCCTCTTCCCTTTCTGATCCAACCCAGTCACGCTGCTGTTGGCATTGGAACTGTTCCCACCCTTCTTAGCACCACCCTCATCCACCTTACCACCATTGTTATTAATCTCAGTAAAATCATCGGAATCATAATTCAACCCAGACCCATCAAAACTCACATCCTCCACCACCTCCTCCCTCTCCTTCCTCTTCTTCTCACTCCCTTCCCCACCAGACATGTTCTTCCTCAGCGCCGCCCTCTTCTGAAAGAGCGTGGGTGGCGCCCCGGAGGGAGTCAGGGACTCCAGGGGCCGCAGAATCTTCGAGCGCTGCTGAAAGAGAGGCTTCGAGGACCCGTCGTCAAGGCTGTGGAAGCCGGCGAAGGCGGCGGCGGTGGCGGTCTGAGGAGGCGTGTCGGAGGGGAAATGGGCAGAGGGAAGAAGCGGGAAGGACGAGGAAGCTTGAGGGTCAAGAAAGGGGATATCGAAGGGGTTGAGGAGGGAAGAGAGAGTGGGAGGCTTGGGAGGGAGGAAGTAGTGGAGGTGGGAGGAGGAAGGGTCGAGGTTTGTGAAGACGGAGGAGGAGGAGGAGGAGTCTACGGCGGGGAGGAGGAGGTTGTCGGAGTCGGGGAAGGTGGGGGAGAAGGTCATGTCTTGGTGGTGGTGGTTGTTATGCTGGTGGTGGCTGCTGATGTACCATTCGTCGTCCAGTTCCAGCATGGGTTTGAAGGCGCAGAGAGATGCTAAGTCGTCGCGGGTAGTGTTGTTTTCTACGAAAGCTGCTGCTGCTGCTGCTGTGGTTGTTGGTTTTGATGTGGTTGTTGTGTCGGTGGCTATTATGGTGGTGTTGGGCTTGTTTCTGGCCCAAGAACCTGAGTTGTTCTCGTCTTCACGTTCCTCCATCCAACAAACGCTGTTCATTCTGGACATCATGCTTGCTTTTTCTGGTTTTGGTTGTGGAGGAAGCTTGTGAGGGAAATGAGGTGAGAAAGAAGAAGAGGGAGTTAAAGGAAGAGAGTGGAGAAAAGGAAGAAGAGGTTGCAGAAGGAAAAGGGCATTGCCTTTTCTTTGTTTTGTTTAGAGTGAGAGAGAGAGAAAGAAGAGAAGAGAAGGAACGTTACAGCAGAAGAAGCAACGACGCTGCTGCAAAACAAATGATGAGTAGGATAGGGAGAGGAACACATATAAGCTAAGACTTTCTCATTACTGTTTTTCGGATGATTTATTTTCTTCTCATTTACTAATTTGTAGTTATTCACAGACCAGGAAAGAAGGGACCTGTACTTAAATTACTTTCTTATCTTTCATTTTTTATAAACAAAATTGCTTAACATTTGTACAGCACTACAAATTCCAAAATTAAATGGATTATACTTGCTTTTTCAAAAGAATAATTCATTATCCACGTAATAAAATCGATTATCAGTATCTTTTACCAACACTATTCGTACCTCATAATCGATTATAAATAATTTTACGAGAATAATTAATTATTTAACCTTTTCACTAATTTCAAAATAAAATTTAAATACAAAAAATTATTTTAAAAGATATTTAAATATTATAATATTTTTAAAATATTATATGTATCTATAATAAAAAAAATTATATATATATACAATAAAAGTAAAATAATTACATTATAAAAATTATAACATAATCGATTATATATAATATATAATCGATTTATGATTGATTATTATAATATAATATAATAAATATATTTCTATAGAAATAATAATATAAATGTATTTATATAATAATAATAATACACATGCATTTATATATTAATAATATAAACGTATTTATACAATAAGAATAATATAAATTTATTTAACAATAATAATAATAATATTTACAAATTTAAAAAGTAGTAATATATAAAAACGTAATAAATTTATAAATATTTTTATCATTTAAATATTATATAAAATTATTTTTCTATACTAAAATTTATTTTAAATTAAAAAAATATATTAAAATTTATTAAAATATCAAAATTTTCAGACATTTTTCACAACTATGAATATTAAAATCTTATTTTAAACTAAAACAAAGTTTTTTTTTGTCAACTTTTTATTTTTCGATAATTTTACATTAAAGAAGTTAGTTGTTGCGTGTTATTGGAAATAATATTTTAATTACAAATAATTAAAATCAACATATATATTAATTATATATATATATATATATTAATTATTTTTTAATATAAGGGCAAATTTGTAATGTTACTTCTTTTCTTAATTAGAAAAATTACAATTTTAGTCACATTAATTACATCATTCACAAATTTTCATAAATTTTTCCTTCACTTTCCACTTTTATACCTAAATCCAAACAATTCAACTTTCTTCACACTTTTCCTTCAAATCATCTCAAGTTCACTCATTCAAAATCACTCCGTGAGTCAAACAAAACAAAAAATTCATTTATTTATCATCATATGTCTGATACTTCATGTAAACAACACTCTTTGTGCCAAAAACTATATTACTTTAATTAATTGTGGTCTTTATGTAATTTAAATAAAGAGAAATTATTCTTTCACACTCTCATGTTTCTCTTACTTTCACTTTACATTTTTAATAATAAATATTATATTTAACTAAAATAAATAAATATAAATAAGATTTTTAAATAAAATAATAATATTTTTTTTAAATGAAAGTAAAAAATAATGGTGATGATACCACCCATTGATAAATTGTTACAATTAAGTGTGAAATTTTTATTGTTTTCAATTTTAATTTTGTGGATTATTTTTCTTCTTTTTTTCCCCTTTTTTTCTCTTCTTATTTAGTAAGTTCAATTTATCTTTTTCTTCTTGTTGTTGTTTGCACTTTTTTGTGTGTAATGTGTTTCATTATCTAGTTGATGTGAATTTGGATGTGGTAATCATTTGTGTGGATTTCTCCAATCAAAGGGGGTTTGTTGCGTGTTTCCGATCGTGGTGGTGCAGTGTGTAGTTGGCCAAAGTTTGGTGTGGTAGATTCATTTTGGTCGTGATTTGGTGGCATGGTGGTGAGGTGAATATGTGATATGAGTTTGAGTTTTTGCTAACACATTGCTTGTAGTCTCCAATTGTGTTTTATTTTATTACAAGAAAAGTGAGATATTTTATTTTGTAAATCTAGTTTAGTTAAGTGGTTACATTGGTATTGATTTTTGCATAATATGCTCTTTACCTCTTTTCATTTTACTATTTATCTTTTTCTTTGGAGCATTCTCATGAATGTAGCTTTGCAATTATAATAGGTCTTCCTTTAAATCAAAATATTGATGTCATTTATGGTTATCAAAATAAAAATTTGACATATAAAATGTTTTGCATTTTGTTAGTGTGTAAGTCTTATATTAGGATGAAATTGGTAGTGGTTTATTTTATAATTTTCATATTTTGTTTCTATTATATTTTTTCTTTCTTGTCTTCACATTATGATCTTACATAAAGGGAAAATGAAGAAAAGTATTGATTTGAAGTGTGCATTGGGTTATTTTTTCAGTGTGACTTCTACGTGCAAGAGAGAAAGTGTAATGCTTATTATTAATACCATTTGATTATATTATCAACTTTTTTTAATAATTTTTTGCTTTAACTGATTCTATATTTATTGTTAAGAACTTCAAAATTAAAATATAGATTCATTGAAAGACATAAATTAATTGGTGAATTTAAAGGTTTTAGACTAGTGGCGTGCACGTTGTGTCTAAGATGCATGTTGTTATTTTTCTTTCTTTTTTTGTCATTCTCTTTACCTAAGTGTGAAGGGTATAATATTTACATTCCACAAACATTTCTTTATTCTTTTGTCATTCTCTTTACCTAAGTGTGAAGGGTGCAATATTTACATTACATAAAAATTTCAGATTGGATTGAGGGTTCATGTATAAGAGGTGTGATGTGATTCCACTAGCCATAAAAAGAAAGGTTCTTGACCTTCTTAGGAATCACCTTGAGTTGGACATTATAGAGGCACTTTTCTTAGAGTTGGATCATTGTTCTAAGACAAGAACTCACCAAAAACTAGTACCAAATCCCAAACTC
>Ga0123342_1006923_pt1 | contig 15384 bp, 9 predicted proteins | sample Turbeawhitnodule_FD_89960 | JGI IMG/M metagenome (GOLD analysis project Ga0123342, IMG submission 89960) | Root nodule microbial communities of legume samples collected from Mexico - Turtle bean Mexico white nodule | ecosystem: Host-associated > Plants > Roots > Nodule | place: Mexico: Nepantla... | reverse complement strand
TATAATAGATATATCATATATTTTTTATATTTTATGTGTTATAGACTCTCTATATAAAAAAAAAATATATATATATATATATATATATATATATATATATATATATATATATATATATATCTTATAATTCCATATAGCATTGTTGAATTGCTTTATCTTAATAATAATAAAATTATGTCTTATAAAGAATACAAAATAATCTAAAACTTTATGGTGACTTTCTTCTTGTTCGTCGGTGAATAGAAGTTGGCGTGTGGGAAACTTGTTTTCCAAAATGAAGTGAGAAACTAAAAAAGAAAAGCTGCACCCAAAATAGGAATGCTATCGTAAGCTCTTCTCATATCAAACAGCACTTATCAGAATTACGTTGAATATATACTTTAATTAAATTACCTTCAAATTGTTTTTTCTTTATTTTATTTACCATTATTATCACATTTATAACTAACAAATTATATAATTTGTTAAGAAGTCTGTCATCGTCTGCTTCAAGTTTTAGAGTATATTTTTGTTTGACAACTTCATTTAATATTAATTATTTTCACACTAAGAGAAAATTATTAAATAAAAATTAATTTTAGAGATAAAAAATAATTAGCTATTATATGGATTAAATTAGATATTATTTTGGAGATTAAAAAAATTATTGATATCTAAAGTAGTTTTTATTGTTAATAAGTAGTTTATAAATTGGTATCTAATTAGCTATCAAGGTATTAACTACAACTATACTTTATATTCTAAAGTTGGTATCTAAAAACTTGATAGCTAATTATATACAAATTTATAAAATATTTATTAATAATATAAACTATTTTAGATTACGAATAAATTTTTTAGTCTTTAAAATAATATTTAATTTAGTTAATATAGTAACTAATTATTTTTTATTTTTTAAATTAGTTTATATTTAATGATTTTCTTATCCTAAAAAAAATCATTAAATATAAACTAAATTTAGAGATAAAAAATAATTAGTCATTATATTTACTATGTTAGATAATGTTTTAGATACTAAAAAATTGTTGGTATTTATACCGGTTATTTTAATAAAAAAATTATAAAATTATTTTTAGATTGATATTTAAATTAATTATCAAGGTTTTAGCTACTAATATTTTATGTTCTAAATTAGTCTCTAAAATAATAATACAGATTAATTTAGAAAATAAAGTAGTAAATAACTAAAATTTTGATAGCTAATGGTTAGATACCAATTTAGAAACTATTTTATAAATTTTTATTAATAATAAAAACTACTTTAGATTTTAATAATTTTTTAGAAGGTCTCTAATTTAGTCAAATAATAATTAATTATTTTAATTTTTAAAATTAATTTTTATTTAATGATTTTCTTGTAGTGTAAGAGAAATGATTTTAATTGTATTAAAGGTTTTGATTTTTGATAATTAGTTGATTAAGAAGATAAATAAAGAAATACTTAGTTTCTGACAGCTATATATACAATGGCATGATAAATATCCAATAAAACTATGTTGTTGATGATGAAATATATGTAATGAAGAAACAGATAGAGGAGGACAGTGCATGTGTTTGATAAGGAATAAGGAGACATAAATAAGCCAGCAAGAATGACAGATAGCAATGCTTTGCCGTTACATCATCCATAAATATGCATGCACATTCCAAAAGTTTCATGGTCTTGTGGTCAAAACGATGATAATCTGAAACCAAATTCAACAATATTCATAAATGATAGTTAAGTCTGAGATAAGGATACTTCACAGCTGCATCGTATCTTATATATAAAGAAAAGCTGAGGGAAAACAAAGACAGAAGAGGAATACCACAGTATAATTGGATTATTACAGATAATCAGATTAACCTGATCAAGCCAAACATATATACACTCTTTGCTTACAATATACATGACTTCATTAATTGCCAGATAATCAGTAATAACCTAATCAGCCTCATTAATTCCTTTCTTCTCTATTCTTCTTGTCATTTCATCATATATGTATTAAAAGTCAATTTATGCATATTTTTAAAATAATTCTTATAAAAATCAACCCATTTATGTCTGCATGAAAAAAATTCATTGTATTTTTTTCTAGAATGAAATATCTTCAATAATAGAAAATTTTGTTCGAATTTAGTGAGATGTGTGAGGGGTGGATTCTGTCTCCATATTTTAAACAATTATATTTAATTCTTTTACTTTATACCTTATCACTTATTTTTTATATACTTTGCAAGATCCATTTTATGCCTATCTTCAATAAATATATATATATATATATATATATATTACAAGAAAATTATGAAATAAAAATTAATTTTAGAGACAAAAATAATTAGTTGTTATAGTGACTAAATTAAAAATTATTTTAAAAATTAAAAAAACTTTTGATTTTTAAATTAATTTTTATTATTGTTAAATGGTTTTTAAATTGGTATCTAATTAGCTATAAAAATTTTTTGCTACCAAATTTAAAAAATAAATAATTAATAATTAATTAGATATTAATTTAGATATTATTTAATAAAAATTAATTTAGAAATCAATAAATTTTTTAGTCTCAGAAATTATCTCTAATATAGTCACTACAACAACTAATTATTATTTTTTTCTAAAATTAATTTCTATTTTATGATTCTTTTTATAGTGATATATATATATATATTTAATTTTAGTATATTTGATATTTTTTAAATTTTGTATGAGTATTTTGTTACATGCAAAATATTTCCTAAAGATCTGCCACTGAACTAATGAATCACATTCTATTAAATTAATAGTGATAAAAAAAATTATAAAAAATGAAAATTATTAGGAATAAAATATTTTTTTTTGTAAATATTGAAACAAAATTTAATTGCACAAAAAATCAATTCTGTATATGATGATAAAATAATATGCATAAAAAAATTAAGCAAGATTCATATCATATCTATCAAAACAGTGCATTCTACTTTATTGTGCTGGACATGTAGTACTACTAGAATTTCTTATATTTTATAGAATTTTTCTTAAAAGAATTTATAAAACTCTGTAGGATTTTTTTTTCTATTTTTCTTAAAGATTTTATTTGGCAGGGTAATTCATTCGTGGATAATTAGTTATTGTAAGATTTAAAAATTTATGAAAAATTTCCTACAAAAAATTTCTGTGAAAAATCCAGAACAAATTTTTATGCGAAAAAATGCATCACATTTTTTTTGGTAAAAAAAATATTTAAAAAATATTAAGTATTTTTAACATCGAATTTAAATTTTGCTAGTAATTTTTGTACCAATTTTAAATCCGCAAGTAATTTCTTGTAAAAAAAGTTTCCAACTATTTTTTCCTGCGAAATTGAATTTGTTTTTTTTTATCAGCAAAGAATAAATAAAATAAAATGAGGTATTTCAAGGGTACTCCAACCCTTATACAAAAAACGAAAACAAGTTTCCTTGCACTAGCTATAAGGATCTACCAGCCTTTACATGAATACCCAAAATCACATAAAAAACAAGATACAGAGTCCCCAAATACATCAACCCAACACACCCTAAAACACAGGCATAAAATCCAATAGCTAAAGAAGATCTTTACCAGCAGTCTGACCTACGTCAAACTAATTGCTAAAGACAACAACTAATCCTGCGAAAGAGAACATAACTAGAAAAACCTGCACAAATCACAAACAACTTCCAATCGCAACTCAAGACAAACACATCAATTCATCCCTGCCAAGAAAAACTGCACAGAATACACCATAACTTTCAAACCTAGGAACGAAATTGAATTTGTTAGTATATGTTTTTTCTATTAATATTTTGTACAGGAAACTTTTAATAATATATTTAAAATATATACATATATTTTTTTCTTTTCATATTATTTCAAAATTACAAAATAAATTATAAATTATTTATTTATTTTATTAATATTAATACGTAAAAAAAAATATGAAGTAGAACAAACACCCTTAAAACACCATTTGGAAGGCTTGTTGCATCATAAACCTAAGTAAAACTTCTCTAAAACTTACGACCATAAGAAAATTGCAAAACACATGTAAATTATCGTTAACTGCTATTAAAAAGAAGCTAAGAAATACAAGGTCATAACTTTTTAAAGAAATAACATGCCCAAATAAGAACTAGTGGGGTGTGTGTCCTACGTGGAGTTCAGCTAGAAACAGTAAATCATTTTTTTTCTTTACATGCAAATGGCTTCTAAAGTGTGGTGTATGAATTGGTAGAATCTTTGTAGATTGTGATAATGTTACTTGTACTACAGGATGGCCGAGAGGCCGATTAGCCGACAAGGTTAACAGCCAAACACGTAATTAGACGAAAACAAACCAGGTTAAGCACAAAGCATGATTAAGATGCAATTGGGCCTCCAACTGGACTCAAGTGCAGGCCCACAATAGTCAGGGCCCATCCATAGTAGTATAAATAAAGGGAGAGGCACAACACTCAAGGTAACTATTCACTCCCTACTCTTCTGGTACCTAGCTCTCGGTCTGACTTGATCGTCGGAGTGTCTTCACAAGTATTCCCCCCATCGTGTCCAGACCAAAGGAAATCTAGTCGAAAGAAGCCTAACCGAAAGACCGGAAAGACGAGAAGATTGCAATAAGAGGAAGTGTTCTGCAGGGTTTAGGTCTTGTAGGAACATTTTGGCGCCCACCGTGGGTCCGAAAGAAAACCCCACGAAATATCCACATGGTAACTACGAGGAACATGACGGACAACGATAGGAATGCGCAAGAGGAAACTAGTCACCAGATCATATGCCATTAATCTTGAAGATACAGAAGGAGATGGAGTTGTTGAAAAAGAAAAGCGAAGAAGAGATTACAGGAATAAAGCGAAGGAGTGAAGAGGAGATAGAAACTTTGAGAAAGGAGAATGCCCGGATGAAACAAAAGCTTGCTGAAAAGACGGATATCCCGGAGGCCGTGGATGATGTCCCCCCGGGGGACAACACGAACACAGATATACATGAGGTCGGGAGCTCATATCAAGAAAATGTTAGACCGGCCTCAACTAACGCATTAGGCACGGCTCCCCAAAGAAGCCCCTTTGCCGAAACCATCCTTGAAGTTCCTTTGCCGGGAACTTGGAACAATCCCACGTTGGATAAGTATGATGGAACCACGGACCCAGATGAGCATGTAAACGCGTACCTGACCCAGGTTGGCTTGCATACAACAAAGGACGCGTTATGGTGCCAAATATTTCCCACCTCTCTCAAGGGGGCAGCCTTAAGCTGGTTCACTCGGCTACCGGCTCAGTCCATAGATTCTTTTGACACGCTTGCAACTAAGTTCAGAGCTCAGTTCACTACCAGCCGACCACACCACCTCACTTCGATCGCCTTGGTGAATATTCGACAAGAGAAGTCGGAGTCCCTGAGAGCCTTTATGGACAGATTTAGCAAGATGGCTTTGGACATACAGAACCTAAGTCCCGAAGTGGCGATGCACCACATGGTAACCGCGCTAAAACCGGGACCGTTTTCAGATAGTCTATGCATGCAACCAGCCACGACATTGGATGAGTTGCGCCAAAGAGCCACCAAATACATCCAGTTGGAGGAATTGAAAGAATTCCAAAACAAAGCTCAGGCACCTGATGAACCCGAGAGGAGGGGTGATAGGAGCAGACCAACGCAGTTCGGGAAGCCTAGATATTTTCCCAAAGGACCGCGTTTCACCCGTTACACCCCCCTCACGGCCGAAAGGTCGAGAGTCATGGAAGAAGCCCTCAACGTCGATCTCCTGAAAGCACCGAGCAGAACTCCTACCCCGCAGAGCGCGGATTAGACCAAGCAATTTTGGGCACACAACGTAAGAATGTTGGGCCTTGAAAGACAAGATCGAAGAGGTCATACAAGCAGGCCATCTGCGACATTTCGTCCAAACAAGCCGTGAGGATGGAAAAACGGAAGCAGACGTCGGAAAGAGGCAAGAGGTACGTAGGAACACCTCGAAGAACGAGCGGCAAGGCTGAGAAGGCCGAGGAGGAAGATATCGTCGAGGAACCATGCCCATACGAGGAGTAATAAACACAATTGTCGGAGGTTTCGCAGGAGGGGGTACGACATCATCCTCCCGAAAAAGGCACCTTCGGGCACTCAGCTCTGTGTACTCTATCAGCAGAAGTAATAGGAGGGACCTGCCGCCTATGCTTTGCACAAACGCAGACTTCAGAAATATAAACCCAAGACATGACGACCCTATGGTGGTCACCATTGAAGTAGCCAACTTTATCATCATGAAAAATTTGATAGATCAGGGTAGTTCTGTGGATATCTTGTATTGGAAAACCTTCAGGAAGATGGGCATATCGGATGACGACATTGTCCAATATGATGAACAAATTATTGGTTTTGCGGGGCAAAGAGTCAACACCAGAGGATACATTGACTAGAACACTAAGTTTGGAAAGGGAAACCGAGATTGCCGGACAATCAAAATCAGATACCTACTGGTTGATGCCGAAACATCTTACAATATCCCGATTGGGCGATCCTCCCTCAACAAGTTAGGGGTTATAGTCTCGACACCCCACCTGGCCATGAAGTTCCCAGCCGACAACCCGAGTCGGGGCCGAGAGGTGGTCACTCTCCACGCCGACCAAAAACCGCGAGAGAATGTTACGCGGCAAGTTTAAAGATCCTTCCACCACCAACACCTACCCGGAGGACCGAGGTTCATCATATATCCCTAAGCGACAACTTAGATCCCCGACCAAACGACAAACCTCAGGTAGAACCAAAGGAAGAGGTAGTGTTATGCCAAGTGGGTCGAGCGGGACAGAATACACAATTGGGATCAATCTTAGGAGTAGAGTGAAAAAGCATCATTACAACTGTCCTATTCAAAAATACAAACTTATTCGCATGGTCAGTAGCCAACATGCCGGGAATAGACCATCGAATAATCTTGCACAAGTTATCAATCTGTAAGGAGGCTAGACCAATAGCCCAGAAGAAGAGAAAGTTCGTTGGGGAGAAAGGACGGATAGCAGAGGAGGAAACTAGAAAACTTCTGGATGTTGGTTTTATCCGAGAGATGCATTACACTACGTGGTTGGCAAACATAGTCCTAATGCAGAAGAATAATGGAAAATGGCGGATGTGCACCAACTATACTCATCTTAATAGAGCCTACCCCAAAGATGCATACCCACTACCAAGCATTGACTGATTGGTAGATGGGGCAGCCGGCCACAAAGTGTTATGTTTTCTCGATGCATATTCTGGATACAACCAGATACGCATGAACCCGGCAGACCGGGAAAAGACAGCTTTCATTACCGACAGAGCCAACTTTTGTTACGAAGTCATGCCTTTCGGCCTGAAAAATGCCGGAGCAACCTATCAAAGGTTGATGGACCGAATGTTCCGTGAACAGATTGGGAAAACTATGGAAGTATATGTGGATGACATAATCGTAAAATCTGATAGTGTCGAGCAACACGCGAATGACCTAGCCGAGGTCTTCCAGCAGATAAGAAAGTATGACATGCGTCTTAACCCAGAAAAATGTGTGTTCGGAGTCGAAGGGGGCAAGTTCCTTGGCTTCATGTTGACAAGCCGAGGAATCGAGGCAAATCCTGACAAATGCCGAGCTTTGGAAACTATGAGAAGTCTGGATAACCTGAAAGAGGTCCAACGGCTAGTAGGAAGGTTGACATCATTGTCCAGGTTCATGCCTAGACTGACGGACAAAATTAGACCAATTTTGAAACTCATGAAGAAAGCAGAGAAGTTCGCGTGGAATGAGAGTTGCGAAGAGGCCTTCCAAATCGTAAAACGAGCACTGGCGCAGCCGCCCATTTTGAGCAAACCTGTCCATGGAATGCCTTTACTGGTCTATTTGGCCGTATCGCCGGAAGCAGTAAGTGTCGCCATCGTACAAGGAAAAACAGAACAAAAGCTGATCTACTTCGTAAGCCAGGTACTACAAGATGCCAAAACCAGATATCAAGTGATCAAGAAGGTAGCTCTAGCCCTCGTCCACGCTTCCAGAAGACTCCGAAAATATTTCCAAAGCCACAAGATCATAGTGCGAACTGACTTCCCAATCAATAAGATCTTGCAGAAACCCGAGCTGGTCGGAAGAATGATTGGTTGGTCAGTCGAGTTGTTCGAGTTCAGCATCAAATACGAACTGCTAGGACCTATCAAGTCCCAATGCTTAGCAGACTTCACATCAAAGTTGCAGCAATGTCAAGAACCCGAAACCACATGGACGCTGCATGTCGATGGCTCCTCGAGTAAGAAGGGAGGAGGAGCCGGAATCGTTCTGGAAGAACCAGAGAACATACAAGTTGAGCAATCTTTACATTTTGGATTCCAGACATCCAACAATCAAGCAGAATACGAAACACTCATAGCCGGATTATTGTTGGCTAAAGACGTGGGAGCCCGGAAGGTGGAATGTAAGACAGACTCACAGCTCATGGTCGGACAAACAATGGGAACTACCAAATCAAAGATCCTCTACTCCTGAAATACTACCACAGAGTTGTTAACATCATCAACCAATTTCAAAGCGTCAAAATAAGCCATGTGAAACGACAAGACAACCTTAGGGCCGACACCCTGTCAAAACTAGCTACCGCTAAGACGAAAGGCCAACATGCCTCCATCATCCAACAAACCTTGTCGGCTCCGTCGGCGAATGCATGGTTACAGAGCAAGGAGAGGAAGATTGAGTGTCCGACATGAAAAAAGTAATCAAAGACCGGGAAGAAGGGAAAGATGGCCATGACTTGTCCCTCACAAAGAAAGCTTCCCGATTTGTCATAATAGGGGAAGACTTATATAAAAGAGGGTTCTCGACCCCACTACTCAAGTGCGTCTCGAAAGAAGAAGTCGAATACGTTTTGCAAGAATTGCACCAAGGAGCATGTGGCTTACATTCCGGAGCCCGAACGATGGCAACTAGAGTCCTAAGAGTCGGATACTACTGGCCAACACTAAGAACTGATTGTGCCGATTTCGTGAAAAAATGCGTAAGTTGCCAAGAGCACGATCCACTAATCCACCTTCACCCCCACAATCTCCAAAGCATCAACTCTCCCTAGTTGTTTTCTCTGTGGGGAATGGACATAATAGGCCCCTTCCCGCCAGCAACTGGGCAAAGGAAGTTTTTGTTGGTAGCAGTTGATTATTTTACAAAGTGGATAGAAGTGGAACCCCTCGCAAGCATCACGGCTCGACAAGTCCAGAGTTTTGTATGGAAGGACATCGTTTGCAGGTTTGGAATCCCGCACACCATCATCACGGATAACGGAAGACAATTCATGGATCGGAAGTTGGCCGAATTCTATGAGAGCTTGGGTATCCGACACAAGACAAGCTCTGTGGAACACCCGCAAACTAACGGTCAAGCTCAGTCAGCCAACAAAGTCATCCTGAATGAATTAAAGAAAAGACTTGGCAGTATGAAAGGTAAGTGGGTAGAAGAACTCGTGGAGGTTCTTTGGGCCTATCGGTGTACCCCCCATTCGGCAACTAGGGAAACCCCGTACAACCTCACTTACGGCACAGATGCCATGCTGCCAGTAGAAGTCGGAGAACCGACAATCCGAAGAGAACTCCATAACCTGAAAATAAACGAAGAATGTCTAAGAACGGAGTTGGACTTACTCCAGGAGTCGCAGGACAAGGCCAAGATAAGAGAAGAAGCTTGCAAACGGATAGTCGCAAGAAGATACAATTCAAAAACTAAACCCAGAGCGTTCCAAGAGGGAGATCTGGTTTTGAGGATGGAGGGAGAAGCTCGCAAGATCCCGGCAGAAGGGAAGTTCAATGCAAATTGGGAAAGCCCTTTCAAAGTCAGAGAAAATCTTCAAAACGGCGCGTATCGCTTAGAACACCTGAATGGCCGAGAGGTTCCCAAGACGTGGAACGCCAGCCATTTGAAAATGTACTTTAGTTTATATGTATCATAGTAGTACTCTTTCCTACCTTCAATCTTTTTTCCCAAAGGTCTTCTTTCCCGAGGGTTTTTGATTGAAGAAGGTTTTAACGAGGCACCACATTCAATGAAATCATGTTTATCAGCTACACCTTCTAGCAAATCACTAATGCAAGTATCTAAAATCTCTCGGCCAAGGAAGAATTCACCCAAGTGAATCCCTGCCGAGAGTGCGATAAAAAACCTCTCGGGCAAGAGAGTTTCAAAGAAAACCTCTTGGCCAAGGAAGAATTCACCCAAGTGAATCCCTGTCGAGAGTATGATAGAAAACCTCTCGGCCAAGGAAGAATTCACCAGTGAATCCCTGCCGAGAGTGCGATAAAAAACCTCTCGGCCAAAAAAACCTCTCGGCCAAGGAAGAATTCACCCAAGTGAATCCCTGTTGAGAGTATGATAGAAAACCTCTCGGCCAAGGAAGAATTCACCAGTGAATCCCTGCCGAGCATGCGATAAAAAACCTCTCGGCCAAGGAAGAATTCACCCAAGTGAATCCTTGCCGAGAGTGCGATAAAAAACCTCTCGGCCAAGAGAGTTTCAAAGAAAACCTCTCGGCCAAGGAAGAATTCACCCAAGTGAATCCCTGTCGCGAGTATGATAGAAAACCTCTTGGCCAAGGAAGAATTCACCAGTGAATCCCTGCCGAGCGTGCGATAAAAAACCTCTTGGCCAAGGAAGAATACACCCAAGTGAATCCTTGCCGAGAGTGCAATAAAAAACCTCTCGGCCAAGAGAGTTTCAAAGAAAACCTCTCGGCCAAGGAAGAATTCACCCAAGTGAATCCCTGCCGAGAGTATGAAAGAAAATCTCTCGGCCAAGGAAGAATTCGCCCAAGTGAATCCCTGCCGAGAGTGCGATAAAAAACCTCTTGGCCAAGAGAGTTTCAAAGAAAACCTCTCGGCCAAGGAAGAATTCACCCAAGTGAATCCCTGTCGAGAGTATGAAAGAAAATCTCTCTACCAAGGAAGAATTCACCTAAGTGAATCCCTGCCGAGAGTACGTAAGTATACATGCACCACCCAAAGAGCAAGAGAAAGAAAGAACACAAGTAATATTAAATAGAGAAAAAACTTGTCATTTAATTAATCAAAGGAACCGGAAGCTGATTAGGTCTACACAAAAAGGGGTCAAATGTTTACAAAACAATTACATATGACCTATACACAGCAACAAACCTAGCTATCAGACTCAATATGCTCGACCTTAGAATCTTTCATGAGAGCCAAGACCACCACTTGAGTAGAACTTGGAATTTGGTCTATCGGCATGAGCTGACCCTCATGAAAGTCCTTGTCCACATCAAACTTCCCTTCGTCCAAGGGAACATTGTAGAAGAAAGCCGCTTGTTGAAGAACCTTCTTGAAGCCATTCTCGTGCTCTTCTATAACACTGTCATCGACAACCTCCAACTCCTTCAGCGCTTTCTCCAACTTCTCCTCAGTTCGATGGTTGGTCAAAGCCATGTCTGAAAGACTCTCCTTGAGTCCCCGAACTTCCTTATCAGCCTTCTCGCCCACCTTTCTTCCCGTCTTCTCGGCCAGCTCGCACCTTTCTTTCCACCTCTTAACTTCAGCCTCCAAGCTTTGATTATTGGCCGAAAGAGTGGTGTTCTCAGCTAAAGCAGCGTGCAAGTCGGCAACAGACTTTTCTAGGTTATCTTGTAAAGCTTCCAATTCGGCAACGTTTTTATCACGTTTCATTAAGTCTAAAGCCATTCTCTTGCCGAGAACCAAAGTGCAGGAGCACAACTCCATAAAGGCATTGTGCACTTGAGAAGGACGTGCCGAAAGGTAGGCATCCTGTTGATAAGGATTGAGCTTGATGGAAACTTTCTCGGCTACTCGTAGGTCATGCCCCAAGAAATCTGGACCTGAGCTCGATCCCCCAACACCACGGCCTCGTTTGGGAGATTTCCCGGGAGAACGATCCCCGTGACGCCGAGAAGATTTGCCCCGGTCCTTCCCATGTTCCTCCTTCCTCTTCTTCGAATTAATAGAAAGCAGTTGAGCTTTAGGTCCCGGTATAGTGGTTATAGGGATAGCAGCTTCCACTGGTGTGGAAGAATCTCCTAGAGTCCCATCCCTCTCGGCCTTTCGGGCTTCCCTCTTCAGGCGAAGCTCACAAAAATAATCCTTCTTTCCATCTGGCGGTACCAAGCTTGCCATTATACCTGAGCAATATCAAATAAGTTAATAAGAGTGAAACGCACGCCAAGACAAGTAAAAACACATACCGTCAACATCAACACATCTATCAGTAGATAAGTAGGCACAGACGAGGGACCGGGTTGGAATCTTGCGAGGAAGTTGGTCCAACACCGATAACACTTCCAGGTCATCATCGGTCATCAGGGACCTCGGCCATACATTGAAACGTGTCGGATCCTTCGTCCAATAAAAGGCAAACTTGGGTGTCTCACCATCAAAGAAAAATTGTCGTCCTCCTTCCCCAATAACAACCTTAAAGAAACTTGTCTTGAAGTTCTTATAAGATGTCGTATAAGGAGCGAAAAGGCTATTTTTAGATTGATCGACAAGGGACAACCAACCTATTCGGTCACCCGGTCTAGTACCGAAGAAATTCAAAAAAGACCTAGCGGTTGCCCTAAGACTCAACACATCGCATAGCAACCGAAAGGCTTAGATCGCTGCCCAGGTATTCAGATGTAGTTGCGTAGGGGCAACATTTAAAACACGCAACACTTCCATGGTAAAGCCATCAAGTGGAAAGCGGACGTGGATATCTGAAAATAGACAAGAATAGAAGTAGAAAAAATCCTTTCGCCCTTCCCCCTACCTAAACAAACGGTCTCGAACTCCCAACACCTACGAAGAGCGAAAGCACCACTAGGCACGCCATCTAACACAATATCTACACTATCTACAAAATCCTGGAGCAAAGAAACCTTGGAAAAATCAGAGAAAACCTCACAAACACTACTATGTACCCATATGTACTCGGCCTCTCGGGTTTCCTCCCCTGCATACCCACTCAGCGATAAAGACACTGTAGGTTCTGCACTCTCTCGACTTAGAGGACCGACAACCTGAGAAGAACCTTCGGCACTCTCAGCGTCTCTAATAGGGACATCATCACCCCTTGGCCTCTCCCTATCGACCTCCAAACACAGATGAAAATGAGGTAGTCGCCGAAAGAGAAGACATCGTTACCTCCAGAAAACTCTTCAATCAGTATACAAAGAATGCAGGGATATGACTCGGTTGTCGGACTCTCGGAGCTAGTTCACGGTTCACGCAAGGAAATCGGAGCCCGCCATCACTCCTATTTATAGGCGAAGAAAATGAGAATGCGAACCGTCAAAGTATATCTCTACCGTTGGATCAACATCCAACGAACGGATCAGATCTTATCCAGCGGTCACCCCTCACAGTAACACGCACACGCGCCTCGAGTACAAGTCACCATACTCGACCTCCACCAACTAGGCACTCACAAGCATACTCGATCTGCGAAGACTTACGGCAATTCGACTCTACATTACGTTTAAACCTTAACTCCACTCGAGCCTAAGGGGCATATGTACTACCGGATGGCCGAGAGGCCGATTAGCCGACAAGGTTAACAGCCAAACACGTAATTAGGTGAAAACAAACCAGGTTAAGCACAAAGCATGATTAAGATGAAATTGGGCCTCCAACTGGACTCAAGTGCAGGCCCACAATAGTCAGGGCTCATCCATAGTAGTATAAATAGAGGGAGAGGCACAAACTCGAGGTAACTATTCAATCCCTACTCTTCTGGTACCTAGCTCTCGGTCTGACTTGATCGTCGGAGTGTCTTCGCAGGTACACCCCCCATCGTGTCCAGACCAAAGGAGATCCAGCCGAAAGAAGCGTAACCGAAAGACCGGAAAGACGAGAAGATTGCAACAAGAGGAACTGTTATGCAGGGTTTAGGTCTTGTAGGAACATTACTCAATATTTTGAACAAATTGGCTTTATGGATATGAAATATGTGGGTAATTGTGTTCGGAAATGTATGTGGATAGCCATTATTTGGGAAATTTGTAATCACAGAAATAGGATTATTTTAATAATTGAGTGGTAGATCCTATTGAAATTTTTGTTATGGCTCAAGTAGAGGGCATGGATAACTTATAAATTCCCAAAGTCAAACTTCTCTTATTCTTCTCTTATTCTGAATGGTGTATTAATGTATATGAATATTTAAAATAATTGCATTGATAGTTAACGTTCTTCCTTCTCTTTTTTGTGCATCCTGATTAGGATGAGAGGACATTTTGTTGAGTGTGATTACAACCTCAGATATTGGGTAGGAGCAGGGAACCAACATACCTCTTTGTAGTTGTCATGCCTCATATCCTCGACACAGGTTATGTTGTTGCCTTATTTTTTGTAATTATAGTATGTTGTATATGTACATATTTTGTTTAAGAACTAAATGTTTTGTACATGAGTCGGAGTTCCTTTGTATTCTCATTTATATTATTTTTTATTGTTGATTAAAAAAAATTGTCAAAATAAGAGTTGAAGCAAATAATGGATCCCTATTCAGTTTCAAGAAGTAATAGGTATTTTTATAGTAATTGATACAACAAAATTTGCAAGTATTAGTATTAATTTTTTTTTAAAATGCATAAAAATATAAGTAGTCAAGGTTTATAAGAAGTGCAGCAACAAGGCACATAGTGGTTTTCTGACAAAAGGCAAGTTGATGTACTTAAATTGGATAAAGGGCACGATATTTTTTTTGTATTGTTGCGATTTTGATGCCTGGTACCCATTATGAATCACTACCAAAAAAATCAGTATTATCTACGGATTTTTACCCACGGATTTTAATCCGTAGGTAAATTCAACATTACCTACGGAGAACATTACCTACTACCTACAGATCTGAATCTTTAGGTAAATTCAGCATTACCTACCAACTATTACCCACAGATCTTATTACCTATGAACTTTTACTCACGAATTCTATTATCTACGAACTTTTACCCATGGATTTTTATTACCTACGAACTTTTATACACGGATCTCAATTACCTATCAACTATTACCCACCAATCTTTATTACCTACCATCTATTATCATAATAATTATACACATAATATTAAAATTATTATTATAATATAATTAATTATAAATCATAAATAATAATAATCGTAACTAATACATATAACATATTATTAATATTATAAAATTAATAATATTAATAATATTAATATAATTAGTATTATATTAATAATATGAATAATAATAATAATAAATAGTAATATTAATAGTATTAATTATATCAATAATATAATAAAATTAATAATATTAGTAATAATAACATTAATAATATAAATACTATTAATAAAAATATTAATAAAATTAATATTATTTATAATATTCATATTATTTATAATATTCATATTATTTATAATATTCATATTATCTATAATATTCATATT
>Ga0123342_1006922_pt1 | contig 15384 bp, 6 predicted proteins | sample Turbeawhitnodule_FD_89960 | JGI IMG/M metagenome (GOLD analysis project Ga0123342, IMG submission 89960) | Root nodule microbial communities of legume samples collected from Mexico - Turtle bean Mexico white nodule | ecosystem: Host-associated > Plants > Roots > Nodule | place: Mexico: Nepantla... | reverse complement strand
TGTATTATATTATAATTTTGAAAACATGGTAACAAAAATATAAATATTATATAGTTTCTAATGGTGAAATTAGTAATTTATCTATCAAATTAAAATTGCAAATATGAAGTAATTATAAAAAAAACATACTGTTTTTATTTTAAAAATTTTAAAAAGTTATAATTTGGTAATTATAATTTTTAAGCTAAATGAATAGGAAAACAATATATATATTTTTAGAATCTAAATAATTGCTTCAATTATATATATTTTGATATTGCTGATTGAAATATAGATTGCTTCAATTACTTTTCAATTGTATTAGAAAAAATATTATTATTTTATTTTACAATTTTAGAATATAAATATTTAATGTTTCTCGAATCTATACTCTTAAGAAAATACGTAAACTCTATGAATATCAAATTCTGTTGAAAGTTTAAATATATCTTATATTTAATATTTAATTTAATGTAAAAAATACCCTGTGTGGAAAAAAAAAACTGCATCTGAATGATTTAATGGAATAAACATTTCGTTTCCTATTTTATAATGTTTTTAAAAAAATTTCATAATAAATAATAAATAAATATTAATAATTGTTTTACGTCTATCTGATTTTTCTAAATCTTAATTTTTAAGAGTTTTATTTTTTTAATATTGACTCTAAAGATCTTAGAAATGAGAATTTCTTAAACTTGAAAATAATTTTTGATAATCTTACGTTTACTTTTTTTTAATATTTAATTTTGAAATAACTATTTCTATTACATATCTATAAAGGTTTTTAACTATACTATTTTTAGGATACTATTATTATTAAATTGTTTTATTATTATTAAATTTTATTAATTTTTTTAAAATATAATAGAGATTTAAGTAAAACTTCATTGACATTTCATTAATGTAATTTAATTTTTATAAAATTAGTAAATTTAAAATTTGGTTTTATTTTTATTAATATTTATAGTTAAATTACATTATTTTTAAAAAAAGTTTAGAGAATTTTGATCTTATGATCTGTTAGTAATATAAACAAATGAGAAATTGTAAATAAACTAATATTTAAAATCAAATCAAATATTATTATTTGCATATTTATATTAAGACTATAAATTTATTATTTACTTTTGTAAATACGAATATATTATATTTATATATAAAAATGATTCTTCCTTATTTTTAAGAATGATATTATAGTGTAGTTTGATTTTCTCTCACTTTCATTATGCGTTTGGTTATTTTTTTAATTATTTTACATTGTAATTCGATTTTTATTTTTCTTATGAAAATCAAATAAATCATAATAATTAGCAACTGTTTTTAATCTTGATAAGAATACACAAATAACAAAAATTTTAAATTTTTAAAATTAAAAGAATTATGAATAATATGTCATTTTTTTGTTATAATTTAATTAATAAAGATATTTCTGAACAACAATTTTTTTTCTATAAGTATGCAAATGTATACATATTACTTTCAGTATACTCACACACTCACTGAAGAACCATGTCGATATCTCTTCCGATCCTTTCAATTGATCTTCAATTGGAGATATTTTCATACCTTCCATGCAAGACAATAGTGAGATTCATGGTTCTCTCCCATTTACATCGTTCCTTACTCATCTCACCCTATTTTATCTCTAGACATCACAACAAGTCTTGCAACAAGTCTTTTGTTTTTCTGTCTTCCTCCATCACCTCTCTCTACAAGGATGACGATCATCTAACTCTGTTCCAGAACTTGATGTTTCCGTTCGTGCATCGTAATTTTGGTAACATCGTTATCGGTATATGTAATGGTATTATATGCATGCAAACAAATCGTGATATCTTGTTTATCAATCCAATGATTCGTTATTGTTTTGATCTTCCCTTACATGATGATGATGATGAATTCATTTACTCTTATGGCTTTATTAGTCGCGGATTATTCGATTATTTAGTTGTTAAAATTAATTCAGAAGCAAACTATTGTTATTACGATAGTGATGGAGGTGAGTTCCATACCTACATTTCTCCGTCGCGCAATGCTTGGGTCTATACCTATGTATAAGATGATTGGAGACATCTGGAAATTCCTGATTGTTCCGTCTGTACTACGACTACAAGTATTGGTTGTAATGGTGTGGTTTACAATGGACTTTTGCACTGGGGTGCAAAGAAATGGGTTGAAGACAGATGGTATTATTTCATTCTGACATTTGATCCTCAAAGTGAAGTTTTTGGAGAGATTTTACTTGCTGATAGTTTTCAGGCTCTTTATCATCCTGTCAATGATAAAAACGGGGTATTTGTTGTTCAAAATAGTACTAAACCCTTAACCGTGTATTCCTTGATTTTTTTGGATGAAGGCTACCGTACCGCATCTGTATGGGTGATGGATAGATATGGGATAACTGAGTCCTGGAATCAAATCTTCACCTTTAATTGTACCAACAATTATATCTCTTCAACTTTGTTTGGCTTCAATCCTGACATTCATATGCATGTAGGATTTCCTCCTTTACTCTTGTTTCACAGAAGTGACGGTACGTTGTTGTTTGAGGTGGAATTCAACGGACAATCCTCACTTCGTTGCTTGGATATAAGTCATGGAACTTTTACTATCCTTACTCATAATATAAGGAGGAGGTCCAAAGATCTTTATATAGGTTACTATTATCCAAGTTTAGTTTTTTTGACAAAGTTTCTACCTCTAGTAAGTGTTATGTTATATATATATATATATTCTTTTATGACTTAAAATATTTGATTTCATTTAAATAATGTATTTTACTAATTTGTAATTTGATATGCAGGATACTAGTCTGAATTATATTTCTAAGTCCAGAGACACTAGAGGGAAGGCAGCAGATTGAATGGTGTTTTCTATTTTTTAGGTTGAGATAATATAAACCTATTATCTGTCTACTTCATATTTATTTATTTTTCTTGGCTGAAATCCCTTTTTAGACTATCAATATACTCTATTGTAAAAGGTATTTTTCTATTTTCTTTGTTGTTTTAAATTTAATTATACACCCTCACTAATTTTGGCCCTAGGAATGGTTACTGATATTAATGGTTTTGTACATAGTTAAAAAAAAAATAAAAAAATAAAAATAAAAATAAATATATATATATATATATATATACTAAAAATGAATATGAGTAAACATGAAATTTTGTTCTTTTATGTATTGAGATTCATGATCCACTGTTTTTTTAGTGACCAAGTATTATGAGTTACTTGATATTAAGATACACATGCATAGTTAATTTTTTATTTATTTTTTAGGAGTAAATATAATATCACTGAGGCAAAACATATAATATTTAAAATATATGATAAAAAGATATATATATTTATATATTATATAATTATAAACTCAATAAATTGATAATAAAGATTTATATAATGTAAGTATGTTTTTAGTTTTTTTTAAAAAAAATAAACTGATTCAAATGATTTATTTTTTATTTTTAAAATTATAATTTATATAATAATTTAAAAAAAAATAATTAAAATATATATAGTTTTTTAAATTTGTGTTGTGACAGAATCATATTATAATTGTCACAACAATTTTTTTTTTAAATTAACACTTCATTAATACTTGTTTCCAAAAATACGAAACCTAATTTCTTAAAGCATCAGAGTTTCAAATATGAACTAAAAAGAAAAACTAAAACGTTTACTGCTAAACATAAAGTTCCTGTGATATTGCACAACTTCAAATCTTTTTATTTTCTGAACTTTTAGTATACATTAATATAAGGAATTTCTCTTAAAATTATTTTAAAATATTTATATAAATTTACGATATTGCTGATTGAAGTATAGATTGCTTCAATTATTTTTTAATTGTATTAAACAAATTATTACTATTTTATTTTACAATTTTAGAATATAAATATTTTATGTTTTTCGAATCTGTACTCTTTAAGAAAATTATATTTAAAAAAAAAGTAAACTCTATGTATTATAAAAGGAAACAATCTGTGTCAATGAATATCAAAGTTTAAACATACAGGAGAATATCCAAAACAAATAACTACATTTTGAATGATTTAATGGAATAAACATTTCGTTTCCTTTTATAAGTTTTTTAAAAAAAATATGTCATAATAAATAAATATTAATAATTGTTTTACGTTTATCTGATTTTCTTAAATCATAATTTTTAAAATTTTTATTTCTTTAATATTGAGTCTAAAGATCTTAAAAATGAGAATTTTCTTAAACTTTAAAATAAATTTTATAATATTACCCTTATTCTTTTGTTTGAATTTTTAATTTTGAAAGAAATATTTCAATTATATATATATATATATATTAATGGATATAACTAATTTACTAATTTACTTTAATTAACATATTTAATTTGATAATATAAATAAACAACAAATTGTAAATATAAATTAATAATTAAAATAAAATAAAATATTATTAATCGCATATTTATATTAAAAGTATAGATTTATAATTTATTTTAATAAATATGAATATATTATATTCATTTATAAAAATGATTTCTCTGCTTTTTTTTTAGAATGATATTATTGTTTAGTTTGGTTTTGAAATTTTTTTTCTTAGACAAATAATATAAATAATTATATATAAATTATTTAGCTTTTCTGTTTCTCCTTCAGATTTTGTAGCTTACCAAACAACTTTCTGTTTTTTCTTCTTTTACTTTTATTATGTCTTTTGTTACTTTTATTTATTTATTTTACATTGTAATTTGATTTTTATTTTTCTTGTGAAAATCAAATAAAAAATAATACTTAGCAATCTACTTTTTTTTTAAAAAAAACTTAATAATAATACAAAAATAAGAAAATAATAAATAAAATTTGTAATTTTTTAAAATTAAAAGAATTATGAATAATATGTTATTTGATTATTGTTATAATTTAACAACAAATTTTGTTTATAAATGTATACATAATTTAATTCTCCTTTTATCTGTTATATTTATATATAATATAATTACTTTGAACTAAAAGGATTGTTTAATTATAATTTATTTTCAAAATCAGTTTCATGTTATGAGAGACAAAAATAAATGAGAAAAATGTTTTTTTTTTAAACAAAAGCAACCAATTGTCGTACCATCCGATTAAATTTCAGTATTTTCTTTAAAATCTCTTCTATTTTTTTAGGAATATTTGTGTTTATTATTAGTTTTGTTAGTTAAAAAGTGATTATTTCAATTATTCTCTTCTTTATTGATTTTTTATGGTTTGTTTTTTTTTTCTTAGGTCTTTCATACTCTACAAAATTTATAACCATATGTGACTGGTACATAGATGACAAACAACTTTTAAGCAAGAAAAACTATTTCAAATTGAAATTGAATTATTTTGTATATGATTGTCATTGCTATTAAATTAAATTAGTGTTTTGTGTATTAAAATTAAATTAAGCTGTGAGAGTGACTTAAAAGAGTTAAAATGATTGTTGCTAGTTATTTTGAGTAAATTAAGTGTTCTCTTTATGGGATCATTTAATTGGTAGAAAAGTAGTTTTTATCAAAATTTTAGTTTTTTCTTTCGAAAAAATTGGACTTTTTTTCATATTTTGTTTAATCATTTAATCTTAGACAATACTCAAACAATAACTTTAATGTTTAGTATATAAGATTATCAATTAAAAAATTCGAATATAAAAAAAAATATAATTTATTTTCTACAAACTTTTCACTCAAATGGTATACTTTTATATATTTTGGTGAGTATGTGATAGAAATTCGATGTTGAAACAAGTTATCCCTTAAAAAACACCACATAAAAAAAAAGCTCTAATAACATATTTTCATGTGTTTTGATGTATGTAGCTTAAGTGACTTTTTATTTATTTATTTACAGTTCAAACTATTGTTCAATTTAAATAGTAAATATGTTAATTAAATGCTATATTTTTTACTGATATTAAGTTAGGGCATATTAACTAATTTGTCATATCACATTGATTGAGTGCAAATTCATATATTAATGTAATTATCGTTTCTTTCATTCATTGCATAAACTATGCATATTAAAAAATTCAGATAATGAGAAGCAATGAAGAGTTTCCTACATTGATACTCACTTAGAGTACAATAAACTTACATTTATATTAAATAAATTTAATAGTTGTTTTATATCAAAATATTAAATTATACCAAATGTTGTCTCATATAAGATATGCTTAATATAATCATCTAAAAACCCATTTGTCTAATTTTTTTTATATTTTATGTTTATCCGTGTTTAGATATATTGTGAATTTATATTTTATGAAAATATACCAAATATAATTGGTAATAAATGTTGGAGATTCCACGTCGACTAGTGGACTTTAAGTCTAACTCAATTCCATAAAACCAACTCATGAAATGAGATTTGCACCCACTTATATACAATAAAATGTCGTTATCTCTAGTCGACGTGAGATTTCATCAAAAAATTATATATGATATAATTGTTTATTTTTATAAAATAACATATTTAGAATAACTCATGTGCTAGTTACATGGCACATAGAGCCATATATAAATATAGGCAACACATAGAGTTATAGGCTTTAGTATATAAAAAAATAATAGTTATATATATATATATATTGAAACCATATTTTTTATTTAATTAATTTTATAGTATATTTATAATTATGCATATCTCTCATTGCAAAACATTTTTGTTGTTGTTGTGGTTCTCATTATTATAAAACATGAAATAATATTTTTTTTTCTATTAAAAAGTATTTAATGATCAAAATTTAATTAAATCATCAAAAGTAGTTTAAGTTTGTTTTCCACAAACAATGTAGTACTTATTTAGAAAGAGAAGTTCAAATATTATATTATATGTATATTAGGGGAAATTTGAGGATAGAGGAAAGCGCGTGGGGTATACGGCAACCAGTGGAGCGTGAGAAGAGTGTGTGTCTGACAAAAAGTCATGGCTTTTCCACTCCACCACCAGACTCCTACCTTTAACCGTCACTCTCTCTCTTCTTCCTGCAACTGCAACTGCAATGGCTGTGGCTTCCTTCTCCAACTTCTCAGCGCGCTCTTTCTCTCTCCAAAACCGTTATTCTCTGCCGCTACCTTCCTTCACTCTCTCATTCCGTACCACAAGCTCTTCTGCCTACGCTCCGCTATTCACGTCTCTTCGATCTCCCACGCACGCCATTACTGCATCGGCACACGGCGGAGGGAGCGGAGGAGGGCATGGAGGAGGAGGAGGTGGTGGAGGAGGAGGAGGAGGCGACGGGGAATCGGAAGACAGGGACCGGAACAGAGAGGAGGCGCTCCTGGTTCTCGCGGAGGCAGGGCGGCCGCTGGAGAAATTGCCGGCGGATTTAGCTGCGGCGGTTGAGGCTGGGCGAGTTCCGGGATCGATTCTGAAGAGGTTCCTCGAGCTGGAAAAATCGGCGGTGTTCCGGTGGCTGTTGAATTTCGGGGGGTTTAAGGAGAGGTTGCTGGCGGATGATTTGTTCCTCGCCAAGGTTGCCATGGAATGCGGTGTTGGCATCTTTACAAAGGTTCATTTTCTTAATTTCACCTTTTTATGTAAACTTTAAGCTTAATTCCACATCGTAAAATCAGTGAGGCTTTGCACCATTTGTATACTATTACATTTTTTAGCTATATTATCCATTAGATATGAGATGAGATGGACCAAAACAACCAGATGTTATAATGTGCTCTGTGCTAGATAGAGTATTCCATGAAGGTTTCTAATTCATTTTTATTTTGATGAACACGCATTATTCTTGGTCCATTTGCTTATTGGATTTTTTATTCTCCAATGTTCTAATAGTATATTGTTATCACTCGTCTAATATTATTGTCACTGTCAATTTACTGAACCAAACAGAGATGGCATAGTAAAATAATAGTAGTTGACAACTAAAGTTTCGGATGCCCTGAATTAGGTTCTGGATCAGAGGACCCAATATCCAACAAATCAATAGAACTTTCCTACTCGACTAATTCTTGTGACAGAGTAGGGAGCTTGTAGTGATTTCTTTGTTATTCTCACCATTTTATGCATTTGACTGTTTCAGTGAAGCATCTCTGATGCATATAATCTGGTTCACTGCTTGTAACAATCATCACTTTTGCGTTTCAGACTGCTGCGGAGTTGGAGAAGCGCAGAGACAATTTTAGTAAGGAGCTTGATTTTGTTTGTGCCGATGTGGTAGGCGTGTCTCTTCCATTCCTAGAACATGCTTAGTACACTACATTTATCTTCTGTAAAACTGAGTTTTCTGTGCACTATAAATAAGGCATTAATCATTATTTCATTTAATTATTAACAGATAATGGCCCTTGTAGCGGATTTTATGCTTGTGTGGCTTCCCGCTCCCACAGTTTCTCTCCGACCACCACTTGCTGTTAGTGCTGGAACTATTGCTAAATTATTCTATGGCTGCCCTGAAAATGCTTTTCAGGTTAACACTTTCAAACTGCTCTTCATCTGCTTTTGTTTATTTTATTATATTTGGTCTTGATAAATATTGTTTTTTTTTTAATTATACACTCGTTGAGTGATTGGGTTTAATTTTTTGTAAACACTCAACAGGTGGCTCTGGCTGGAACCTCATATACACTCATTCAGAGAATAGGTGCTATAGTGGTACGTGTTGGATCCTAAGAAATTCAAGAAGTTATTTTTTTTTTGTCACATGAAGGTTTTAACAACATTTCTTATGCAGCGTAACGGTGCAAAGCTATTTGCAGTTGGGACTAGTGCATCACTGGTAATTTAACTTCTTAGATGTTTTGAAATACATGTGTCAGCTTCTTCTAGTTTATGGTCATTATATGGAAATTGACTACTAAATTTATCTTAGTTTATTTGACGTGCTGGAATTAAGTTTTTTACAGCTGGAGTCCATGAGTACACCATGTATAGTTAGAAGATGTGGAAAGTGAGAAAATTAAAAAAGGAATACTTTACAATACATATTTTATGAAGTTTGATTAGAGAACATGGATTACCATCCTTTGAGTACTTGTTCCCTGCATTTTTTTTGTCCACAAGACGAATACAACTCTCTAATAGGATTATCTAAACCTCCCACCAAATAGACTAACTCATGGGTCCCATGTAATTGATATATGATCGTGAAGTTGTGCTGTATGGATGAGTAATTGCACTGCGTTTTTAGATTGGTACAGGTGTAACAAATGCACTGATCAATGCAAGAAAAGTTGTTGATAAATCTTTTGCTGCTGAGGTTGAGGCTGAAGCTGAGAGTGTACCGATATTATCGACAAGTGTTGCCTATGGGGTTTACATGTCAGTATCTAGCAACTTAAGGTAATTATTCTCTTGGATTGAGTGAGGGAGCGCATCCTAACAGTAATGAATCACCCTTTGCATGCATAAAGCAGAATCTAAGAGGAAATCTTTGTCTTCTTCCAGGTACCAAGTACTAGCTGGAGTTATTGAACAACGGATTCTAGAACCTTTGCTACACCAGCACAAGCTTGTGCTGAGTGCAATTTGCTTTGCTGTTAGAACTGGAAACACTTTCCTGGGCTCACTATTGTAAGATTGTCACTTTATCTTGATATGTCTTTATATATTTTACTAAATTCGCTCTTTTCCACTTCTTATAATTTGTTACATGCATGTATCTTACAGGTGGGTGGATTATGCTCGCTGGGTTGGAGTCCAGAAGACTCGGGATTAGGCATAACGGTTCTTCAGTCACAAGATATTGGCATAATGGTTCTTCAGTCTCAAGATATTGGCATAATGGTTCTTCATTTACAAATCTTGTCTTTGATTCATTGTTGCAAGTAAAGTTGGTATGTTGTATTTGTTTTATTCCTCCTGAAAGCAATATTGTACATTGAGCAATAACGGAGGTCTGCAAGCACCACGAGTCTCCAATTATGATCGTTTGGGTGGCCAGTGAAGGTACAAGATCCATCTCTCGTAGCTACCAGAAAGCTGCACTATGAGATAAAATTCAGTCATATCTTTGCTAGACATTTCTGGGGGTAATTCCTCTTTTGTTCTGGTGTGTTTTGCATCTGAAGTTGAATTGAATAGAAAAACAAATTCAAATTGGTAATCTGTTGCGTAACTTTATTTCTTTTCTCATTAGTCATCTATTTGCTTCTGTTATGTTGGTTGCTTAACCATACCACTTCCTTATTTGTTGTCATTTGAGCATTAACCAACTAGAGAAAGAAAGATGATCTCCTTGTAATTGCTGGAACAAGAAAAATGTTTAAAACTATGATCGAGTTTTAGTCATTCTATGTGACAATCGAACCGGGATCAAGGTGAAGAAATTATGTAAAACCACACAAAATATAAAGCGTTATATGATTTAATTTCCAACTCACGGCCTTTGATTTGAATCTCATTTTGAACAAGGCAGTCTAATTTGACAAAAATCACAAAAAATGTATTGATTATCAAACAGATGGGCAATAGGCAATAAAATGCTTCGTAATGTGCATGCTTTGTCTGCAATTACTCAGAACCCAACACTTTAACTGAACAACATGTAACACATTTTTTCTGCATAATTGATATACTATCACCCAAACCAGCACAAAAATTCTTAAAAAAATAGTATCAATATTAGAATTTTGATCGAATGTTAAATATCTAATTATTTATATTAACATGCTAGAGTATTGTTGATATTTGTGTGGTTAACAAGGTAGTTATCTGTTCAAATGTTTGTTTAAGTTTGCAGTCATTTTAGGATTCCTAGAGAAGCTGTTCTATATCTTTTTTATAAGGGTTGGAAACCCTTTATATTCCCTTTCTATTTAATTTATTGTTTCTAGATTAAAAAAAAATCTAACACCAATGATAAGCTCGCCTTTTTCATTAACATATTTATAAAACATACAAATAATATAACTCAAAAGTAATATAATTACAGAAGATTTTAAATTCAGATGTGATTCCTGCTTAGTCGATAGTATGAGCTCTCAGTATCAATTGGATTCATTGTTGCAGAAATGCACCTCTCTGATTAGCATGAAGCAGCTCCAAGCCCATCTCATAACAACCGGCAAATTCCAATTCCACCCTTCCCGCGCAAAGCTCCTCGAGCTCTGCTCCATCTCCCCCGCCGGCGACCTCTCCTTCGCAGGCCAAATTTTCCGGCGAATCCAAACCCCTTCCACCAACGACTGGAACGCCGTTCTCCGAGGCCTGGCCCAAAGCCCAGAACCCATGCAGGCCCTCTCATGGTACCGCGCCATGTCACGCAGTCCCCAAAAGGTGGACGCTTTGACGTGCTCCTTCGCCCTCAAGGGCTGTGCGCGCGCATTGGCGTTCTCCGAAGCCACCCAGATTCATTCTCAGCTTCTGCGTTTTGGGTTCGAGGCTGATATATTGTTGCTGACCACTTTGTTGGATGTGTACGCCAAAACCGGTGATCTTGATGCTGCTCATAAGGTGTTTGATAATATGCAAAAGCGAGATATTGCTTCGTGGAATGCCATGATTTCTGGGTTGGCTCAAGGAAGCCAACCCAATGAGGCTATAGCTCTGTTCAACAGAATGAAGGAAGAGGGCTGGCGGCCTAATGAGGTAACTGTTCTTGGTGCACTGTCCGCTTGTTCGCAGTTGGGTGCTTTGAAACATGGCCAGATTATTCATGCCTATGTTGTGGACGAGAAGCTAGACACCAACGTGATTGTTTGTAACGCGGTTATTGATATGTATGCAAAATGCGGTTTTGTTGATAAAGCTTATTCCGTGTTTGTTAGTATGACCTGCAAGAAGAGTCTTGTCACGTGGAATACTATGATCATGGCGCTTGCGATGAATGGTGATGGCAATCAGGCGCTTGAGCTTTTGGATAAGATGGTTGTGGATGGAGTGGTTCCTGATGCGGTGTCGTATCTGGGTGCATTGTGTGCATGCAACCATGCTGGCTTGGTGGAAGAAGGGGTTAAGTTGTTTGATACGATGAAGGGGTGTGGAGTGAAACTTAATGTGAAGCATTATGGGAGTGTGGTTGATTTGTTGGGTCGAGCAGGGAGGATAAAAGAGGCGTTTGATATCATAAACTCAATGCCTATGTTGCCTGATGTGGTGCTCTGGCAGAGTTTGCTTGGGGCTAGTAAGATTCATGGGAACGTGGAAGTGGCTGAGATGGCATCTAGGAAGCTGGTGGAGATGGGATCTAACAATTGTGGGGATTTTGTGCTGTTATCAAATGTTTATGCAGCACAACAGAGATGGTGTGATGTTGGGAGGGTGAGGGAGGCCATGAAGATTAGGGATGTGAGGAAGGTGCCAGGGTTTAGTTACACAGAGATTGATTGCAAGATACACAAGTTTGTGAATGGTGATCAGAGTCATCCTTGTTCCAAAGAGATATATGCAAAACTTGATGAGATGAAGTTCAGGATTAAAGCTTATAGATATTCAGCAGAGACTGATCTTGTGCTGCATGATATTGGGGAGGAAGACAAGGAGAATGCGCTTAATTATCACAGTGAGAAGTTGGCTGTGGCATATGGTTTAATTAGCACAGGTGATGGAACACCTATTCAAGTCATAAAGAACCTTAGAATATGTGTGGATTGTCATGCTGTGATAAAAATTGTATCAATTGTTTATAACAGGGAGATTATTGTGCGTGATCGAGCCAGATTTCACAGATTTAAAGAAGGTGTATGTTCTTGCAGAGATTATTGGTAAAATTAATCTAGATGCTTATTGTATTTGTGTATTTACCAGTACAGTGAATTTCTCACAAGTAACTTAATTATACCCCAAAAATTTCACATTTTACTAAGAGATACATAAGATAGGTAATGTGACTGTGGAGAGGAAAAGAAAGAAAAGGTTAATGCCTAGAAATTATTGGTGAAAACTTATCCGCTTTGATCTCATTTGGATTACAGCATTTTTTATTTGAAGTTAAAAATTAATTCAATTATATAATAAAAAATTTCGACAGCATTAATTCCAACATTTTTCTTCTTCTTAAAATCAATTCAATCTGCTATATAAGACACACTACTTTTTTGGATTAGATTAAACATGTTTTGTGTTCCTCTCCTTGCCCACAAAATTCATTAGGATATTAAAATATTTATTGTTAATTTACGTTAATGTTATAATATTATAATACATTGTTACGTATAAAAAAAACATTACTAAGACTCATTCTAATAGTTTTTTTATTACAAGTCTATAGTTTAGACTAATAATACATTGTTACGTATAAAAAAAACACTATTAAGACTCATTCCAATAGTTTTTTTTATTACAAGTCTAAAGTTTAGACTAATGACAAAAATCAATTATTTATTATAGTATAAGGACAAAAACATATTTCACCATTTTGAATTTTTAATATATCTTAATCATAAAATAAAGAAAAAAGTAAATAAACTCAGTTTTGCTTGTATTTTCTCTTCATAATATCATGAGTTTGAACTTGCAATTTGTTGCATGTGACGGGCTTAACCCATACTTTATATTATTATGTTATTATGTTATTGATGTTGTTATTATTCTCATGTATAAATAAAGACCCTTATGTGTGTATTTTACACAAGGGATCAATCATATGTTTATTTTATTCATTCTTAATATGGTATCAAAGTCATTTTCGAGCTTATCCAAGCGATTGTTTGTTCGGCTTATCATGTCACCCACTATTGAGCTGTTATTTAAAATTTCATTAATTAAAACCTATTTTTGTTGCTGAAAAAATAAAATTTCATCCTTGTTTCAATTCATTTAATTAAGATAAGAATATAAAGGACTTCAAAGTATGATGGTTGTTAGAAGGTTTGATTAAAAATAATTAAAGTTTTGTTTTGCATCTATCTTTCATCTATAGTATCTAAATGTATCAGAATATCTTATCAAAGTTTTGCTATAAAATATTTTAATGAAGATGACTAATTTTTTAACTAGTATCTTATTGAAATATATTATTTTTTGTAACAAATTTTAAATATAAAACTTTACTTAAAAACTAATATACTCTTAATATTAACTTAACAAAACATTTTTTAGTACATTAAATTAGGGATGACAATGTAGGTTGGCACGTCTCGCGTTTGGTCAGCCCCATGTAGTGAACGCGAGCTGATTTCTCTACTCCGCCCCGCATAAGGGTCAGCTCGCGGGTTTACGGACATCCCACGTATATTTATTTTTTATTTTTTAAAAAAATTCAATAAAAAGTTTGTTACTGAAAAATGAATATAAAAAGATTAAATCAAAATATTTGCTACTTTTTTTGCATTGCTATTGAAAAATTGAAGAATAAAATTTAATAATTATAAAAAAAGTAGTAGAATAGTGTAAGAAGGTCCTTACCCATAATGCCATAATGTAATGAGGACGTTATCTTTATATAGGTTACTCTTCTCCAAATTTAGTTTGTTTTTTTAGACGAAGTTCTTGCATGCATATTCTTTTATGACTTGAAATGTTTGATTTCATTTAAATAATAAATAAGATAGAATAAATATATAATTAAAATTAATGGTTCAACCAATATGATTATCGTACAAAATAAATTATCATTGTTACAAAATAAAATATGATCCTACCACAATAAAATATGATCCTAGTCCAATTTGAAGAAACATTATTGGGTTTTTTTTCTTTCAATATTTTTTGAACCCATTCAAACATAGGTGCTTGACATCATTCACTACCAAAATCTTTTGCATCATAACGGCCTATTCCAATTGTTGATTTTGACTTAATCCCAAGTCCCACATCGGTGGATTCATTGTTTGGGAAGGAGATTTGAGGGTTATAAATTAAACTCTCCTCCTTCACGGTTATATATCCCAATTTGTAATATCTTCTCCCATAATAATAAAAGTGAGTTGTTGCAGTTGTGCTCGGAGATTAGGCTAAATTGGCCGAACTCCGTTAACAATTTTCTGGTGTGTTTTTTTCCTCTTTATCTCTTTTGTTATTCCGCTCTGTTTATTCAATATTATTTGTTGGGTAACTCTATTAGGGTTCTGTTTTAGTGGAAAATTACCCGTTTTTTTCCAACAAGTGGTATCAGAGCTGAAGGTTCGCCCTTGGGTTGTTTGAAATTGTTTGTAATATTAAATACAATATTTTGAGTTTGTGATGGCAAGAGGTCGTCAGCAAAGTCAGACAAAGGGGAGAAGAGGGAGGTCTAAGTCTAAAGGTCGAGCCATTGCCAAAGATGAGTGTGCTTTCTGTCATGAGAAAGGACATTGGAAGAAATACTGTCCAAAACTGCAGAAGAAAGGGAAGGTTCCGCAAGATGCAAATGTTGCAGAAGGAAAAAGTGATGTGGAATCATATATCTCTTTAATTGTCTCGCTTTCAGCATCATCGTATCCAGATGAGTGGATATTGGATTCAGGTTGTACCTATCATATGTGTCCCATTCGGGATTGGTTCTTTGAATTTCAAGAACTTGATG
>Ga0123342_1006921_pt1 | contig 15389 bp, 9 predicted proteins | sample Turbeawhitnodule_FD_89960 | JGI IMG/M metagenome (GOLD analysis project Ga0123342, IMG submission 89960) | Root nodule microbial communities of legume samples collected from Mexico - Turtle bean Mexico white nodule | ecosystem: Host-associated > Plants > Roots > Nodule | place: Mexico: Nepantla... | reverse complement strand
ACAAGCCTAATTACATATGAATCTAAAACCTATTACAATCTTCAAAGCACCCAAGCCATTTTCTTCATCAAACACACATCAAGCCTTGGTAGGGAAGAAGCTTCCTCCAGCTTCAACAGTTATATCATGATCCAAATAGTATTATGATAAGACTATGATTATTTATAAATATTTTTTATTATAATAATATATAATTATAAAAGTAATCTAAAAAATAAATGATAATAAATATTGTTCCTATCGGTTGACCAAAGCACCTTCGTGCGTCTACGAGAGTCTCACGTCCAAGAATTCCTACTTTCAATCGTGCTTTCCTTTCGATTGAACACCTGAAAACACAAAGACAGAGGGCGTTCTAGAGGCCGTTTGCACTCCGACGCTAAAGTCAATCTTAGGGTTAGGAAACACCAAAACTGTAACCGTGTGTGTTAAGCGGCGCAAATGAATAGCGTACCTTGCCAAGTTTGTTACTTCCCTTTATATAGACTGAAACTAGGGTTTCCACTGTTTCCATTACCCAAAATAGGCTTCCTGAGGGGGTGGGCCCCAGCGTCGTAGTTACCCACTCTTAGGATAACCTAGCGCGTGGGGTTTCCTAAACTGGAGTGCAACCTCTGACAGGATGACCACTTGGATGCCTCCTCGTGCACCTAATCTCTGTGGTCACCCGTCTCGAGAGGGCCTTAGTTGTTCACGTGCCATGCATGCAACTCACCACTGGAACGTGACCCTCACAGATCGTATCCTTTCCAGTGGCTCTATACTTGTGTTACACCTAAACGTGTCATCCACTCCACACGCATGGACTTTCGTGACCTAGGCTTCTCCATTACTGATAATTGGTGTGTGGTTTGGGATCCACCTCTCGTGGCCCAGCTCTGTTGTTCGAGTCCCCGATGTCCGACCTCTCCATACTGCCTAGTGGCACGTCGGTACATCCTGGTGACCGATATTTGACCACTCTTTAGTTTCTTGACGCACGTGCTTCATGAGACACTGACCCATGCTGCTCGTGGGACCCTGCTTACGTGACCCCAACATTACTAGTGGTCAACGACGCCCAAGGACTGGTCGATACAAATATAATTATTAGTAATAAATAAAATAAATTTGTTTTTTTTTTTGTTTATTTCAACTCATCATCTTTTATAAGGGAAAATACTTTCAAAATGTTTAAAATTATTTTAAGCAAAATTTAGTCTAGAAGGGAATTCACATCACAATAAAAATTGCTTTAAAAATGGAGTTGTTTGTATATGCAATCTTACTTGTAAATAAAGGATATTAACTCAATAAATATTATTATATATTATAATTATTTTTAATAAAAAAATATAATATAATAATTTATTTGAAATTATTCAAAAAGGAATTTGTTGAAATAAAACTAAATGTGCGTTATTTGAAAATAATAAACTCTTGTATTTTCCAACACGGAAAATCAATCATAATAGTTGCTGGCATAGGACATACCATAAACTTCTCTTCTTACTTTATTTTTTATTTTTACTCTATTAAAGTATGTAAAGTAAATACTTAGCCTTAAAAAGCACATGGTACAGTTTTGTCCTTTATGATAATGAGAAGAAAAATTATTATAAAAATAGATAAATTGTAAGGTAGAAATATGACTTTATGGAAAAAATAAATTCGTGAAGAAGTATTTCTATACATATTGCACAATTTATGTGGAAAAAATATTGTGAAGAAGTCCTATGTATATGCACATGTACTATTTATGTAGAAAAAAGATTGTGAAAGTTTTCACGCATGACTTTAGTTTAGCAGTATGAATTGTACACTGGAATCGTACATGTATAGTTTTACAGGCTTATCCGTGTCGGACACACGTATCGATGTCGATACTTGTCGATTAAGTGTTCAATTCAAAAAATATTTGTTGGATTTTTGAAAATTCTAACACGATTCTAACACCATTTTAAAAGGTATAAATATAATAATTTTCTAAAAACTCAAATTTATTGTATAAATTTTTATTATGATTATAAAAATAAGGAACAAATTCTTTTGAACCAGTCATGAAAAATATCTTTATAATCCAAAAGAATCTGAAACATACTTTTGCACATAAATATTTATTTTTAATTTATATAATTTAAAATTATATAATATATAGATTGGTGTCCCTGTATCCCACATTTTAGAGATTATACGTATCTTCGTGTGTCCGTATCCGTGTCGTATCAATGTCCGTATCCGTATCTGTGCTACATAGATAGTAAGACTTTCAACTTTGTGAATTATTTTTATAAAAAAATTGTTTGTTTTTTGTAATTTTTTTTAAATGGTCATATTTTTTTAAAGAGCTTAAATTGATGTACGTTATAAATGAAAGTTATTAAAAAATGAGAGCATGACCTTAAATTTTGTTGATTTTTTTTATAAAAAAATTGTTTATTTTTTTAATTTTTTTTTTCAAATGATCATAATTTTTTAGAGAATTTAAATTAATAAATGTTGAAAATAAAAGTTACTAAAAAATTAGATAAAAAATCTAATAATCAATAACATCCAGAGAAAATTGAAAATACTAAAATTTCAAAATCATTTATTAACAGTTTTTTAGTATTTGAGGTACTTTAGTATATTTTAAGCTTTTAGTTTACCTTTTAAATTCAGGGTTTAAGTTTATATTTTTATTTAGAGTTTTTATCTTTGAGTTTAGGTTTAACTGTGAGGTTTTCGTTTAGAGTTTATACTTTTATAATGTTCGATTTAGGAATTAACACCATTTTTAACTAAAAAGTAAATAAATCTTTTCTTACTTTTATAAAATTTGTCTAATTAAACATTTAATTAATCATTTCAATTTAAAAAAAAACAATATTTCCTAGAAAAAAAAATCAAACAAAACTGCAATAATATTATCCATGCACAATTTTAATTTTAATGTAAATTTCATACAAACTAAAATTGTAAAGGAGATGACTTCTTCATAGTATTTTTTTCACTTATTATGCTTCACAATTTTACAATTTTTTTTTCAAAGTCATACTTTTGTCTATTAGTTGTCTGTTTTTCGTAATAAAAACATTTTCTATTAATTCTCTTAATTTTTTAAATTTGAGTACAAAATATTAGTCACTATATTATAATAATATAAATACAATCATTCAAAATAAATATATATACTCCACATCTTAATAAATTAATATTTTATTATTTTTAATTTTAAAATATTATTATATTATTATAAACTGTGTCAAAAATATATGTTTTTATTATTTATAGTATAAAAAAAAATTAGTTTATTAAAGTATGACATATAAATTTTTATTATTGAGAATGTTAATATATGAAGGAGAATAATGTTTTGAGAATCCTTATAGTGTATATAATTTTTTTTATGTGATAAGTTTAAAATAAATATATGTAATAAAAAATAAATTTAAAATTAAATAATATAAAAATAATAATATTAAGAGTTAGTAATGAAATTATATAAAAAATGTTAATTCTCAAGTAACATTATAAATACCCATATTTAACAGGTCCCTGCTGAAGATGTAAGTAGGTCTCATTTTCCAAGGGTGGCTCACAATAAATTTGGGAAGGAAAGTTATTGGCTTGTCATGAGTGATGTAGTTTGGTCCCCATGCTAAAAATGATAATTGATAACCCTATGTCTTGTGGTCTATAACTCTTCGTACCATTCTTCTGCAACACTAGGTTTGTTGAACGAACTGTGTGAATACAAACCGGAAAATTGCCTTCATTCATAACAAAAATATAAAAAAATATATATATATTTCAATGGTGGGTTCACGGCCTAGATTGTCTTTTTTTTTTTGTGGAAACAGATACCCAACAACACTAAATTTTTTTCATTTTTATAGCAAAACTTGCCAATGCCCCAGCACTGGTAGCCCTTTTCAATGGAACCTCCTGTTCTCAGTTGCAATACTGATGCCACCACCTTCTCCAATGGCAACTGCATTAGTGACTTTGATATCATTACCTGGTTTGAAGATGTTTCCAAGAACGCTGGTTTTGTTCAGACTCAGACACTTTGCAATATTCTAAAGCAGAACTGTAGGGTTGAATATCTGAAGAAATGGTTGGGGAGCTACAATATCTCAGACATGGATGCTTGTGAGTTGGAATCTCTTTTCACTTCTCTTGTTCCCCTTGCTTCGCATGCAGATTTCGAGCCATATATCCAAAAAATTGCAGACGGAGACACTACTCCTATACTCACACAACAACCTATGACCACTCTCTCCTTAAGGTATCATTGCCTTTCTCTATTTATACATGTGAATGTGAATGTTTTATTAGATTTCTTTCACATTTCCTCCTCCTTTCCCCTTTGGGTGATAAACACTATTCATGGACGTACTATTAGTTTTATGTTCTTTCCTTCCTCTTTCGGTGATGAGAGGAATGGGTGGGTCAGAATACAGAATGGTTAACACTGTCTATATATGGCTCCTTGCCTCATTCTCCCTATGACAAGGTCTAGGTGCAATAATTAATAGACAAAATCAGTTGATATATAATGGCCCAAGTAAAGTAATTAACCTTGGCAATCTTCTTATGCTCATGCATATTGATGATGATATACTAGGATTATTGTTTTTCTTTCCTGTCTATTTATGTTAGATCTTCCTTCACTTTGTGATAAGCTTTTTTATTTTTCTTCAAAATATAATCTTATAAGATAGAGGTTGTGCAGTTCTGGAACGACAGAGGGGAGGCAGAAGTTCGTACCCTTTACCCGCCATAGTGCTCAAACGACCCTTCAAACTTTCACTTTAGCAGCAGCCTTTAGATCAAGGTGTGCTTTTCTCAAGTCTCATCATTTCTTAACGAGTGACGACAACCTAGCTAGCTATGAGATAGATAGTTAATCCTTTGGAAGTTCTTATGCCTTTTTGTTTTTATCACTGTTTATAGGGTTTATCCCACAAGGGAAGGAGGTAGGATTCTTGAATTCATATACAGCAGCAACCAGTTCAAAACAAAAGGAGGTTTAACAGTTGGAACAGCCACAACACATTATTATGCAAGTGAGGAATTCAAAACCAAACAAGAGAAAACAAAGGCATTCATTTGCAGTCCCTACGAAGTTATATCGGGAGGGGATTACAAACAATCCACGTACTGTCATCTCCTTCTTGGCCTCTTCCTCTCTGATTACGTAGAGTTTATTTCCTCGGCTTTTGTCTATGGCATAGTGCAAGCTTTTTGCACCTTCGAAGAGGTTTGGAAAGACCTTTGCAATGACATTAGAGATGGGACTTTGAGTTCAAGAATCAAGTTACCCAAAATGAGAGAGGCTGTTTTGTGTATCATCTCTTCAAACCCCTCTTTGGCCTCAAAACTAGAGGCCTCTTGCTTGGAGCTAGAAGTGGTGGATTGGTTTGGTTTGGTTCCCAAACTTTGGCCTAACGCCAAGTACGTTTGTTCCATAATGACAGGTTCTATGCAACCTTACTTGAAAAAGCTTAGGCATTATGCAAATGGGGTGCCACTAGTAAGTGGTGACTATGGTTCAACTGAGAGCTGGATTGGGATTAATGTAGACCCGAGTTTGCCTCCAGAGAAGGTAACCTTTGCTGTGGTACCCACGTTCTCTTACTTTGAGTTCATACCACTTTATAGACACAAACAAGATTGCTGCTTAGTACCTGGTCATGATTTCATGGAAGACGACCCAATCCCTCTTTCCCGCGTTAAAGTTGGCCAAGAGTACGAAATAGTGCTTACAACTTTTACTGGTAATTATTCATTCACTCGTTCATTCTTCTTCTTCTCTTGTGTATAATCCTTGAACATTGAAATATTTAATTTAACGCAAGTCAATCATGTCCCCACTGTATATCTTTTGACTTTTTATAGTAATAAACTATTTTACAAACAAAGCATTAATCAAAATCTGCTCTAAACATAAACTTTCTATAGAGCCTCTAATCATTAATTTCAGTAAAGCCCATCTTATAGGAATTTATTTTAGATTCGGTTAGGTGTGGCTGATTAGAACCTCTGTCTTTACATAAAATAATGTCTAGCGTGGAGCATTAGTCATCATTTATCTTACAAGATATACATCATCGTAATTGCACATGAACAAGGACATGTACCCAAAATCTCCTTCAACCCAATCTCTTATCTCTATATGTTCAAACCATCTACTCACATATATAGGTTTTGAAAGATTGGGTTAGATATAAGTCACATGCATTGTTGAAACACAATATTCTGCAAAAGGGTGTTGAGAACATAGTTTTGGTGGGTGTTGGTCACAATTTGGGGCTGTGAGCTCACATCTCATATTTGGCTTTTTGTTAATTTGCTTGATGTTATGTACCTGTCATTCCAGTTTCTTCTGAGTTCTGACAAGGATTTACCATGACAATGTCAGCATTTGCCATTTTCAAAATTCTAGCCTAACTGGAATTTTTTTCAAGGATAATAATAATATATTATTATTTTATACAATAAGATTTTAACGTTTAATACTATTATTTTAATATTTTTATATATTATTTAATTATAAATTTATTTTTTATTATATATATTATATTTAAATAATAACATGGTTGTCAAGTATCATTTATCTTTTCTCAATATTTCTATTTTGCATAGCTCCAACTTGTTGAAGTAACAACAACTTGTACACAACTATAATTATAATGAATGGGTTGCTGCATAAAAAATTAATGTAATTTGGTGTAACATAAAACAGTTTTGGTTTTTAAACACCCAAACATTTATTGATGTGCCCTTTACTTCTTTTCATTTTTTCTTGTATTATATTAATCACTTATCTCTCCTTTCTTCCTATTTCTCGTTAGGTGTTCAAGGATTTTTTTTCCTAACCTAAAATTGAAGTGAATTGATATACCCATTAGCAGCAGAATTGGTTTGAATGAATCAGTAACGTTTTATGTAATGTTTTTTTTTCCTCTTGATATGTTTTAGGTATAGTATAAATTTTTCCTCAAATGAGACTTTGCAGATACCTAATGAGACAACATTGGAATATATAGAAGTAAGTCCTGATATGCAAATGTTCTTAAATATCATCAAACAATTCATTAAAACTTTGTTCGATTTTCTGCTATATGTTTAGTCTATAGAGTGAATAAAATATTTGAACTTTCAGGGTTGTATAGGTGCAGACTAGGAGATGTTGTGGAAGTGGGAGGTTTCCACAATGGGACCCCAAAGTTGAATTTTATATGCAGAAGAAAACTAATTCTAACAGTGAATATAGACAAGAACACAGAGAAAGACCTTCAAATAGTGGTAGAGAAAGGGACACAGCTTCTAAACAAGGCCAAAGCTGAGCTCGTTGATTTTACAAGCTATGTAGATGTCTCCAACGAACCAGGCTGTTACGTCATTTTCTGGGAGGTGAAAGGTGAGGCTGAGGATAAGATACTTGAGGCATGCTGCAGGGAGATGGATGCGGCTTTTGTCGACCATGGTTATGTGGTTGCAAGGAAAACCAGTTCAATAGGGCCTTTGAGGCTTTGCATAGTAGAGAGAGGAACTTTCAGAAAGATTTTGGATTATTTCGTGGAGATTGGGGCAGCACTAGGCCAATTCAAGACTCCTAGATGCACTAACAACCCTGTCCTCGTCAAAATTCTTAGTGCATGCACCATTAAAACATTTCGCAGCACTGCTTATAGTTCAACCCATTCATGATATGCGTCATTGTTCTTTTCTTCATGCACATCTATCATTTTTAAATATTCTACTCAATATCCATTTTTTTTTCTTTTATGTAACATTATATTATCTATATTTTTCTCAAAATCTAATGGTTTGTTTGTTTTTATGGATGTACTCTTCACAAGTAAAGATGTGAGAGTATATCCCTTATTTGAATTCATGGTTTTGCGGAGAAGAGAAGAGATGATATAAGACTTTAAAAAACGAAAAAAATTGATTTGCTGAGGCATGAGTGATTACTGTTTGTAGGGACTTATCCGCGGTGTATTGCGCAAGTCCCTCAAGATACAACAAGAACTTCTCAGAAATTTCGAGGATAAGAACTTGCAAGTTAGTCTTAAAAGAGTAAAAACCCAACAAACCCAGAAAAATTATAAATTAAAAGAAAAAGAATAAATGAGTGAAGAAAGGAAGAAAATAAGAAAGGAAGAGAAGAAGCGTGAGTGAGATTATGATTTTCGAAGCAAGGGGAAATGATATTTATAGATGAAGGAAGAGCAACAGTCCACTGCCAAGATATGAAATTGGTCCATATCCAACTGCCAAGGAAAACAAAACTGTCCTATTGCTGACCACCGGAAGCGGAAGGGACCACCAGAAATGTGGGAAAGACCGCTGGAAAAAAGGAACACATAGAAAAGAAGGATGTGAACCTACCTGGTTGTGCAACCACGATTCTGGGTGGAAAGGGCAACGTCGCACGTCAACCCCGGAGTAGATCCAGTCTTCGCTGCACTTCCGAGATCCCCTCCAATGACACCGAAAAAATGCTAGGGTTTTTTTTAACACAACCTGTTTTCGTTTTTCAACATTTGTTGATACAACTTTACAACAATCCCCCACATATTGCAAAAGATAAAACATAGAGACAAAGAAAGAAAGAAGAAAATCCTGGGTTCCTCTAAGATGTAATACATTGGAGCTGATATAGCAAGCTATATGAACCAGTCTTAGATTGATGAACTTAACACATAGTATAGTTGGTATAGCAAGCTATATGAACCAAGACACTTAGTATGTGTCAGAGGTTTATCAATCACAATATACCCCCACATTACTTGCTATTATCATTGTGTTGGCCATGCGTGTGGTCGACATTCATAAGTGCTATAAAGATCTTGTCAAGATCTCATGCAAGTGGTCCCACTTGACACTTATATAGATGATTTCATCAAGTGTATATGCTGCAAATCATACACCACTATAAGAGATATGAAAATCATTAAAACTCTTTTACCTCAAAATTTTAACCACAAAGTTTATCCTCTCGATAATGCAGTGTCTAGCACTTTCACACACACCATAGGAATGGACAAAGTTCATCTTAAATCAATTTTAGTGCTAACAGAACTAACAAGTGACTTGTTTTACCCATATGAACATTATTCATGGGATCTCCAATCACAAAGGTTGGGTTTCTGTCACTTGTTCGTTTGCAAGTGGCTTAAGTTTCATTCCCCTCGATGTTTCTAAAATTATTTTTCTTCCTAAGGATTTTGTCAGAGGATCTGCCAAGTTCCGTTTTGATTTAACATATCCAATAGAAATTGTTTCACTTTGTAGCAATTGCTTCACTAAATTATGTATCAATTATATATGTATGTTCTTTCAATTGTAAGTTTTATTTTTAGCTATGGCCAATTGGCAATCACTATGCATTGGCACAGATGGGATTGGTTTCATTCCTAACGGAAAGTTTGCTAAGAAGTTTTTCAACCACTTAGCTTCACTACCAGCCATTTCGAGAGCAACAAACTCATATTCCATTGTTGATCTTGCAATAATAGTTTGACTGGCTGATCTCCATGTAATTGAACTATCCCCAAGTGTAAATACATAACCACTAGTGCATTTTGTCTCATTTGAATCAGAGATCCAGTTAGCATCACTATACCATTCTAGCACAGCGAGAAATCCACTATATTCCATGTCATAATCAATTGTACGTCTCAAGTATTTTATGAGTCTCGTAAGCGCATCCCAATAATCATGACTAGGACATTGAGTGTATCTACTCAGTCTACCTACTGAATAAGCAATATCTGGTCTAGAAAAGCTCATTAAATGCAATAAGCTCCCAATTATCTGGACATATTGAGTTTGAGAAATAGATTCTCCTCTGTTCTTCTTTAATTTAGAGTTAGCATCATAAGGGGTGCTCACTGACTTAAAGTCATAGTAACCAAACTTCTTAAGAAGTTTCTTAGTGTATTTTTCTTGGGATAGTAATATACTATCTCCCTTCCTTATAATTTTAACTCCTAGAATCACACTTACTTCACTCATGTCTTTCATCTCAAACTTAGTAATTTTATAGATTTTAAAAGTTTGCATACTTTTTCCTTTTGACCTGGAACTACACATCCTTCAGGTTGAGTCATATAAATTTCATCTTCTAGTTCATCATTCAAAAAGGTTGTTTTAACATCCATTTGGTGAATTACTAACTTATTTGGATAGATGCTAGGGCTAGCAACACACGGATAGAGGAAATCCTAGTAACAGGGGCAAAAGTATCAAAGTAATCTATGTTATCTTTTTTAGTAAAACCTTTAGCAACTAATCCTGCCTTATATTTCTCTATGGATCCATTAGGATGGTACTTCTTCTTAAAGATCCACTTACAACTAATCGGTTTTGCTCCTTTAGGCAAATCTACTAGGGTCCACGTATTATTTTTCTTAATTGAATTAAGCTCAGTTTTAATGGCCTTATCCCAATGTTTAGCATCAAGAGCACTAGTAGCTTCTAAAAAACTTATTGGATCATTTTCAACTAGATAAGTGTAAGAGTCATCTCCAAATGAGGTTTCCTTTCTCTGTCTTTTACTTCTCCTAACATCCTCACTCATGGCATCACTAGCACTATCAATAGGTTGTTTAGAGGAAAGATATGTTCAAAGAACTCAACATTTTTCGTCTCTACTATAGTGCTACGTTCAATTATATCACTATTAAGAACTAGAAACCTATAGGCAACACTATGTTCTGCATATCCTAAGAACATGCAATCAGATGTTTTAGAGCATATTTTCCTTTTCTTAGTATCAGGTAACATCACTTTAGCTAAACATCCCCACACTCTTAGGTATTTCAGATTAGGTTGATAACATTTCCACAACTCATAGGGTGTTTTACCAGTTTTCCTATGTGGTATCCTATTTTGCAAAAAACACGCGGTAAACAGAGATTCACCCCATAGATTATCAGGAGCATTAGAATTAATAAGCACGGTATTTATCATTTCTTTAAGAGTCCTATTTTTTCTTTTAGCTACTCAATTAGATTCAATACGGTGGGGTTACTTCATGAATAATACCCTTTTTAACATAATAATCATTAAATAAAACATATTCACCACCTCTATCTGATCTAATTCTTTTAATTTTCTTATTCAATTAATTTTCTACTTCCGCTTTATAAGTTAAGAACATTTCAAAAGTTTCACCCTTATGTTTAATTGAATACACTTTGGTGTATCTAGAAAAATTATCTATAAATGTTACAAAATAGTTTTTACCACCTCTAGACATGCTTTGTTTTAAATCTGCAAGATCGGTAATTAAACTAAGAAGTCCAGACGTTCTACATGTTGGGTCTATTAGTGTCTAAGTTCAAGAGGGGAGGGGTGAATTGAAGTTATAAAATTTTCGCAAACACAATCTGGTTTACAGTATATCAGAGGAAAAAGAACAAATTGAATTTAGAATGAACAGATTAATTCTTTAAAACACTTTAACACAAACAGAACTTATCCATATTAGGATTGAGATCAACAGAGAAATTTTAATAGAACAAGATTGATTGATATTTAAACATCTTGAAGAACACAATTTATACCAAGAGATCAATTAAGTTCTTACACCATAAACCTTCAAAGAAAATAAATTTTCAACCAAGATTTAAGGAAGAAATAGTTTGTTCTTAAACCAATTAAAAACTTAGATTGAAAAGACTTTGTTTATCATTAAAGAGATTTTCCAAATCAAGAAGAACATTTAAGTAAACCCAGAAACAACAGGTTCAATTTTAAAAGAACAGATTTCTTTCTTGACAGATTATACGAAATATCATAAATGAGTGCAAGGATGAGAACAATTAGGCAAGCACACTTTATACTGCTTCACTCATAATGAGCTACATCCAGTTTCACCTTACTCCAAGGTGGAATCCACTAAAAACCAGTTGCAATCAATTACAACACACAGCAGTTCTTGAACCCTACAAGAACCATACAATCAAAGATGAAAAACTCTATTTCAGCACACCTTGCACTCCAAGAAACCTTATCAAAGAGTGACTAACACTTACACATTTTACAAGAAAGAATAAAGGAAAGATAACACCTGAAAGAAGATGCAAAAACAAAAACCAGTTGTCCCAATTGTAGCAAAAACAGTACCAGCACCTTCACCAAGATCAAGGTTCTCCTAGAACAAGCACACTTGAAGATCCCTTTGGAAAACCTTTCAAAACTCATTTAAATCCTTCTTCTCACACAGAAAAAGTTTAATCTCTGTTAAAATCGTGATTGCTCAACAACCTTTCATGTGAGAAAAGCCTTTCATTATATAGAAATCAGTTTCTAACAACTTTTCAAAAAATAGTTAAAAAGCTCTTATAAAAAACAACAGGTTGATTTCAAAATAAACAGATTGTTTTTCAAGAGAAGTGTCAGCTCAGCTTAACTGAAATAACTGACTGAACTGCATATTTGGTGCCCTAACAAACTTTCGAAAAACCTTTCAGCAGAACAAAAATAAACCTATTCTTTTACAGAGAAACATATTTATTTTTGTGCAGTATCCTGATTTTTGAGAAAACTCTAAACAGCTTTTTGAAAACATTTAATCACTTCATGTGCTTGATCTTACCACCTTGATTAGGCATCTAGGATAGGTCATGTAGCAAAAGACAACCTTAAACACTCACTAGCCTAAAATACAAGATCAACTAAAACACATTACAACTTCAAAGCAAGCTAGCTATTTTCTACATCAAACACACACTAAGACTAGGTAGGGAAGAAGCTTTATCCATCTTCAACAATCTCCCCCTGTTTGATGGAGATAAATCCCCTTTGCTTTGCATAGCTTTGAAGGAAAGTCATGATCAATACCTGTACTGCACTAGATTCCAGAATATGCACAAAAATCTTTAGATGTAAAACAGAACATAATAGATTTGAGTATTGTGCTACCTCCCTGCAGGTTTAATTGACAAAGTGGATTTAATCTAATTGACAAAGTGAAATTAAATTTGATCTAGTTAAAATGGACATGAATTTTAAATCCAATTCATTTTAAAAAATGTAATAAGAATAGATAGTCATCGATAGGCCTACACACTCACTTATACAATGAGTTGGAAATGATTTGTGAGGGCCTATTATTAGTATATTCATGAACATGAATCCAAAATAACCTTTCACCTCCTTTTATATCTATCTCATACCCCCTCAAATAACCATTTAGAAAAAATGCTACTTCAAGTAGTCCATACAATCATCTTTTAAAAATAATTATTTCTTTAGATTATAGTCATCACAATTATCATTATCATTTACAATCACAAAAAAATTATATCCACAAGTTTACATGCACTAAAATTACTTGCATGTCCCTATTTTATACAAATAAAATTTCATTTTTATAAAGTTTTAACAACATAAGGATTATATTAGGAACATCACAAAATTAAAAACAATCACAAATTATCATAACACTTGAGGGGTAGATTGTGAGAAATTAAGTATAGAGTGAAGGAGTTTCACATTGAGTGAAAATGAGTGAGGTGAGAAATGTATAAAGAAAAAAACTCATAAATTCATTGCCTTAAGGTTTTGGGCTGGAGGTGGCGATAGATCTCTTATATATGAGTTGACTCATGGCTCAAGACATTAGATCCACTTCTCCTAGGTTAGACACTAATTCAGGAAGAACTGAAGAAAGTCCTTGTAATATTCTTTCTTGTTAAGGATATAAGTATTCTCTTACCATTACTAGATTGAATTAGATAAATCTTTTAAAATAAAATTTGTATCCCAAATATTATACAATACAAAACACAAATTTTAAATTATATTTCAAATTTTAGAATTTAAAATACAAATTTTTTTACTCCAAATTACACTATTTAGAATAATTCAATATTCTGAATTTTATAATCCATTATGAAAAAAATTATAAATATTAACTTTTTACATTTCAAAATTAAAAAGATAATAAAATATAAAATAATTTTGGTATTTTAAAATGTATGAGTAGAGGAAGAAAATATGGACTTACTGGAGTCAACCATGATTGTAGGTCATGTACCCCACATCTCCATGCAAAATTCAAAATTGGTACACTTCAAGGCACATTAGAGGAGACATATACATTATTTTTCTCGGGTCCAACCCACTAAATTGGTTTCTATACTAAATTTTTAAGGGGATAAAAAGATTATAAATAGAGTGGTAGGCAGGGATGAGGAAGTATATAAGAGGCTTCAACACATTCATGTCGATTCGGCACAGGGCTTTGAGTTTCTCCCCGATAATTTGGTAAAGGCGAAGCCCATTGTGCCAATCCTTGCACCACCTTTTCAAGTGAACAAAACAGGAGCGGCGCAAGAAAAAAACGAACAAGACACAAATTAAGAACAGAGATACATGAAAAAAAAGGGACACGTAATAGAGGGATTGGCACCATGGAAAGAAGAAATAAATGCAGAAAAAGGAAAGTTCGTTTCTTTCCATCTCCATTTTCTAACACTTTCTCTCACTTTTACCACTTTCTATTTTTATAACTAATATGCATTCTCTATTCTCTATTCCTGTTAGGGAGATGCGACCTAGATAACTATTGAAGTCTTTGTCTTCCTTCTTCGGTCGGACAGGTTGTTAGGGCTCTACTGGGATCTTTCTTGCCTTCGTGTCTCTCCTTCGACTCTCAGTCTCGGGTAAATGCCAAATGGCGGTACCTGCAGAAGGCACTCCGATGCTCAAGTCAGTAAAGCAGATGATCGACACTCGGGTAGGTGCACAATAATATAAATGACGTACACCGTTCCTTGAAATGTGTGTTATTTATATTATTTTAATGGGTTTACCTTATTGGGGTCTGATTAGTGGAATGGATCACGCTTAGGGTTGCATTACCTAATCCTTAATGGTAGTTTAGCTCACTGACCTTGGTTTGAGCGTTAATGATTATATGTGTCGGTTGGCCTGGTCGTGCGTGGTGTATCGGTCAGGTAGACCGAGTCACGTCAGCGTGTGTCTCGATCATCTCAGTCAGAAAGATCGAGACACATCATAGTATCGGTCAACCATACCGTACTTCTCTTATTGTCTTGCATCTCATGGTGATGGAGAAAACCCTTCCTCCTATTCCAGTTTCTTCGAAATGTATTAAAGGATACGGATACTAGAGTTATAGAAGGATCCTAATATTAATTGGGTGTCTTTTCTAATTATCAGTTGTTTCTCTTTATAGAGGTGAATAACCTTTATTTTGTCTTGTGTGTTATGATTCTATTATTTAATTATTGATTATTTTCCTCTTTAGTTAAACCTATAATGAGTGTACTACTTGTATATATTCAGACCATTTGTTTTGATTTGAATAACAAGAAAGAAGAGATATTCATTCTCATATCCTTTGTCTTCAGTTTACTCTTTTGTTCATCTCTGTTCTCTTT
>Ga0123342_1006920_pt1 | contig 15390 bp, 8 predicted proteins | sample Turbeawhitnodule_FD_89960 | JGI IMG/M metagenome (GOLD analysis project Ga0123342, IMG submission 89960) | Root nodule microbial communities of legume samples collected from Mexico - Turtle bean Mexico white nodule | ecosystem: Host-associated > Plants > Roots > Nodule | place: Mexico: Nepantla... | reverse complement strand
TCAAATTCCAGCCCTCCAATCCTATATAAGGAGGTGCTTGGCTCTCATTTTGTAAGATTGAATAGAGTATTGTTATGCTGCCAAATTTGAGCCATATTTTACTCCCTTGCCTAAGATTTAGGTTTTAATCTTCAATCCTTTCACCTACCAAAGGGGGTTGGTCGAACCTCCCTCAATTTTCCTACTCTCATGCACCTCCAAGGCAGCCACACCTCCTAGGAGGGCCTTGATCCATCCACAAACCACTAAGCTTCCGCAAACCACCCAAAAACCACAAAAGAGAAGAGCTCAATACCATCATAAACCAAAAGTAATATTAGTATAAGCAGGTTAGTATTTCACCATTTCTAATTTTTTTCATTATTTTGTAATGATTTTCTTCCCTCGCATTAAAATTAAAACATTTATATTCTCTACTTGTCTTTCATTATTACCCTCTTTTCCTGTCCTTTCAACAAAATACTCTCTTATCTCATGTTTGGTATGTGAAAATGACAAATAAAAAGCACAAAAACATAGAGAAGAGTCTTTCTTCCTACACCTCCATACCTTGTGTCATCATGTGAAAAAATCTTTTTATTTTTTTTGTGTCACCTCCATACATAATCTAGAAAAGTTTTTGGATCCATAAGTATTCTTTAGATTTATAAAATCCAGAACTCTTTTTGGGATTTGAAATAAACCCATGGATTATGTAATTTGGATATATTCTGGAATACATAATTCAAAAGCCAATCTGATATCCAGAAAAAACTTTCAGATTTTGTAATCCGGAAGCTAATCACACATCTGGGAAAAAGCTTCCGGATTACATAATCTGAAGTTAATCTTATGTAATCTGAAAGCTAATTATAGGCTTCCGGATTAATCCAGAAGCTAATTCTGAATCTAGAAAAAAACTTTCGGATTATGTATTTCGGAATATTAAAGAAGAGTATTTTTGGAATACAAAAACTTATGGGAGTGGCACAAGAAGGTATGGAGGTGCAGGAAGAAGCAGCCCACAAGGAATAGAGTGGGTATACAGGGCTTCTTCCTACACCTCCACTATTTTAAATATTCCAACATTAACCTTGACCTATAATTTCAAAAGGGACTACCGGATATCGGGATCCGATAATATATTCCGGATTCATGAATCCGGAATTGATTAAATTGTATTTTCCAAATGAGGGGGTGTTTTGGAAGGTAAAAGGTCATAAATTGTTGTTTTCCGAAGTGTTGAATCCGGAAGCCTAAATTGCATTACGGATTGGTGGATCCAGAATTGTTTTTTTTGTTATGGATTCCTGAATCCGGAATGGTCTTTTTGAATTATGGATTGTTGGATCCAGAATAATGTTTTTGACTTATGGATTCATGGATCCGAAATGCAATGACTTTGTTTCATTTTTTATTTTATCTGTAGAAGCATGGACAATAATGATGAATTTGAACAAGAATTATATGATGGAGCTTATATGTGGGATGATGATGATATTGAGAAGTCATTATCCATGTTCTTCATGTTCTTCATCTTCATTAACATGTCTTCTTCTAATAGAGGCTGTGGGACGTAGACGATCACCTTGTGAACCTCCTCCCCTAGTCTTAACCATTACTGTTCAATTACACTATTCAAGTTAAACCAAATTACAAACTAATGAATAAGATGTTGAACCAATACAAACAAAAAACAGCAAATATAAAATTCTATTGAAACCAAAAGAGAAAAAAAAAGCATTGTATCATTTCTACTAAACAAATATAAATAAACTATAGACCAAAAAAAAATATTAAAAGAAGAAAAAAAGAAGGTCATTGCAAATCATATTTGAAGATAGAAAAAATCTTTTGATGAAGTTTTATATGTTGAAGAAAGGATGACCATAAAAACACAAATCCAGATCCACAAATTCGGAACCTTCCCGGATCCACAAATTCAAGATTTTATCGGAAGCAAAAATTCGAGATTTTACCGTATTTTGTGATCTGAAATTGTATCGGATTCTATAATCTAGATTGGAAAAAAACACTTACAGAAATAAAAATCCATAAAAAAAACGGATGTGCAGATCTGAAAGCAAAAAAATTTATTTATCTTTGTCAAGAGCACTACAAAAAAATGTGAGATTGAAGGAGAAGGATTTGGAGGTGTCGCACTGCTGCTAGAACATGAAAACGTGATGCTGCTGGAACATGAAAGACACGACTGCGTAAGAGAGCATCCTTGCCAGCACCTTTTTAAGGTTTTTTTAGGTTAAGAATATTTTTGGAATTTTAAAAACTAATAAGGGCGATTTAGTCTTTTCATTAGAGTGTGGGGGTGCAGGAAGAAAAATGTGGGGTGCAGGAAGAAACTGCTGGTATACAGGCTGACTTGGCCCATTTAAGGCTGATCCATGAAGCTTGTTTAAGGCTTTTGCTTACTGCAATAAATTTCAATATGCATCTTATTACTAATGTAAAATCACTAAAATGCTCTCTTTAATTTTAAATAGAGGTGGAGTTACATGTCAAAATATATTCCAGAGTTAGTATTTCAAAATACATTTCTGAATTTAGATTTTTAGAATATATTCTCATATTAAACTTTTCGGAACTTTAGGGCAGTCTTTGTCGAATATGTTTTCGGATTTGTTTTCCAAAATTCTTTTATAGAATATGTTTTTAGATTTTATTTTTCTAAATCTTTATTAGAAATGTATTATTTGTATTTTAATTTTTTCTTTTTAAGATGAGATTTTGGTTTTTCCATTTTATTTTTAAATTTCATTTCCAAAATGTAAAAAATTTGTTATGGATTTCCTTTTCCAAAATGTATTTTTCAATTCCAAAATGAAAGACAATTCTAGAATTTTAAAAATTGATTATGCAGGAAGCAATTGCCGTATTTTAAATGAACATCTAATCAAAATAAACGAACTATTTTTTATCTTTTTCTTCCTACACCTCCATTTTTATTAACTGCACCCCATATTAACAGGAAAAAATAAATAAAAATACCCTTGCTAACTGCACCATGTTACATGTTGTCGCCTGTATATTCCAAGAAGTTTGTTCCAAAAGACTGTGAGCAAATTCTTCTTGCATCATACCAATTTGAATCTGCACTCTGTCACCTTTTTAATTTTTCAAAATTATCTTTTATTTTGAATTTAAAAATCTGAAAATCAAAATCTTATTTAAAAAAGTAAATTCGAAATAAAAAAATGCATTTCAGTAAAGAAGAACCAGAACACAGAATCTGAAAATTCTGAAAAAGGATTTCCAAAATTTATAAATCCAAATCCAGAAATGTATTCTAAAAAAAATTGTAGAAATATTTTTTATCCACATCCCTTTTCATTTAAGGTCATTTTCATCATTTTGTAAAAACATTTTAATTATTTAATTTGCAAATCAAAGTTTAAATTGATATGGCGCTGAGAACATTTACCAAAAATTGTGTTCCTCAAAACTCGTTCCAGAATATATTTCATGCATTTCAAAAAATGTGTTCTAAAAATTCTATTCCAAAATTCTTATTGTGAAAATTCTGTTATAAAAATTATATTCCAAAAATAATATTATGAAAAGTCTGAAAAACTTATTCAAGGATATTTCTCGAACAGATAATCCAAAACCTTTTTTTCTAATTCCATATTTGGTTCCCGAAGTTAATAGATAAATCTATTAGTTTGCAATCTCGTCAAACTTTATTAAAAATACATTTCTTTTGCAAAATTATATAATTTCTTTCTTTTATATTGTTAAACTAAAAATAAGACAAAAACATTATTATTGTTTTGAAAACCAAAAAAATAAAATCCCAATATTTAAATTGTTTGACTCAATAGTTAATACTGACATTAACATAATATTCACAACTTCTTAATTTTCCAGCATATGATCCAACACAAGTTTCTCTAAAATTCTATCATGTGACTTTTTCTCACATCTATATGTGTGATAAAATAAAGTTGAGGTTTCATTTTCACTCCTACCACTCACAAGGTATTTCTTACAATATTTACAGTTATCCCTTAATTTCCCATCAAGATGTTGCACAGGTTTTTCAAGATATAAAAATTTCACATAGTAGAAAATGATTCCTAACCCTTTTATTTGATATTTGAGACTCAGTTAGGTTTATCTACATTAATCTCATTGGATGAAATATTTTTATCTATATCCGCATCAATAATTTGTAAACATATGAAGTCAACAAGACCTAAAAAAAGTTCACAGTTCATCAATTAAAACTAAAATAATTAAACCAGTACTAAATATTAGACATTTTCATTTGGAAAATAATGAATGTTGTATGTGTTTTTATTTTATTGCATATCCCGTACTATACTGTTAAATACATAAATAGGAGATTAACATGTTAAAAATTCAAAATGAGATATTATCGTGTTGTTAACACCTCAATAATCATAAGGTCAAATTTACATCAAACAGTTTTAAAATCTTTAAAATTCACAAATGGATGAGACTCAAAATTCTTGTATATTTATATTAATATTTTAAAAAAATCTAATTCGCATGTCCTTGAGCCAAAGAGATATCCACCCCTAAATAGGATTAAGTAAAAGAAAAGAGTAGATGTTTGGGTTATTAGATGATAGAAAAAGAAGAGAAAAGCAGGTTTTCTTCCTTTTGCAGTTGGGTCAAAAAATGAAGAACATAAACTGATATATATTAATGAAAAGTATTACGTAATTTGTTTTATTGTTAAAATATTACACTCCATCAAACATACTGTGAGCTTGAAATCAAAACAAGAAATGCCCCTGGACATGGGTCAGTATTATACGTAAAGATATCTACTTAACAAGAGAATTTATTGAGCAAAACCTGGTGATGGGTGTGCATCAAGAGAAGGTCTCTACAACTTGTTCATTAATTCATTCATACAGGAACCCCTAACTCGTTGATCTTCACAATCCGTTTGTTCAGCGCAGATCTCTGATCCTTCAAATTTGAAACCATAGAAGCAACCTGTCACGTTTTTTGAGGCAGAGAGAAATCAATAAGAAATGAACATTACTGAAATTTGGGGAAACACACAGATATAGTTTGCTTGCCTCAGCTCGAAGTGCCAGGGCTTCACGATTTGGTATATACCGCAGCTTGTCTAGCAAATCTAAATCATGATAAATGAAGGTAAATCCCAAGGCCACAATATATATAACACAATCGCCAAAGCAAATATAAGGCATGATGGAGCTCCGGATTTTCTTCTTTTCAAACAAAAGAGAGTGAAAAAAATGGGATAAAAAATTGTTAATTTTGTGTATAAAAGAATTTATAGACTGTTGAAGTAATTATTACAAGAGTCAATAATTTTAATTACAGTGATTCATGATTGGATGACATCACTACAAAAGAAACTTCTACATTATCACTATATTCTAATTAAATTCAACATTTTATCTCAAGTTACTTAAAAGAAAGAAGAGAGAAAGATAGCATACCAATAGCGCGGTTTTCAACCTTGTATGCTGATTTTGCCAGCTGTTGAAATTGGCTTCCAGCGCTCCTATATACGTTTATTTAAATTAATAAACTTCAGGCATACTTTAGCAGTAATAAAAAGGAACGTCCTTTCTTTAACTAATAATAATACATACAGTAGTTCGGAATGCCCGTATTTCATTTCCTTCTCAGCAAGAGCTGTCCTTTGAAGCAGTTTTCCACTCTCCTTCTTCAGTAAATCCACTGAAAGGTTGAAGTCCTTTACACTCTTCTCAGTTCTAGCATACCGTGCCTACGTGAAAAGGTGAAAGAATATCAGAATATGCACTGGAGAAATATTACAATTTTTAATGCAGGACTGGTAGGAAGTAAAGATACAAATAAGGAAAGTGCACGTGATGCATCAGAATTGGAAAGGAGCAGTACGTAAGAACATAGGTAAGGGAAGCATCTTGATTGTTCAACCGAGTAATACCTCCTCACTCTGGAATCGACCTAATGTTTGACGAAACAGAAACCTTCTTGGAGCTGCAAAACCAAAAAACAATTCAATTTGATTGAAACAAATACAAACATCGAGACTTGGGATACAGTACAGTAGAGTCATAATGATCGCATTTTCCACAAAGAGATGCAACAAAAGCACATACATTTATACCACACTATATCGGTCAGCTACACAAATCAATAAATGGCACTGGGGTATATCAAAAAACAAGTCAAGCAAAGCTATTTTTAAATGGTTTTTTCTATAGTTTTCTCAGGTCTAATACTAAACCCTTAGTGTGTCTTACATCAGTTCCCCTTAAACTTGAATTTTTAGCACATTCTTGAAATCTTCCACTCAGTATTCAAAGATATTTTAATATTTGAAAACATTGAAATTATTGCGTCTTGACCTCCAAAACTGAGCAATTAAGATCCCTACCACGAGCATCATTAAGAGATTGATATCTGAGTCAATCAATCAATATTTTTAGGCTAAATTGCTCTCGCAAATCTCTGGACTATTTACTAAATTTTAATTAGGCTAAACTCGTTTTTCAATTGGATTCTTAAACTTCATTTATTTTTTTAATTGAACCACTTCATCTCCCCGCAATTATGAAAAATATATAACAAGGACCTATTTAGGTTCTGAATCCAATATCACCACATATGGAGATTTGCACCGAGTATTAACCTCTTCAGGTTTTGAATCCAGTATTTTCAACCAAATATTCACACCTCTGCAAGTCCACTCAACCCAGATATTTTTTCACAAATTTCTCTATGACTTCACCAGATAACTTTATTGCAAACTCACATCTGACTTGAACAATTAATTTTTTGTAACAGCAGTTAGTCGGAAGGACCCAATTAAAAAAAGAGTGCCAGGGTCTTAATTGAAAATTGTAAAATAGTTCAAGAACCTACATATATCAATTAAATCTATTTTTTAATACTGAAAATTCCAAAAGCTGGTGTCTAAAATGTCATTATACTGTTGAAATTTTTCAATAGGATAGCTTACTGGAATATATTTTGATTTTTTTATCCTTGATTTGGCATATCATCTTCCATATATTTTGTGATTTCTTGATTGTATAAACTAAAAGCAAGTTATTCATTGAAGTCTTCATGTGGTAAATCAGGTGCCTTTTGAGGATCTATGATTCATCAAGATATTATAGTTTGGTGGAGAAGCCCTTCTACAATGATCTTCTACTCTAGACTACCATCCCGCCTACAAGAGCAAGTTTGCCTTCTTTATTTTAGTGAAGGCTCGAACATTATGTATGTCTCTGTGATGCGTGTTACACATAACAAATCTTCAGCTCATGCCAATTACATTTCTACTCTAAGCCTCACCATGTCTTCAATACCACTAGACGCAAGGAAAATAGAAAATAGCAGCTTCGTAGCAGAATTACAGCCAAAGTTGGGAAAAATATATCAAGGACTAATTCAAATTAATTGTATATTACCAAGTCTAAGCCAGATTATACAAGTCCTATCTAAACCCAACTTTTCAGTCATTAAAAGTTCAAATCTCATGTGACTACAATCGAAACTACATTAAAGACAAAACCAAAAGCAAAACAAGAAAATAATCTGAATACATAAAGAAAAAGCAGTGTTCCTGCATTATTTTCCCAAGTTTTGCTACAATATGGTAATTTGTATCAAGATGCATAAATATTGAATTAAACCTAAGAAAAATCGAAATGCCAAAGTAAAATATATGTGAAAATGATAGGAAAAATGTTACCTCGCATAACCAAAAGAGCAGCAGAAATAGCTACTCCTGCACCTAAAGCTGGATTCTCCTTTACAATCATCAATCCATCTGCAAACGTAAGACATAAGAAGATACACCAATGCTATGTAAAAGATCACCACAGAACAGAAACATTCAGTTGTTTTATGGCCACCAACTTATTCAAAGATTAATAACATTCAGTGTGTTAGCTCATCTATGAAAAATAAATTTAAAATAAGATTGATGACATTCACTCCTCCTGTAAAATATAAAATTCAAAAGATATCCGCATTCCTCTTACTGCTAGACAAAAGACTCAAGAATCCTTTACTACCAGGGTAAGAAAAAATTAAATACAATAAAAGCAAGGAAAGGCTCAAGTATAGAAAGGGTGCAGGATCTTTCTGCAAAAAATAAACCTTGAAGAAACAATTGTTAATTGAATATCAAATAGAAGCCATAAACATAAGCTTTGACATAACAAGTAAAGTATAGGTACCAAAGAAATGCAAGCATATCCAATAATTTTTTTAAACAATCGCATATTTTACACACTGCCATAAAACTTTAACCTTACTTTTGCCAAAACCTTGATTAAACCAACAAAAAAGATCATAAAAGTTGAAAGACACAACCAACACTATATCAATATTATCAATTTTTAATCACCTTTAACTTTATTGAAGAAAGCATCTTCATATGTCCTATACTGTGATGCTGCTTCTGGTAAAGAATTCTGCAAAAGAATCATGCATAATCAGATGAGTTTTGGAGCCATTCATATTTTACCAAGGGATAAAAAAAATAAAGCTTCATTACTTAGACAGCAGGTTAAATCATATGATAACATGTCATTAGAGTTCCAAATTAGTTCAGAGCTTCAATTTCCCATATGACTATAAAAAGAATCAGGAAATTAAATTATAAGTTTAATTTTAATGCTTGAGTGAATAATAAAAAAAACAAAGTATAATATAGCTGCTATAATTTTAAAATTAAATAGATATAAATAACAGACTTAATACATTATTACAAAGACAGAGATAAGGTGGCATAGTGTTTCACTCAATGAAAATCAGGATAGCAAAAATAATAGTGATGGTTACGGCAACGTGAGAAACAGAGTTAATGGTGACAGTGGCAAAGGTCACTTGCCTGCTGATGAAGATAAATTAGGATTAGCAGTAGCCGCAATAATGATAGAGTGGTTATGTTGACATTTGCACTAGTAGAAGGGCAAAATGTATCAACAGCAGTGATATGTCATGTATGTTATACGGAACCTGTATATAGCACTACATTATCTTGAATACCACAGCATTCCCATCCTCTAAATTCGCACTAAATTATTCTTTTGTATCTTCTTCTAAATCCCCCCTCTAAATTCAACTGCTCCACTGCTATGGCCAGGGAATCTTGGTTGCTGCCCAATGGTATCTATCTTCTACACTAGTAGAGAAAGAAATAGAGCACGTGCTTTCCAACAACACTTTCTTAAAGGGTCATATTTGAGCTTTTCGAAAAACCCTGTTGTAAAATACTAGGAATTATGTTTAGTTCAGTCTGACAAACTTTTAAGTTTTATAAGTGGTTGACATATTAATTCAAGATTAAAATAATTTAAATAAAGTGAAATAAAAACAAATAAAAGTTGAAGATATGCACAGTTTTACATTATTATTTAATTATTTTATAAATCATTATTAAAATGAGAGAGTCTCTATAAGTACTTTATCAATAATTTATGAAAGAGTGAATTCTAATGCATCACGATTTTCTTTGTTTGTTGTTTCCATAGAATTCCTTCCTACAAGCGATATTTCTCCACTCATTGATCACAAAGGAGTCTAGAGAATGTTGTTGAAAAAATGATCATGGCAATAACTCAAACAAATAGCAAAACACAAATACTTATAGGTAAAAAAAACATTTGAAATTGGAACAGAGAACTCTCCTGCTATCACAGTTAAGATTGAGAATAGTATGAATGAGAGAGTTGAAAAGTCTCGCATATTTGGGTGAGATTGTTTATTGGGAATGACCTTTGTACCTAAAAATAAAAATAAAAACTCACAAAATCCATACAGATTCAATCAACAAATGAGGTGATTATTTTTTTTTTGTCTTTTAAGATCTCAATTGAATATTAAGTATCATGTAATGGAGTAGTGGCCACAGATAATTCAACCCTATAGTGTAAAATTGTGCCATAACCTAGTCTCTCCGTGAATAAAACTGAAGGCAATCCTTTTGTTACTCTCATCTCTTTTCTTTCTGTTTGACTCCAGTAAATAAAGAAGAGAGGAATGTAAACCCTCACTGAATTCGGCATCCACCTCCTAACCAACTACCAAAGAAATTCAGCAAACAGGGAATATTATCCCTCCACATTGCGTATAACGCAAATAACATAGAAGATTCCTATGAGATGAGAAGAGGAAGGGGAAACCTGAAAGGCATGGAACTGTGTTGAAGAGCTATGTTGCACAGTCCGAGCAGATTGAATGGCAGAACGCTGAAGATTCTCCGCAATGGTGGCCAGCGATGGAGCGGCGTCCAGGGACGCATCTCCGTCTGAAGAGGTCGACGAATCTGCCTTTGCCATTGTCCGATAGTGCGTAGGGCGTAGGTTGCGCTGCACTGTATACAAACTATGCCTAGTTAACAAGCACACATTATTTAATTAATTGCATTTTAGCGTGTATTAAAACAATAAGTATTTTTTTTAGTTGAAATTATATCAAAATAACCATTTTTAAATATAAAATAAATATATATTTTTAATAAATAAATTGTATAATTTATTATAAATAATCTAATGTGAAATATAAAGACCAATATGGTTTGGTTTGAATGATATTAAACTCAAACCTTTTATCCAAGGATTAGGATTTGACCAGGGTGATTCTCTTGGTACCATATTCTACCCAACACATTGACATAAAATGTCAATTTTATTCTTAATGAATTAAAAAATTTGTCTTTTTGGATATTCATATTCGTAAATCAAATCACAAAGTTTTGGATTTATAAATCCAGAACTAATATGTCATTTTCAAATTTTACCATCCAAAAGTTTGGACAACATAAATGACATTCTGGATATCAAAATGCGTAAGCAAACATAAATGAGTTCTGAATCTCAATTCTCAATATCGTTTACAGCATACCATTCTGGATATGAAAATTCATAACTTATAACTCACTTCTGGATATGATCATCCAAAAGCTTAAATAAAATACGAAAATGACCTTCCAAATTTTGAAATCCGGAATGTATAAAAATCACTTTCGGATTTGTACATCCGTAAGCAAAAATGAAATCAAGGACAATGTTGAATTTTAAATTTTGTGTTGAGTGCATGTCATGAATGATATGGTGCAGGAAGAAATTGCCTTTGACTGGTCAATAGATATTTGTAGAACTAACATGGCTGTCTAAAAGATTTTGACATAGAGTATTTTTATTTATTTGTAATTATTTTAAAATTTAATAGCCTATATAACTTTGAGTATATTTTAAAAGTTAACAAAGAAAATAAATAAAATTTTATATATAGTTATGATTTATCTAATTTTTTTATAGGTATTTTGATTACAAGTTTAAAAGTTAACAAAGAAAATAAATAAATTTATATATAGTTATGATTTATCTATTTTTTTCTATAGGTATTTTGATTAAAAGTTACATGAGTGAAGTTTAAAATAACATGCAAGTTTTAACTTATATATATGTTCAATATATTTATTTAGATGATAAGGAATACTAACTTATGATGTATTATTATAAAATTAAAATAAAACTTTGAAGATTGAAAATGTACAAGATGCATATTATTTTTAGACAAAATCTCTAAACAAGTGCTACAAAGGCTTAAACGTAAACTATAAATCTAAGACTCGTCATACTCAAAATGTTATATGCACATATGCACGAGATAACAACTTATGAGACGCAAAATAAATAAAATTACAATATGTAGTCTAGTTGAAGAACTACAAGATGCTAATGCAGTTATCCTTATACTCATTTGTACACAAGTTTAACATAAGACACATTGTAAAATGTATAAAAAATTTCTCAAGAACATATCCTAAAGATGATTCTTGCACAATACAACTATCATCTAAGTTTGTATGCTCAAAATGATATTGTCACAATAAGAGAGGAGTAACAAAAAAAAATATTGTCTTTTCTACAACACTTTGAGTGTTATTGTGAAATGTATCAATCAAAAGTCAAGCATATTCAACAATTTGATCTAGGACGTCTATAGAAGAAAACTTTTAACCTTAAACCCTAAATGCTACTAATGAAATTAAGTGAAAACCATATGTCTTACATGATTTCTGCATGTAAAGGTGAGCCTTAAAGCTTCTAAGTGCTAAGCAATTTTTATGTGTCTAATAGACCACTTAAAGTGAGTTCATTTTGTAAATTTTTCTCACTAAGTGAAGTTAAAACTTAGAAGCAATGATTTTTTATTTGTAATATCTTCTTTGTGAAAGTTCCCTCGTAAACACCTAACAATTTGTTATTATAGCTAAAGAGACTCCGTGGATTTAGTCTAAAGAGGTATTGTATACTTAATGTTCAATCTTAGACAAAGATTAGTTGATCATCATGAGTGATTTTATGTACTTGTTGCAAGTTATAAGTGGTAGTGATACTTGCAATCATTTTTTTATTAGTGAAATCTTTTTTAATTTGTAAAGGAAATTGAACTTAACTGAGGTTTATATAACTAATAAAAAGTTGTTCAATATTAAGAAGGGGTGAATTGGTGTTTTCTATTATATTTTTCCTTTTAACAATTTTTGAAAAATGTTTCTTAAAGCACTTGATTAAGGAGTTAAGATTCTTGCAAGGTAATGAAAATATGGGTGGTAATGCGGGCTGACCCGCCCCGTGCTAGGAGTGCGGACTCATTTCACTGGTCCGTGCCGCATAAGAAGTAAGTGTGGGCCTGTAGGCCAGCTCGCATAAGAATCTTTTTTGAAAAATTAAAATTTCGTTAATTATAAAAAAACTTATTCCTACTATTGAAAAATAAATTTTTTATCTGTGTTTCAATTCATTTAATTAAGATAAAAATATAAATTCAAGTATGAGTGTTGTTAGAAAGCTTGATTAAAAATAATTAAAGTTTTACTTTTCATCTATTTTTTCCTATATATGTGTGTAAATGTATAAGAGTATCTTATCAAAGTTTTGCTACAAAATATTTTAATGAAGATGACTAATTTTTTAACTATCCTATTGAAATCTCTTCTTTATACTATTTTTTTTATTAACAAATTTTAAATATAACACTTTACTTAAAACTAAATTCACTATCATTCTTAATATTAAATCCTTTAGATGATTAAAATAAAACATTCATTTTTTTAGTACATTAAATTCAATTTTTTAAAAATAAAATAAATCAAAATAAAGGTCACATTGGAATAATGGATGAATGGGGTGCGATTTTTTTTACAAAAAAAAAATTATTTTTTTATTTATGCGGGCCAACTTGCCCCGTTGTTGGCCCGCGGGCTGCAGGTTAAGCGGCGTGGGCCAAAGCGAGTCAGTGGGCTAGATTAGTGAGTCCGTCCCGCACTTTTTGGTAACGGGCCGCAGGACGGCCCGCATAGTCCGTTGGACGACCCGCATGGCTTGCCCCGTATTGTCACCCCTAAATGGAAAAGGTACAAAATAGATAAAGAAAGAAATATTGCTCAATAAATTTTAGACTAGTTTGAACCAATCGATTCTATATCCAGTATCAACCAACTTAACACTGGAATGATTGTATTTACTATCTTCAAATGTTTAAACTACAACGACACTACACATGTGAAACATGCAATCACACTTCAAGACAATGCACCTACAATTCCCTTGAACAACCTTCAAAATAAAAATACCAAGTAATGCAAATACACACTATAACAAATACACCAACCAAATGTATAACAAAATTTTATAAGAATTCAGAAGATATTACGACTAATGGATCGCAAAAATGTATAACAATGAGTAATCAAGTAAGAAGATCACCACACAACCATCAAATTGCTCTTAAAACAAAAGAGTGTTTTTCACCAAGTTTAAAGCTTATTGAAGATATTATTGAATGTTTAATAGTTTTTTTAATGTAATTTGTATATTTCAAGAAATCTTATAAAACATTAATCGATTATTTTATTCTTTGTTATTTCTGAAAGCAAACCTACAATAATATAAGCGATTAGGTTTTCACCTAATCAATTATTTGCGCAAGCAAAGTTTTTACATTTGAGAATGATAATTTATTATTCTAAGTGATAATCAATTATTAGTATAAGCAATGTAAGAAACTTTTTATACAATTGAAAACTTAATTGATTATTTATAAAGATAATTAGTTATCAATGAAAATAATGGCTTTGAAAAAATGAACAACACATAATCGATTAAACAAAAGGATAATTGATTATTAGTGAAAGGGATGTTTTTAAATAATTTGTGTTGATCAAACCATAATCAATTATTAATAATGACAATCAATTATATAACTTATGATAATAGATTATTACATGTAATAATTGATTAATTTGTTCATGAAACCTTTTCCTAAACAATTTTTTAAAATCATAAAAAACTTTGTAAGTTATGGTGACTTATGCTTGTTAGCTATGTGAATGATTTACACACATTCAATCATGAAAGCTTGTAACATACAACACAATGGGTCAATCTTCATCATCAAAATCTTTAAACACCTTCATGTAAGAACTTGATCAACCGTTTGAGGTGAACTAGTACAAATCAATATTTTCACTATTAATGTCTATTACATGAGTTTTTTAACTTTTGGTCATCGTATTAATGTCTATTACATGATTTTTTTTAACTCTTGGTCATTGTCTAAATGTTTGTAAAAATTGTTGTGAACCTATTTCTTAAACTATCATACGACCCCTATTAGTGTTTTACATGCCTTGTTGCAAAAAAAAGTTTTAATGATACATATATCAGGGAGTAATTAAATTAATGTGTGATCTAACATTAACATTCTCACATGTGTTTTGACTAAGAAAGTTATAGTCATCAAAATCTTCTAATGTTATTGATGAACATATATTTATTCACACACAATAGTCTTAATCATACATTATTGGACTATAATAATAAATAAATTCGTTGTTTTAATTAATATTCATATAATTAGGTTTATTTGGGCCTTAACTATTATTATTGTTAATTTTGTGTTTTTATAGTAAATTATCCGGAGGAAGCATCTACCTCTGTGAATGGGCGAAATATGCAAAGTCCAAATTGCTTCTTGAACTAAAACATGAAACAAATTCTGAGGAGAAGAAAGAGAAAATAAAATCTACAATATCTCAGAAACATATTTGGAAGCAAATCTTCTGCAAAATACAAGAATTATGGAAAGATGGAGACTTGGAAACTGTTTACAAAATCTAAACTGCAATATTTTCCCAAAGATCCTTGGAGCAGAAAAGTCTATAAAAGGACACAAGCATCAAGGAGAAAAAGGGAGAGCTTCATAGGGTTTTCTTAGTAATTCTTTTGTTTTGTCTCCGCATGGAATGCTAAACCTTTTTGGTTGATTCTTTTGTAATTCCCCATTGAGTTCTGAGGTTTTGTTCAATAAAAGTTTCGATTTTTAATTCTCTATAGCAGTTGTTTTTATTGTCTAATCTCCTGGAAAACT
>Ga0123342_1006919_pt1 | contig 15393 bp, 6 predicted proteins | sample Turbeawhitnodule_FD_89960 | JGI IMG/M metagenome (GOLD analysis project Ga0123342, IMG submission 89960) | Root nodule microbial communities of legume samples collected from Mexico - Turtle bean Mexico white nodule | ecosystem: Host-associated > Plants > Roots > Nodule | place: Mexico: Nepantla... | reverse complement strand
CAATAACTACCTCAGCGGCGCCATTCCCTCAGGAATTTTCAAACTGCCTTCGGTCAAGATAATCGAACTCGCGAACAACCGTTTCGACGGCGAACTGCCACCGGAGATTTCCGGCGATTCTCTTGGGATTCTCACGCTTTCCAACAACTTGCTGACGGGGAGAATTCCCCCGGCGTTGAAGAACTTGAGGGCACTGCAGACACTCTCACTCGACGCGAACGAGTTGGTTGGAGAAATCCCGGGGGAGGTTTTTGTCTTACCAATGCTAACCACCGTCAACATAAGCGGCAACAATCTGACTGGAGCAATCCCAACGACGCTGATTCACTGCGTTTCACTCTCCTCCGTGGACCTCAGCAGGAACATGCTCGTCGGGGAGATTCCGAAAGGCATAAAAAACCTCACGGACTTAAGCATTTTGAATGTCTCCAGAAACCTGATAACAGGGCCAATCCCCGACGAGATTCGGTTCATGGCAAGCCTCACAACGCTGGATCTCTCCTACAACAATTTCAAAGGCAAGCTCCCTACGGGTGGCCAGTTTTTTGTGTTCAGCGACAAGTCCTTTGAAGGGAACCCCAATCTCTGTTCCTCCCGCTCTTGCCCTAATTCCTCCATGTACCCTGACGACGCCTTCAGAAGAAGGCGCGGCCCTTGGAGTTCTAAGCAAACGAGGGCGATAATCACCGTGATCGCAATAGCCACAGCGGCGCTGCTGGTGGCGGTGACGGTGTACATGATGCGAAGGAGGATGCTGCACCGGGCGATGACGTGGAAGCTGACGGCGTTCCAGCGGCTGAACTGGAAAGCGGAGGACGTGGTGGAGTGTCTGAAGGAAGAGAACATCATAGGAAAAGGAGGGGCGGGAATCGTGTACCGCGGCTCCATGCCAAATGGAACCGACGTGGCTATAAAGCGGTTGGTTGGGGCGGGTAGCGGGAGAAACGATTACGGTTTCAGGGCTGAGATAGAAACGCTGGGGAAGATAAGGCACAGAAACATAATGAGGCTTCTGGGTTACGTGTCGAACAAGGAGACAAATCTGCTGCTTTACGAGTACATGCCGAATGGGAGCTTGGGAGAGTGGCTGCATGGGGCGAAGGGAGGGCACTTAAGGTGGGAGATGAGGTTCAAGATTGCAGTGGAAGCTGCTAGAGGACTCTGCTACTTGCACCATGATTGTTCCCCTCTCATCATTCACAGAGACGTCAAATCCAACAATATATTGCTCGACGAAAACTTCGAAGCCCATGTCGCCGATTTCGGACTTGCCAAGTTCCTCCACGACCCAGGTGCCTCTCAGTCCATGTCCTCCATTGCTGGCTCCTACGGCTACATTGCTCCAGGTTCCATTAACCCTCTTCCTTTTTTCTTCATATTCATACTGTTTTATGATTTCACTCATCCAATCCATATCATATTAAGAATTGTATTAACTTTAACTAAACCTGGTTTATCAACAGAGATTTACATTCAGTATCAAATATTCTGATATCTAGTCGATATCGAATTCCAACATACTATTCACGCTAAGAGTCAGAAGCCTTGTCGTGGATATGTGTGACGTAATAAACCCAACAAACTCTCATTAAGTTCTAACAACATCTTAAATCTTAAAACATAAGTCTAACTAAACCCGTTAATTGATTTTATGGGATTGAGTTTGGTTAAAATTTCACTTATAATACATAAGCATTGTTTGAATGATTTGTTGGTGGAAGATGATTTGTTTGTAATGGTTTGCAGAGTATGCTTACACGTTGAAAGTGGACGAGAAAAGCGATGTGTACAGCTTCGGGGTGGTGCTGCTGGAGCTGATAATAGGGAGAAAACCAGTGGGGGAGTTTGGAGATGGAGTGGACATCGTTGGATGGATCAACAAAACGAGATTGGAGATCTCTCCGCCGTCGGATGCAGCGTTGGTGTTGGCAGTGGTGGATCCAAGGCTCAGTGGGTATCCATTGACAAGTGTGATTTACATGTTCAATATTGGGATGATGTGTGTTAGGGAAATGGGCCCAGCCAGGCCCACCATGAGGGAAGTGGTTCACATGCTCACCAATCCTCCTCACTCCACCACTCACACTCACAACCACAACCTCATTAATCTCTAAACACATATACTTATGATGTTTTGGTCATCCACATTCACCTCTTTCAGAATAAATTAACACACAGAAACTGTACCAATAACTTCATGTGTTGTTTCTTGGAAGTGGAGCAGCAAAACAAATCTGTAGTAGTATAGTATAGTATCAAATGTAAAATAGGTTTCAATTATTTTTGCATTCATGTCAAGGCTTTTCCTGATTCTGCATGTACAAATTTTGTAGAAAATATTTGTGACTGCTATTATTTCCTCTGTCCCACACTGCATTATTATATATAACTTCTAAAGTTGCATATTAAATGCATACCAATAAGTGAACATATACAAAGTATTCAAACATTTTTTCATTATTTGTGTAAAATTTCATAAAACTAAACAATAATAAAAATATAAGAAAAAAAATTCTATTTTTATATATTTTTAAATGTTTACTATATATATATAAATATATTGAAGATTTTAATGAAGGTTAAATTTTTTACTTGGAATTGTTTAAAATTAAGGGTTTGTTATATTAAACATGTGGTATAAAACTACAGTTTTAGCATTGGCATGAACTACTTGTGTTAAAGGCATAATAAAAGAGACTAAATTGGAATATGGAGGTGAGTGAAGCGTAAAGTACCACAAATCTTCTGTGACAATATTGATATCCATATTATTCGGGGCCTTATCTTTTAACAAAAGGAAGATTCGAAATCATTTTAATTAAAAAAAAAAAACTCATTTAATTTGGTGAAGGAAAGGTCTTATCCCGAAAAGGCAGTATTAGTATAATAAATAAAGATGGAAAATATAAAATGATTATTTTAAAATGTGAATATTTTCTGCCATCTAACTCATCACAAATTATGATTTAAATGTTTGGGGGTCTGACGTAATTAAAATAAAATTTAGAGTAAATATTTAATTTGATTTTTGAAATATTTTATCTAATTTTTAATAAAAATAAATAAACTCTTACGATTGCAAGTGTGAATGCGATACATCTTTTATTCGCCATCCATTCCAATTAATAATTTAATGAATTAAGATAGTACGCATTCATTATATTCTGAAAGTACATACTTTATCTACCCTATATTATATATTTTCACTATCCAACATTTACAATCACCAAAAAATAAATAGTCCGTAAAAAAACATAGTAATCATAAAAAATATAAAAACCTAAAATAAAATAATAAAATATGCTATTAAGTAATAGTAAAGGAAAAGTAACGAAAAAAATCTTCCCAACTACTAAAGAAAGTAACTTCTATTTTATATTTTATAATAATATAGATATTTTATTTAGAAATATAAAAAAAAAAACTACAAGTTTAACTTAATAAAATAAGATACCATGGAAAATGAACACACAATGTTCCTGCTAGTATTTATAATTTTAGAGACTTAATAAAATTTTGAAAAAAACAAATTAGAAAACATGGTCGAAAGTTTGCTTCAAGATTTTCTCTTGTTCGTGTAATACAAGGCCAATCTACTTGTTGGGCCACGTGTAAATACACAATAAATTATCCATTTTTAACCACCAATGAGTTTTAGCGAAATTCATAAGATTTGTTAATTGGATGTACACAAATTTAGTTGCACGCCTGGTGGGTTTAGTTCATTTTCATTTTAAAAAATGCAAATATTTTATGAAATCTTTCCTTGATAGAATTAGAATTTTTAATTGATCAGAAATCATTCGACTGCAACATTTTACAGAAACAGTTGAGTTCAATGGGATAGCATAGACCATTCAGACTCCGAATTACACTTGGAATCACTCCGCATTCTGCTATTATGCTCAGTTCAGACAAATTTAGACATCAAAATCATCTTATTACACAAAAATGGTTAAAATAAAAGATTAAACTTTAAAAAGAACGCGAGAGATTATGATGATCAAATTTTAGAAACAGTTGTTCCATATAAAATACCATCAAAGCCAAAAATGAGACAAATCAGGAAGGATTTGAATACCGACACTAACTACCGAATAGCGAATAATGCAAGCAGATGCAGTCAAGTATACCTAGTTGGATGGAGGAAAGCAGATTTAATAGAGTATTTTAAGTGTTTAAAGTATATGACAGGAGAACTGAACACCTGAAATACTTGGAATGATAAATAAAGAAAAAAAAATTAAAAACACAATATATGACGATGGCACAATAACAATAACACTCTAAGATGCCTTGGTCTCCTCGGCAGCTGTCTCAAAATCCTGTCCTGGAACAAGCTCTGGGACGTCGTCGTCATTCTCCTCTTGAGCTGCGGCTGAGCCAGCAGCTCCTTCAGGAGCCTGCTTCTGAAATTGCTCCGCAAGCTTCTTAAGGTTTTCTAAGTTATCTGGCCCTGCATTTTAAAAATCAAAATGTTAAATTGAGGCAAGAGAAACACCAATAGACAACTTTGAAAAAAAACAGAATACATACCTAATTGGTGGATAATGCTGGGGAGTATATCCTGCAACTCTGTAAAAGAAAAAAGTTTATTTCAACTTTGATTAATAACTCGGTCATAAATCAGTGAAGAACTAACTGCTTGTTTCTCAAGAACTTAATAATGTTGACAAAAAACAAGCAAATGTCTCTCTAAAATAAACTGAACCAAATACACGTCTATCAAGTACTCTAGAAATTGGAGGAAGCAATGCGTTGGCATAGTCCAACTTATAACAAAGGTGTTTGTGCCCTTAATGCATTAAAGCCTAATCAGAAAACCAAGAAGATTGACACAACCACTACTTTAATTTACATACTGTTTTTACAACATTTACAAATAAAATGAGAGTACTCATGGAAAAGAGACCATACGACAATAAAGAAAAAGAATAGTCGCTTACTCTTTGTTTGTGGAGAACCACTTACAACCCAAGTATTTGCAGCAATAGATGCTTGAACTGGAAAGAAACAAAAAATCCAACTTAATATGATTGAAGCAAAACATATAGCCTATTATATTAAAATTTATAAATTTCTGAGCTGATACTACCTTTGGGATTTAGAAACTGGATAACTACATCATCCTTAAAGATATTGACCTCCTCAATTGCAGGAATGGCATTCACCCCTATTCTCTTCAGAGTGCTCTGAAGCCTTTTATCATCTGTGGTTGTCGTCTTGTGGACAGCCTTCTTCTTTCTGAAAAAGAGAAAACATCATTGGAAAATTCAACTCAACAGATGCATTGTGTGTTTATTTCCAAAAAATGAAAAAGCCAACAAATTGATTACAATCCCTCAAATAAGTGCATAGTGGAAAGGAGGGTAGAGGGGAAAAGCTAAAAAAGTCTGTAGGGTAACATTAAATCCAATGACAAAAGATGAAAAACGTAGCATGTTAAAATCCAATATTGTCATTACATAGAAAACTGTCTTTTTATTGAGATGAAAAGCCAGGTTAAATGTATGGAAATACCTTCTCACGGTACCCTTTCCTCCAGTTCTAACCGAACCAGCCATCTTCATCAACTTTTCCCGATTCATCTGGGTAAAGGCAAAAAAGAAAAAAAATAAATTTCATCCTAACCAACTAGGAACATAGAAAGATCCAAAAATGAATGGTATAAAACTGGAGAGGAAATTTAAGACAAAATACAAAGACAGTAGACAGATAGTGAAACTTGGTTGTAGGTTCAATTTAAAATCCAGTGACATGCCACATGCAAAGGTAAATAGGCTACATTGTACAATTGAATCATGCATGAATCATATGCTAACAGCGCGGAACAAGTAATATTATATGGCCTTTGCATACTACCCTACAAGAAATTAAATGCACGCGCAAATTGACAGGTTTAAAGTATATATGTTACTTCCATACTGAACCAAATAAATGGATTTTGAAGATGTTGTGCTCCATATAAAACAGTGTGAATTCAACTAAATACTAGCTCATATCAGACCAAGGTGACAGCCCTACTTTAAATAAACCCCACGCACGTGTTACACTAAAATCCATATACTAACTACAACATCAGACAATCAATACCAGGTACATTGAGAAAAGATAATAACAACATGCAACCTGAGAAAAAAAATCAACAAAGTAAATACAAAATAAAGAAGGACATTTTAAGCAGCCTCCTCAGTTCAGGTCTCCAGTAATTTTCCGCATTGGAAAAAGCTCAGAAGAACGAAAGTTCATTTTTGTTCATCATCGGAGGAAATGTAAACACACAATCAACAATCTTCACTGAAAATACCTCCCACCACACATTATAACCCTCGATTGATTCCCTGTCTTTTCTTTACACAACCTATCCACTTTTAGTCTTTCATATAAAAAAACAATTAAAAGCAACCACCCTAATTTTATCTTCAATACACTATCCACCAAGAAGCAGTTCACGATTGAAAAAACAAAATCTGCGATTCGAAACAATAGAAGCCCTAAAACCAAATGTTGCAGACAAAAATTGCAACTTAAAACCGATTATTTCAAAAATCCCACATGCAAAAAAAAGAGAGAAAATGGTATACAAATCCCAATAAAAAGGACCAAATTCGGGGAGATGAAATCAGATAGAACTCAAAATCATGACATCACAAAAACAGTACACGAAGGTGAAAACAAAACGGCTTAGAAACCGATGAAACCAATAATTAACGTAAACCTTTACATGGCACAGCGAAAAATATATGAAATTTTGTGATTGAATGGTAAAAGAAGAAAGAACGTACCTTGTGAAGTTGGGTTAAGCTCAGTACTGAGAGCAAAGGGTAAGCTAAGAAAACCTAAACAATAAGAGGAGATAAGGACTCCCTTTTATATCAACGAGCAAGCCTGCAAAAACCCTAAACTTTTTTTTTCTCAATTTTATAATAAAAATAAAAACCCTATGCTGTTGGGTTGGCCACAGTCTTTGTTTAAACCCAATACTGAAAGCCCAAAAGTGGTTGTAAATTATAAATGTTGATTAAATTAAAATTTATAAATAATGTGATAAAAATTTAAATCCATTGTACAAAATGAATTACAAACAAGTTAAAGAAAATATTACTTTACACAACGAAAAAATAAATTAATATATTTATATCACAATTGTAATGTTTAAAAAAATGATATAAGTAAAATAAGAAAAATGTGATTTAGTCACTACACTTTTATGCTATTGTATTTTTATTTTAATAATTTCGGTACCAACTTTTGCAAATACGTAAGATTAGTTTAACTAACATATATCTTACTAATCACATATTATAAATAAATATAAACTTCCACTTACATAATTAAAATGTTTATAAAGTTGTCATTTATTATTAATTTTAATCATTATACAAATTTTTTTATCGTTGTTGTATCATTTGATGTAACATAAATTCATATTAAATTTAAATGGTATGCCAAAATATGATAGTTAATGATTTAGAGGTACTTTTTACATTGTTTAATGACTGACCTAGTACAATTATAAAACAAATTGGGTTATTGAACGAATTATTTGATAATTAACTGACTTTTAATAATCTTGTGAAATTGTATGGTTGTTTACTTAAGATAAAAGTTTAAAAAATAAATATAAAAATCGCTTGGAATTATCCCTAACTAATATTTATATATTTTTAGTGAAACTTAAAATCTAAAAATAGATACATAAACATTACATGTAGCTTTTACTTAGGGATACCAAAAATATGATAATACAGTGAAATTTTATTAAACAAGGTAAGAACTATAATGTGAATAAGAAAACAGTGTGTTTATATCTCATAATATGCCAACAAATGTTTGGACAAATATGTAAGAAAGAAGGCATGTAACACACCTTCATTCCTTCACAAATAATAAGAAAAGAAAAAGAATGTTATACATGTCAACATAATAATAAATAACCAATTATACTTCGTTACATATTATATTTATATATATCCATTGTGTTAATAATAATTTACCTATATTATATAATATAATCAATTATTATATTATATAATATATTTATTATTACATAATAAAATGATATTAGTAAAAATAATAATTAAAATTAAATAATATTTATAATTAAAATTAATTAATTGATGATAAAAAAACATTTTAAGAATATATTATTTTTAATTTAAAAATATATATATATTTACAAATTTTTATTTTTTTACACTTTTTACACTAGTTCTTTCAATTTAAATATGTTTACTTCTTATTCTTTTCCTCTTCTTTATTTTAATTTTTCATTTTTCAAATCCACTCCCGTAACAAATTAACATTTAATTAGAAGAAACAATCAATATATAATACCCATCCTTGTATGTTAGTAAATCCTAAATCCTAAACCTTAAACTCTAAGAATTAATTATTGTAGGTGTTTCCTATAACTCAAAATAAATCATAAAAAATATTTGTTTATTGAGCCAATAGTTACGCAAACGGTCGTGAATAAGGAAATCTAAATTCTTTCAAAATTTTAGTCCATCGAGTCCATATCCAGGAGAATGACATGACAACCAATGAGATATCATCCTTAAAGAAGTTTATGATTTCCCCAACTTGCTTAATTTGGGTTAGGCATTTCACATGCTCTACAAAATGGTTGAATTTGGATTATTGAAAATCGGTTGAAAGCGTTTAAGCTACGTAACTGATTGATATCAAACTAATGATAAGTTTAGTCATGATATTCAGGTTAATTCAGATTGTGCGGTAGGATTCAACACAATCCTATAAATAAGTTTAACTTGCAATCACATGAAATACATGTATTTAATATAGTATTTATTAATTTCAACTACGACTTGAATATTGAAGTGTCTTGTGAACCACATCGCGAGACTGAAGAAAAATATTAAATTAAGAGTGTCAATCGAGAAATATTTGTGTGAGAAAGATCGCTCCCTCAACACCAATAAGAACATTTACTTTACGGAGTTGATAAAGTTTAGACAAAATATTGCTTATGAGAGATTAAGAGGTTGATTGTTATTGTAACACATAAAGGTTGAGATGTGTACGAATATATGGGCCGACATTTGGACATCACCGTATACTTAGGATCGAAAAGTATATAAAAATATATGTTCATTATAATACATTAATTATATGAAATAATTAATCAAGTTACACAATCAACAATTATCATGAAAAAAATATATAATCTAAATCTAGTACGAAGAGTATTCTCAACCGACTTTATAAATATAATGTCTTCATTTGAAGAAAGATATTTTCTTCTAATTCCAATATAAATCTAAATGCAAATACTAAAGTAATCTATAATCATACCCATATAAAGTAAAACAAAATTTCATGATATAACTCTTATCTATACCTATATATAAAGGGGATTTCGCTCTTTAACTCCCCTAAATTTTATTTTATTTTTATCCTTATATTAATATTTGATTTTATTTTATTATCATGGGTATTACGTAATTTCCTATTTTTAAAAAAATTTGAAATTTTTCAAAATTTTTAAATTTAAAATTTTTCAATTTTCAAACCCTAAAGCTTTTCAAAACACTTCAAATTTCGAAAAAATAAATAAATTTTTTAAATATATTTTCATTTCTTTATGTTTTACGAAAAAGTTACTTCGAAGCTGATTTACTTATTCACAATCTTCAGACATGGAGAAACTTCAGTTAGAAGAAAGTAAAAAAGGAAGGAATGTAGAAAGAGGAAGACACTCTCGGTTGCATCCTCAAAAAAAGTTGCATACGCTTATTTTTATTTTTTTTCATTTTCCTTTTATAACAACCTTTCACTCTATTAAATTATTCTGGGCATTTCGTAGTTTCATAAAGAACAGTTTTCAAATTGATTTAAGAAACAATTTTTAATTCCTCTCTACTTGTCCCTATTGAATCTGAATATCTCCGTATAAACCCACCGTACTTTCCACTTTCATTCTCACTTCTCTTTCTCTTTCTATGTTTTTGATTAATCTTTCTATAACCCTAATTTGACCTTTGTCTTATGAAATTGTAATTGAAGTTTGTGAGTAGATGGAGGATAATGACTTAACATATCATTGCATTAATATCTCTTTAAGCGTTGTCTCTATCATTAGAGGGCTTTGTTTTTGTCTGATCCTCGTTATTTAATGAATTCTAAAAGAAATGAGTTGAACTTCATTTTCCTAAGAATTCCATTTTGTAATATTTATTGATTGATTTATGCATTACTCTTTAAAAATGGATGTCAAAATGAACAACGAAATCTATTATCATTTACGCATGTCCTCGGAAGTTTATAGTAGGTGAAAATTCTCCTAATTTATGGTCTACCATACGATCTATTATATAAATAGGTAAATGTTTCTTTCCATTATGGATAGCGATGGTATGACCGATCATTGTATTCAGCTTTTGTGTTAAGCATAGATTATTATTTTGTACTCATAACGTGCCCATTGAAAAGAATGGAAAAGGTTAGATGACAAAGCTTTTGGTTCAAGATCTCCATTATGAGACTTTGGTTCATGTTACCAATGAGAATGAAAGTAATAAAATTAACAATGTAATGTTGAAGGAGGGTATAAGAGCAAATACTATACACTAATAATTGTTTTGCATCTATTTTATTGTTTTTACTTTTACTTTACAAGTCTCATTAATCATATTTATTTTAGAATTTTTTAAATAATTTTTTCTTTATAATTTTTCTAGATTATATAGCAAAATGGAAAATATAAGTGATAAAAGATTAACACTAGAACGAGGAAGACAAACTTCAAGACTAAATATTGCAAATAAAAGATTAAGTATTGAACAAATATTTTACTTCTTTTAAATGACAGGGAAAATGAAAAACATCTTGAATACTAATATTTATTTGGTATCTTAGAATTTATTACTACAAAACCATGACATGGTAAATTAGTGTTTTCTTCTTTAAAATATATATATATATATATATATATATATCAAGTTTATATTTTATTATTAAAATTTTTAAGACACCAAATTCATGGTTAACTATTATATTGACTATGTAAATTACATGACATTTGTGTAAATTTACCATTTTGCATGACATTTGTAAAGTGCATGACATTTGTAAATTTAACCATATTACATGAATTTACCATATATAAACATTATATTGACTATGTTTTTTCACAATATATAAGTAGGTGTACTTAGATAATTTATATGTCTTCTCATTTATATTCATATTTATTTAATTAAATTTTAATATTATATATATATATATAAATGATCAAAAGTAGAAAATGCAGATACACAAGTTCTCGCTAATATATATTAAAATATATAATTTTATAATTCATATACATATATAATAAAATATATATAATCATTATTTTAAAAAGATAAGTATTTGTTTATTCTGAAATAAAAAAAATTATTCAATTATTTATTTTATTAAATAAATAGAATATTATTTTTATTATTAAATGATAAATTATATATATTAAAAAAGTAAATTATTATTCCATCAAGAAAAAAAAAAGTTGTGAGTTTCTGGTTCTAAACTACACGTGTGTGTTTTGTATGGTTGAAATTTTTTTTTTTTTTTACTAAAGTGAACAACAGTTAAGAATATTCGAATATTCAGTAGTTTGATTGTCTCTTTTCTGTCATTTTCTTGGAACAATCTTTTTCTATTTCTGCAAGTAGCACAATTAGTTCAAATAAAACAATTAGTTCAAATTAAAGAGATAAAAGTATGAAACAAATAATATCTTATGCAATGTAGCTAGTGTTCCACTGGTGCTAAAATCCTTTCTAAAATATATAATTATTTTTATACACATTCATATATGTAAAAATGATAGAAAACCTAAGAAAAATAACTAATAAATCATAAATCACTAAGAACAATTTGTTGAAACCTATGTTGAAACTCATAATTTGCAAACAATTTGTGCAACTAGTGATCCTCTGGGCAAGTTAACATGTGGACCACCCAAAACTCACAGTACAAGTTGGTGAGGGTACAATGCTGATATGAAATTCTTATTGACAATGGCCTGAAACAAAAAAACTATAGTTGATTTTCCTTAACCTTGTGCAATTATGTTGTATGCAGAATTCCAAATACAACCATATCAAAATACCAAAAGAAGTACTAGAATGCAAGAAAGGTTATTTACCACCCATGGTGCAATCATTAAGTAATTAAATCCTATTAATGCTAAAGCTGAGATAGATGAGGAGTGGTTAGAATAACATATAAAAAACCGTAGTAAGAGATTACAGAAAGATACTCATTAGAGAAGATATTCGATTTCTCACTTTACAAAAACATCGGATTTTTTTTTTATTTCTCGAGTATTTGACCTTATAAAACATTTGTTAATGCACTAAAATATATTTATGTTCGTTTCCATTTGATTTTTCAATATTATGAAACAAGTTTCTCTTAAGTAATGTATAACATAAGAAATCACACTCTGGAGCCACAATTTTACAATAATCTTAATGGGTGATGAAACAAGCAACGCAAGCACCCCATAAGGAAAATATTGTGTTTGTTTATAGTTGTTGTGATATACATTGAAGAAACACGGATTGAAAGAGTATATATGATTTACTTGATTCAATATTAATTAGAAAAGTGTATTGACGAATGCCAAGGCAATGCTAAACAACGAAAAAACATTATAAATGGAGGTTTTGATCTTCTGCAGTGAAGAATGCACTTGAATTTCATCAAACTCATTGGTGCATGTAGATTCATCTATCATGCAACCACTCACCCAAGGCTTTATGTTATCTCATTACTGATGCAGAAAGACAAAATGAATGCAGCTATTTTACATTTATATGAGTGACTATATATATAATCGTATTTGATGAACACGTATTTTTAAATGAAAGAGATAAAAAGACACTTATATAACTGCATTTGTAAATCTAATTTATAAATGCAGTTATTTCTGATAGCAACACTTGTATATGTTTCTAAATGTATAAAAAGTAATGATTTACAAGTCCAACCAGTATCATAGCCGCATTCATAAATGTCATTTCCAAATACTATAATATATGTTATTTAATATATTATTTTTACAGCTATTATCCTTTATTTAATACATTATTTTTTATCATGAAATAATACACATAATTATAAGGGTTTTTGTAAGGGAAATGTATATGATAAAGTATAAAATTTGTGTGGGGGTTTTATAAGGATTGAATCTTGAAATGTTTTATTTTATTTATTTAATTTTTTATTAATAAAAAATTATAAATAAACGAAAAAAAAACATCTACAACTTTTATTTTCAGTGTTTCGTGAAACATAATTCAATTTTGAAATTAAACATATAAAAGTCATCTAATGGTCAAGATTATCAAATATATTGAAACTTTTTTTTTTCTCCAACCCTACAAAAAAACCTGGTTTAATAGCATATGTTTCAAAATAACGCTACTTTTTTTATTTTATTTACAATTTCACAACACTTCAATAAATCACTGATGTCAGTTTATTAATTTTTTATTTAACTATACTTTCAAAGTCCACCTCAAATAAAAATAATGTTAAATTTATATATACAAATCAATTTTACGAAGATAAGTTAAATTTAAATTATTTTTAATATAATATTAGAAAATTGTTCTAAAAAAGTTTGTTAGTTTGTATTATTCATTGTTAGACTACATAAATATTTAATTTTATTCATAAGATATTTATTTAGAATATATATTAAAAAATTTACATTAATTAAAAATAAATCAAATTTAAAATTACTTCGAAAAAATAATCTCTTCCACATTTATCATAAGTTATATGATGATAATTTCTATATTAATCTTAACGTAGATATTTTAAATCTAAACATAAGTTTTACATATATTGTTCAATCTCTATCCTCATTTAAGAATATAAAAAAAGCTAGTCTATTTTTAAAAAAATTACGAAAATGTCACTGCAGTATACTAGGTCCTTGATTTACCCTAAAAAATATAATGTCTTGCTATTAGAAAAAATATTTATTTTATTTGATATTGTATCTACCCGTAATCGAATTATACTGATATATATATATATATATATATATATATATATATATATATTGTAATAATAAAAAATTTAAATCAAGTGCAGTTTTATAAAATTAGACATAATTAATTAAATCTCCCCTTATGGTATAACTCATATGATTATATAGTAAAAGTTGATCAAGTTATATAACTTGGATCCCTGGTAATTGTTGATTCAATTATATATTTTATAATATGTTTTAATTTATTTTAAATATTTTTCCAACAGCACATCTAGATCCATAAATATATAATAACTAAGCAAGTATTTACTAAATTCATTTTTTAAGTGAATCTCCTTCTATCATCTTCATCTAATATAAGTGACTCATCATATTTAAGGACAAATGCTAAGCAAGGCTAATTATCATCTTCCACTTTTTTTATTAGGAATGATTAAATGAATTAAAATGGAAGATTCCATGTCCCAATATTTATACAAATACCAAAAAATTCACACCACTTAACTACAATCCAACACAAAACAACAAACATAGGCTTAAATGGCATAATTATGCAGTAAAAATCTGCATAATTTCCAACACAAAACAATTAATAAACTTTTAAATAAATGAAAATATTTTAAAAACAACTAAAGATGATAGAATTAGTTAAAACTTGATTATATATATATATATTATTTTATTTTTTAATTTTTTAATTTGTAATTCATGATATTTTTTTAGGGTAAATTCCCTATCTAGCACCATTTACACTTTTATTTCCCTAACTAGCACTCTTTTGTCTTTATTTCCCTATCTAATACTCTTTTGTTTTTATTTCCCTATCTAGCACCCTTTTATTTTTTATTTCCCTATCTAGCACCATTTCAAAAATAAATTAAAAAATAATAAATTATTATTTTTTTTGATAATTTTAATTTTGAATGCATTAAAAAATAAATATTTTTAATGTTTAAAATAGTTAGAAATATAATTAATGAATAAAGAAATGTGTTTTTATAAAATAATAAAAAAATAATAAATTTAAAATATTTAGTTTAAAAATTATTTTTTTAAGAATGAATAAAATAAAAAATTAAACTCTAAAAAACATAAAAGTTGAATATATAAACATAAATTAGTATTTACTTTTACTATTATTGATGATGTAATTATGTTAATTTCAAGTAAAAAATACAGGACATAATTATAAAAAAACAAAGTTAAATAAGGACTGATATGGACATAAAAGAACAACATGATCGAAAAAAAAAAATGTCCATATTGTCAAACACCAAGACACACATAAAGAATATGTCCCAACATTACTGGATTGTGCACTTCTCGTCATTAATTATGTTTCATTTCGCACAAACTATTTAATGTACCATTGAAGAAAATAT
>Ga0123342_1006918_pt1 | contig 15396 bp, 12 predicted proteins | sample Turbeawhitnodule_FD_89960 | JGI IMG/M metagenome (GOLD analysis project Ga0123342, IMG submission 89960) | Root nodule microbial communities of legume samples collected from Mexico - Turtle bean Mexico white nodule | ecosystem: Host-associated > Plants > Roots > Nodule | place: Mexico: Nepantla... | reverse complement strand
GGTGAGTTCTTGTTCATAGAACCTTGATCCAATTCTATGATAAAGTGCCTATCTCATAACCAACTCAAGATGATTCCTAAGAATGTCAAGAATCATTCTAATTGTGCTAGTGAAATCACATCATGTTTCCTAAAGACCTTTAGCTGACGTCACTTGTCCTCCCTTAATAGTGTCTCAAAAGGAGATCCTCTAAGATGATAACGTGGTCAGTAGACTTCAGTTTTCGGGACAAACCCACCAAATTTTAGGCCCTGGCCACAACGCTTGGTGTGAGTTTCAATGAACTCATGGCCATGACATGGAGAAGTGTTATACCCTAAATACTTAGTTAGCTAGGTTGGTCAAAGAGGGTTTCCTACATCGTTTTGAGAAAACAACTTTGCAAAGTTGAAGGTCGCCATTTGATGTATTTGACAACTGACCCTTATCAAGTGGTGAGCATGAAATGCCTACCTTAGGGGACTTAAATAAAATGTTGGAAGGCTTTTTGAAGGTGGCTTGACTGAGAATGCTAGTCCCAAATAGTGTTGTCTTTGGAGACAAGAAGACCACAAACAATGCCCATTATTTCCTATGCTGATTTAGAGGAGATAGGTCCCCATAAGGATGAGTTAGTGGTAATATCCATTATCATGATGGGTAGGAATGCACATTGAGTATTAGTCGACCAAGGAAATTCAACCGATTTTATGTTATGGACCAAGTTCGTGGGACGTCAGGTCTCGAAGAGTCAACTAAATCTTTTTGAAGGGCGAACATGTTGAAGTACAAGGTTATGCCAATTTGAGGACGACCTTCACAAATGATCATGAGGCGAGTACCATAGTCGTAAAGTTAATTATGGTAAAACTCCCTCATCATAATATTTACTCTTCGGTCATCCATCTCTTAGTATAATAGGCGCCTTAGTGATGATCACATTTTTACTCACTTAGAACATTTAATCTTAGCTTTCTTGGACTATAACTATGAATAAATTTACTATTTTAATTGGAGTTTATCTATTTTGGTTTATTTTGGCTTTAATTGAAATTATTGATTAATCTCATATTATCAATACAAAAGATGGTCTAATCTATGTTGCAACAGACGATCTTATGAAAGAGTTTAATGCATTAATGCACGTGGGCCTAATAAGTCAAAGTCCAATTCACTTATTTGAAATAGATTTGGAAACAGATTCACAAAATCTAGAAAATTGGAAACAAAATATGAGAAAAATAATTGGAGAGTAAAATTTACAAAATCTCGTCACTATAAAAAAATTGGTTTTATTGACGGTTAAAATCTGTCGATAAATGGATATTACCGAAGGAAAAAATCCGTTGATAATTAATAATATTACCCTTTTGTAATAAATAGGAGTTGAATATGTTACAAAACCCCACATATTTATAAAAACTTCTTATCATTACGAACAAATGTTATGAAGCAATTAACATCTCAAATCTATTCCTAGCATTCAAATATGTTAAAAATTATCATTTAGTTCATATACTTAGAAATACTTTTCAATCAAATCTAAGGATCAAAATCACGAATAGTTTCAAGCTTTGAGAATTAAATGATAATACCAATCATCAATCAAGAATTGAATATTATACATAAATATCACCTCAATACATAATACTTTGAACATATTACTCCCAATCCCAAAGAAAGAAAAGAATTAGACCTCATGATGACTATTACAAGTATGAACAAAACAAGAAGAAGATCTAGAACGTTTCTCCTTGAATACCTCCTTTAGGGTTTCTTTCCTTTGGTTCCTCCCAATGATGTCCAGAGTTATGTTTCACACCTTCTATTTAACCTAATTGGGCTTGAACTAAGTGACATATTTATTCATAATATGTTCTTTTACTTCATCTCTCCTTAAATTCCTGAAAATAATACAAAATTAGAAATAAATCATTCTTATTCATCTCATAATCCAAAAATATGTAAAAATGTTCAAATTCCTAAATTAAAGGTTGCATTACAACTATTTTATCAATTAAAGTCCATAAGTGTCTATATTTTTATATGAAACATTATTGAATTATGACAGTTATCACTCTTCATCAGACAGGTTCACCAGAAACTTGGTGTGGCCGACCAAATGAAAAATTGGTTGATAAAGTATCAAAGTATGACATGAAGTTTGTACCTCGGGGGGGCATTAAAGGGCAAGTATTAGTGGATTTTATTGTAGAGTTCAATGCTCCAATCGACATGTCATAGGGAGAAAACTCAGATTGGATCTTATTCGTTGATGGTGCATCCAATCTCAAGGATAGTGGTGCATGGGTCATATTAGAGGGCCTTGATCGAGTCCTTATTGAACCATCACTCTACTTTTATTTCAAAGCAAGTAACACCAAAGCAGAGTATGAAGCCTTAATAGCCAAAATGCTCTCAGCCAAAGAAATAGGTATTGAAAGATGTCACAACTAGGAGTGACTCCCAATTAGTGACTGGGCAGGTGTTAGGAGAATTTCAAGCAAGAAACCCTCATTTAACTTGGTATCTAAGTTATGTACTTTCTTTAGCTGATATGTTTTCGTCTTTCAAAATTTTATATGTATTTAGAGAATAAAATGCTTGAGTTGATTTACTCTCCAAATTGGCTAGTGCCATGAAACCTGGAACTCACAAATTAGTAATACAAGAAAGTCTCGCAACCTAAGAGTGAAGTTGGGCGAGCATAAGGAAGAACATGTGTTAATTTTGCAAGTAGCTAGAGAAGAGACATGGATGACTCCTTACCTTTGATATTTGGCAAGTGGAATCGTATCCATGAATCCGTAAAAGCCAAGCTCTTATGAAAGAATGCCTGTAGATTTACTATGAGTGACAAATTTCTTTTTCAACGGAGGCACTCAACACCATTATTGAGGTGTTTGACGACATCATAGGTCAAGTGGGTATTGGCCAAACTACATGAAGAAATATGTGGAAGTCATATTAGGGGGCACACTCTATCTTATAAAGTCACTCGAGAAACATATTATTGACTGACACTAAAGGAAGATAACACGACATGTGTAAAGAAATGTGACAAATGTCAACAACATGTTGATTGGTTATGTAGCCTTAGTCACATTAGGTTTTCAAATAAAACTAAGTTTCTGTTAATATAATATAGGGTCAACCTAGGTTAGTCTAAGGAAAATATGTTATATGGGAATCATTATATGATATTCTTTCTTTCACAAATTAAAATGGGGAATTGGTATCAAAATTGAAATGAAAAATGAACTAGAATGTAAAACCGAGTGTAAATAGAAATTGTATTTTGATGTATCACTAAAAGAGAATGGAAATGCCTTCAGTTTTACCAACTCATTAGGAACATTGTCTGGTCTGGTTGAGCAAACTATGTGAAATTTCGTAAGATATTTGTGAGGGTCTTCTCCAACCAGGCAATGAAATATTGGTAGCAAATTAAATAATCTTGACTTGAGTTCATAACTAGTTGATCCCTCATGCCTAATTGGAATTTGGATGCATAATGGTTGATATCCAATATAAAGGTTGACAAGATCTTTTAAAGTTCTTTCCCTATTTAACACCATTATTTTAGTTTCAGTGTATTCAATTTCAATGTAATCAGTTTCTGAATTTGAAGAAGCAGTGTCAAAGATCAAATGGTTGTCCTCAATCCCTCTATTTAGCCTTCTATATGTTCTGTCAATATTTGGGTCCAAAGGGTATAGTGAATTTGATTTGTTTCTGGTCATACCCCTATTTTGGACCGTCTAATAAGTACAATTATAACAGATACTCAATAAAACGAACACCCAATAGAGTTTAACAATGAAATAACATAAATAAAACAAAAATTGAAGAAAAAAAAAAGGAAATCATCAAAAAAAATGGAATCATTGTAATATAGGATTTCAACCTATATACTTAGTTGCATTACATTTTCAAATAAAACTAAATTTTCCCTATTGTAAAGGTCAGTCAAGGAAAACATGTTATATGAGAATCATTGTATGATATTCTTTCTTTCACAAATTAAAATGGGGGAATTGATGTTGAATTTTGAAATGAAAAATGATATGAAATGTAAAATCGAGTGTATAATAGACCGTTTATAAATAATAGTCTATCAACGCAGGAAATGTAAACAAATGAAATGTAAATGGCGGATTAGTAAAGACGAACAAATAAATTAGGTTCGTATAAAAAGAACCTAAGCACAATTGTTAGACCCTCTAGTCAGAAAACCTTATTAGACCGTCTAGTAATTTTACTGAGAGAAAATGGGATAGAGCGAGACAACCTCTAATCTCAAATTGCAGAAATGAAAACGACTTGAGTGTAAATTGAGAGAAACATAAAAGACTGAAATGATAAATTGCAGAAAGTGTAAATGATTGGAAAATAAGTGCAAAAAAGTAAATTATAGAAATTATGAAGAATGTAAATGTAAAACAAAGCATGAATGGAAACATAAATTGCAACTGAGTTAACATGAAACAAAAACAAATTTGATGTGTAAATTGAAAATTTAAATTGAGGAACTGAAAACAAACAAGAATTACAAAAAGAAAAGTGAAATTCAATTGAGGAATGTGAAACAGGGAACAAAACCATGGTTCAGTAATCTTCAACCTCGAAACCAAGAGACCCAAATATGGATTCCTTGTTACTGCAGAAAACAAAATCAATCATTTTGTGTTTTCTTAGAAAACCATTTTCAATCGAAAATAGAATTCCAAAGTGAATTCGAAGAGAAAACAACTAAAGTAGCGCATTGTCAAACATGCATTTTAATTTATTGTTACCCAATTCCAAAATTCAATTCACTTCTAAAGATAAAAAAAAACCAGAATGTAAAGTAATGTAGAAAGTAAAGAGAAGAAGACCTAATAGAGAATGAAGAAGAAAAATGAAGAACTTTCATAGAACTAGAAATAACAAAAATTGTTGACATAAAACTAAAAACTGAAAACTACATCTATTGATTTTTTATTGTCACACCTAAGTGATTGATTTTTTTTACTTCTACAACTACAACCTATTTATAGAGTTTCGAAACTTTAGAAATGGGTGGGTCTTGATTCCAATTGAAATCGGGTTCACAAAACTAATATAAAACTAACTACATGAATTATCTTCAACTACTTTGACTTTTGTCAACCATTTAGTGTTTTGTTGAGTGTTGTTGACCTTTGACCGCCTAATGTTCATTTTGTTGATTTTCTCTATTTAAACTCAACTTTTCCACTCTTGATGGTATACATATCTTCATTAAAATTCATCATGCCAAAGACCAATTAAAAAATGTCCCTACAAACAATCATAAGAAACTATTAGACAGTTCAAGCAAAATTTATGCTGAAAAAAGACAATTTTTATTTGATTTTTGTTAAAATCCTAATTTCTTAAGGAAAATAAAAATCTAAACTAAAAACAAAAAATAAGAACAAAGAAACCTTTAGGAGATGCAGTAAGTTTAGAAAAATATGAGAAAATCGAGAGTTATCAATTGGTGGGCCTCATCCTAGCATAAAATTTGCATTCCATCAGTATTTCATAACCTATTCATACTTGTGGGATTGATATTCTAAGACCTTTTCCAGTCAGAGTTCGGTAGATAAAATTCATGCTTGTAGCCATAAAATATTTCACCAAATGGACTGTGGTCGATACTTTAGTCTCAATTTCTGCTACATAGATCCATTGTTTTTCATATGGAAGCATATTGTATGTAGATTTAGTGTTCTGAGGATATTCGTATCAGATAATGGGACACAATTTGCAAACAATCAAGTTAAATAGACGTGCCATACTTTGGGCATAAAATAGGTTTTTACATCAGTTGAACACCCTCGGCCGATAGAGAAGTAAAGGTTTCAAATTGGGTGATCTTACAAGTAATGAGATTCCTTTCAACCTTGTCTATGGTACTTATGCCTGCTACTAGTTGAAGTGAATGAGCCATCTATTCGAGTGATGAATTTTTCTCTACTCATTCAGATGATGGTCTAAAGCAGACTTGGACATGAATAACGAAGTTAGAGAAAGTGCTCGGATTAAGGGAAAAGTTACGAAATTAAGATTCAAATTAAAATACATGACTAAAGTGATACCCAGAAGCTTTAAAGTGTCATACCTCATCTTGCGAAAGGCTCAACCTAATTAGATTGAGAACATACTATCTCCAAATTGGGTAGGACCTTTTAGGATCAAGGAATTCATTGGCATACAAGGAATTAGGTTGGAGACTTCGGATGGAAGTCAAATCCCTATGGCTTGGAATGCAACATGTCTTCATTTTTATTTTAGTTGATGTTTTTTTATTTTATGTACTGGAACCCGATACTTTTTCCTACAAGTTTTCTTGGAAGTTTTTTTTCAAGGAAATTTAACTATATCAGTTGTTTCTTATTCAATAAATATCTCATCTATAATTGGTTGAAACGTTGAGGTCAACAACAAAATGGCTCTAACTCGACTAGAGTCTAGCCTTAGATAAACTAAGATTGATGATCAAATGAATTCAGCTCGGCCTAAGTTCGACCTTAGATAAATGAAGGTCGTCGATAAAACAACTTTAGCGTAGTTGCAATCTGGCCTTAGATAAACTATGTTTTGAAAATAAAAAAAGCTTCGTCTTAGCTAGTCTAGATATAGGTAAACTAAGGTCGACGATAAAACGACTCCAACTTGACTAGAGTCCAACCTTAAATAAATTAAGGTCAATAATAAAAAGACTCTAGCTCGACTATAGAGACAATCAAGAAGCGAGACAATATATAGGGAATGAACTTTTATTAGAATTAACTAAGGTTAGTATTAAAAATTAAAGCTCTCATCTAAATAAGTTCAAATTTATATTGAACGTGGTATCTCGTCTAGATTAGTTTAAATATACATTGAATGCAATTATATGTCGATAAGTAATGTATCTTGGAAAATCAATCATCCAAGTTGATGATTTTTGTGTGTGAATACTATGAAAAATAAAAACAAAAAATAGGTTTTGCAAACATAATTCATACTAACATTGTAATTATTAAGAAGTAGACTTTAAGTCTAACTCAATTTAAAGTCCACTTTTTAATATGGTATCAGATTCATTTAGAGCTTATCCTAGCGAAAGTTTGTTGGACTTATCAGGCCACCCTGCTATTGGGCACTATCCAACACACCCCCTCACGCTGAGACCGACAAACTTGTGCATGAGACTATATATTATGGGTGGTCTGATAGTGGTCCGACAACACATTGGTTTTGTATAAAACATTGTTAGAACATTCAAAACACAAATAAATCATTTAGTTTGTTTTTGTTAGCATCAAAACATAAAGTCCAGATATGATCTTCTAGTCATTAGATCGTCTAGTCTGATATAGACCGTCCACGAGCCAATAGACTGTCTGGATGTTTAATAGATTGTCTAAACATATTGTTCAGATTGTCTAGGTTTCAACAATACTTAGAATCGAGGAGTCTATGTGTTGGTAGACATCTTACTGACCTATTTAGTAGTCTTTTAATGTCTTTTAACTTTCAATCAAGAACACGAGGACTAAATGTTGCTTTTATTTTGTCGACATATTTAGTAATATTTGCATTTACACTTAAGATTAGGAAATTGTGTGTTGATAACCATCTATCGACACATTTAGAAGTCTTTTCATCAACGTCACAATAAAAAATATAAGATTATTCCCAAATGGTAGTCATGTGAAATCCCACTATCCTTAATATCAATCCAATAATCAATCAAACTCGTATTAGTTATTAAAGGCTAATAATGAAATGAAATGAACTTATTAAAAGGACTTTTGATAGAGAAAAATAAAATATTGTAGACTCAAATGTAGGTAACTTAGTTATAATCTCAAGAGAAGTAATCATAATATCTCCATATTTCTCAATAAAATAATATCCTTTTTTAGGTAACCTACCACTATAGCAAATATATTAAAAAAAATAGATTTATTTAAATAATACGAATTTAATTTTTTTATGAATTAAGTGGACTAACTTCAATATTTCTCGATAATGGAATGAGAATTAAAGACTATAATTATGTTGACTTAATAGGATTTGATTGCTTCTAAAGATTGTAAAGTTCTTTTGAACTCCTCTAATAGGTAATGTGTATAATGCTGAAAATGACTTCCATTTTACATGATAATTTGGGATATTAACTAGAACAGTTCATGCTATATTAACGTATCTAAGTGAGTATTTCCACTTTTAGGAAAGTCTATAAGATTTGGTGTTGAATAGGTCACTTAGCATGTCATGAGAAGTCTACATAATCACGTGTCATAATTACATGGACATGAGCATCTAACATGCACAAAACCAATGTACAACAAAGGTTCCTTCATTGCTTCTTAGTCCACCATGACTTTTTATGAGTTTTTCATCTTTTTTATTTTAATATGTAACTAAATCCTTTGCGTTAGGATAATGATGAGTATTTCTTCCATCTTCATATTTTCACATTTACAAATTACATGCATATATGCAAAGATGCTTACATAAAAAAAAGTATGGCCAACTCCATAAATCTTTATTGATGTTATTATGTATTTTTTATTGATAATTTACTTAAGATACTGTCGGTTCTATCCAATGAAATTGAAGCACAATGTTAATTTCCAATGTTTTCCCATTTCTAAAAGCATTTGGTAAAATTTAGTTTACCAATAACTTTATTCCGATAATGGAGGTGGAGTTTTAACATTGAGTTCCTCTATTTATATGCATTGTATTTTTCATCTGACACTATTCAATATCATGTACACATTATATATTACTATAAAAAAATTATTCAATAAAAAATAATTTTAAAAATAAAAAATAAAAAATAATTTTATAAATAAAAAATAATTTTATAAATAAAAATAATTTTATAAATAAAAAATAATTTTATAAATAAAAAATAATTTTATAAATAAAAAATAATTTTATAAATAAAAAATAATTAAGGTATAATTACCTTTTCATCTCCACATTTAAGGTCAATATTCAATTTATTACAGTGATTTAAAAAAAATCAATTTGGTCCCAAAATTTTAAAAAAACATATGTAATTTGGTCTTTTCTATTAAATTTTCACAAACGGCGTTAACGGGTGATGATTTAGCATACAAAATATCATTAGTATGCAAATGTGGAATGTACACGTAGACACCAACTTTTAGGGTTTTATCTTTTTCACATCCTAAAATCTTTTTCCTCCATCCATTCTCTCCCAAGACCCCACCCTTCACCCTCACCGCTTTGATTTTGAACCAAAACTAGTGGTAATGTGTGTCTAGTCCATCCATTCTCCCCCATCAAGACCTCCTCCCTTCACCCTCACTACTTTTATTTTGGACCGAAATTAGTTGTGATCAAGCAGGTTGATTAGTAGTCAAAAGTGTTTCCCCTTCTCCGATTTTAGGATTTTGTCTCAATGATCGACCAAAATGTTTTTCCTTCTTAGATTTTAGGGTTTTCTGACCTTCACGATCTTCACGGCCTTCACAATGGGATTCTCCCTCGCGATGGCCCTCTTGATAGTCTTATAGTCGTGGGAACAGTCGTGTCGGTCAGTGTACCAGTGCTCGATGCAGAAAAGGTCATCGCATCATCGACAACAAAATCTGGTAAGCCCAACACGTCGCTGACGTCCATGAGATCTGATGCCGAAATGCAGGTGACTTCACACCTAATTAAGACCCTAAACCCTAAACCCAATAATTGTAAGATGCAGAGAGCACGTAAGCCTATTCTCAAGAAAGAAACAATTTAATTTTTAAAAATTATAATGTATTATAATTAATTGAATATAATATATTTTAGATAAAAATAATATTTTCCTATTCAATTTACAAAAACTTTGTATAAGAGGATCGAAAATCTAAATACATAATATGTTATCACTCCAAGAAGGCTTCGTAATCTTGAATTGCTGTTATTTGTAAATAGATTTTGTAATGGCTGTTGAAATAACTTTAAAAATTATTTACAAACAAATCATATCTTGAATTGTATAATGTATAGATAGGTTTTAGAAATATTACTAATTTTTACTAGCTTATTTTTGTTTGTTTGTGAACTTGAGTTATTTAATCATGAATTATGTTTTAATACCTTTTGGAATTATATTTCATAAAATTTATTTTATAGTGAATTAATCTAATTATGTTATATATATAGATATATATTAGACCACTACAAGAAAATCATGAAATAAAAATCAATTTTTAGAGACCAAAATAATTAGTTACAATAATAACTAAATTAGAGACTATTTTATAAATAAAAAAAAATTGATTTCTAAATTAGTTTATATTATTGTTAAATAATTTCTAAATTTATATCTAATTAGCAACCAAGGTTTTTGCTACTAATTTAGAAATTATTTAACAATAATAGAAACTAATTTAGAAACTAATTTTTTGTAGTTTCTAAAATGCTCTCTAATTTAGTTACTATTATAACTAATTATTTTGATTTCTAAAAGTTAGTTTTTATTTCATAATTTTCTTGTAGATGACCGAAATAAATCGAGTTAAATGTTGTGAATTTGAACTCATTATTGTGTTGAAGTCATTGATCGTGTTAAGTTTCAGAAGACGGGGTTGATGACATAATGGTTATGGACTAAGATACAAATTAGAAGGTGGAAGTAGATACTTAATGTAGGTCTAATAAATAACTAAAATTTGCAATCAGGGATAGCTTTCTAGTCTCTTCAAAATTCAACTAGCTTTTCTATCACCCATAAACTATTTTGGAAGCATTACAATAAAATAAAATAGCAAATTAATTTAATTCATGCATAAATTAAAAATAATGAAAAATTAATATGAATTTTTTTATATATTAACTCAATGCATTAAATTTATTTTATTTTTTAAAATTAATTTTTATTTTAAATACGTAGTTTATCCCAACTAAGAAAGCACTATAATAGTCTTGTCAAAAAGCACAAATTAATTATGAGTCCAACAATTGGACCTAGTCCAACTTATTGGTCCTACCTATTAATCATGAGAAGAATATCAATTAGCATATAGCAATGCGGAGTCTACCATCATGACTCATTTTTCTGGTCATACTTCTATTATTCTTTTTATTGATGAAGAATCACAAAATTAAAGTAGAGTATTTAAATGATATTTCAATCTGTAAAAAAAAATATTAATATTCTACTAAAATAAAATTTTACAGTTCTATTAAAATTCTACAATAGTATCATCGAATCCAATACACATAATACAGTGTAACAACACACAAGTTGTACAATGTGAGGACAAAAATTACATTGTCAGGGATAGTAGTTTGAAGATGTCCTTCTATTTTAACTATTTCCCTTCAGTGATTGCTCCATTTAATAGATATACAGTAATACACATACCAAACACATGCTTTTTTGTAATATATATATATATATATATATATATATATATATATATATAAAGATTAATTAAATTTCCTATAAATTTGGATATTTTAAATTAATTTTTTATTGAATTTGTTATTCTATTGAGTATTTGTAATTTTACATTTTTCAATTAATTTCTATAGTTTAATTTTTCATTAAATTTGTGACATAATTGTTATCTTAGCTTATTAATAAACGTGACGCCTTGTGATTAATAAAAAATAATATTATGTTTTAATGTAAAATAATAAGTGACTTTCATATTTTTCATAAACAAATTATTAAATAACAAAGTAATCATACACCATTAACTTCCACCATCACTTTCAATAATCAATAAACTATCACTATTATTATCATTAATGTAGTGATAAAACAAATCATTAATATAGATTACGGGAGATTTCTTGTTATCTAACATATTTTTTTTTTTAAAATAATAAATGTAATTGTCATTAATCTTTATATTGTTATATATTGTACTGGTAAAGGTCGTACGATTGATCACATGTCTCGACTTTCATCATTGGACCGACCGATGATTAGGTCTCTATCAATGGGTCGACCGACAACATAAATTCAGTTGCGCTTAAGTAGAGTCAGTTAAGTTAATCCATGATTAAAAATAGGTAATGTATCCCTAAACACGGTCCAACTCTCTAATCTGGCCCAATAAGAAAGGCCTATTAAAATAATATAAATAACACAGATTCCAAGATCCAGGTATCCCATCATATACCGTGCTCTAACAACCGAGTGTCGAATACCTTTACTGACTCGAGTGTCAAAGTGCCTTCTTTTACAGTTTGAACTGAGGAACCAACAACACCAACAACGTGCTACAAGAAGACGAATCACTTGTTCATAGACTCCATTAGCGTTACATCCCACTATGGGAGAGCTATGGCCAAAATTACCTAGGGAAGGCTAGCGCCAGTTCCAACATTGACGAGACTCAACTTATCGCATGAAGAGCTGTGTTCTCGCCAGTTGACTCGATTGCCGGTTGACTCGAACGACATTCTCTGGCCCTCCTGTCTCCACCAGAGAATCGAACTTCCTTGGGTTGAAGAACTTCTCACATGTAAAGACAAAAGGGCGCCTTGGCAGCCCTTTGCACTCCGACGCTCAAGTCAGTACTGGGGCAAAGAAATAGTAAGTGAATAAAGTAGTTTCAGTCTTAGAAACGATGTACCTTGCTAGGGTTCTTACCACCCTTTATATAGGTTGTGGCTAGGGTTTACTTCTTTTTGTTACCCACATCTAGGGTTCCTGGGAGAACGTTCTTGCGCCGCTATTACACAATCTTAGCATAATCTGACACATCAGACTTCCTCTTATTGGAGTGCAACGACTAACAGTATGGCCACCAAGGTCCAATTCATGCACCACTGCTGCGGGGCCATCTGTTCTATGAGTGCCCTAAGTATTCACGTGTCATGCATGCAGTCTTTCCTTGGAAACCCTAACCCTAACGGGCCTTAGTGCCTCCAAGGAACACTTGTTTGTGTCATACCCGAATGTACCATACACACCCCATGCATAATCCTCTCGTGACTTAGGTCTTCTCTTATATCTGGTGTTTAACTGGTATCTGATATGATTTTTGGGGCCCACCTTACGTGGCCCATCATTACTATCAGACACCAATGTCCGATGTCTGATGTCTTTTCTGGCGCCGATGACCGAGGATTGGTCGGTACACAAGCCCCCTAGTCTCAAGTTGTAACTTGCTTCAGCGAAGAGGCTTAAGTGATCGCCTAGGGTGACCTACGTGGCACTGAGTGATAGGACGTGAACAGTGCACCGAAGTGACATCTTACCATATTTTTCAATCAGCGTACACGTGGCAAGATCAACGGCTAAGACTCGTTGTTGCTTTCTCCAGTTTTCCATTCTCATATGAGGCTGAAAAGTTTATTGGCAACTCTGATTTCCCTGCGGGGCTGTTACACGTGCCCCCGTTTGGAAAGGAAACTCGTTGTTTGTCGTAGCCGCGCTTTTGTTCGGCCTCTAGTTAGCCGGTAACGAATTGGCTAGCTTTGTAGTGCGGAAAATCGGAAACCCCTGATTTCTCTTGCTTTATGATTTCGATGCTCATAGCATGTTATAACTGTTCTGGGACAGTTTATATTTCTGCACTTTATGTTTTTCTGCTCTTTCATTTTCTCGCACTCTCTATTTTCTAGGTTTCTTAAGTCACGTCTATCTTCTTCTTCTGAGCCTTCGTTTTTTCCTATTTCTCCTCATCCCTCTTTAGCTTTCCTCTCGATGGCTCTTACCAAAACCACACCAAAACCTCCTCCCTCCATTGATTACAGAGCCCTCTACCGATGGGCTACTAATGACCTTTTGGTTGAAACTTCTCAAATGAAAACCTTTAAGGACATAGAGACGTAAAAGCAAGACGAGTCCACTTCTCAAATGAAACTTCTTGAAGATATGTTGCAGCATCCATGACCGCACTTTGCTAGATGGGTTCCCGCTCTATTGGGTGGAGAAACCGGGAATTAAGAAACCTAAGAGCCTCGAAGACTTGGCCCCACCTGATCGTGAGGTGTGCCAGCTCCTTTCGAGCTTGGGAGTGGTGTTTAACACTATTGAACTGATCAAGCTCGAGTACTGCACCAAGGCTTTCAAGAGCTACATTAGTACCTTTCCTATTTCTGCTTCATATTTGTTGCTAGTTGCATGTTGTGTGGATTTAGCTTTTTATGCTTTGTTGTTTCTCATGCAGATATGGTGCTTGATGCGGAGAAGAGGAGGAAATTGGTTGAGTTGGTCTCTCGACGCAAGGCTACTCTTGCTGGTGCCTCTACCCCTGCGGGCACCCTTCCTGTTGCTACCTCTACTCCAATCTCTCCTGATCCAGCCCCCATCGATCAAAGGCAGAAATGGGTGGTGGAGGCTGCCCACGAGGATACCTGCACAGGCCTCGTCTTTAAGAGGAAAAGAGCGACTAATGTCGTGGCTCCATCGCACTCATCTTCAGATGGCCACGCTCCCTCCTTCAGGGAAAACCCTCCCAGCGCCTCCTCCCCCCGCGACCTCGTGATGCTTGAAGGGGGGCGAGAGCGCCCCTGGAGGTGATCACGATATGCTTCCTGCTGCTGATTTGCCCGCCTTCCTCCAGCAGGCCCTCAAGTGCTTACAAAACCGGGAGGTGGTGGAGAGCCTGCGTGAGGATCCCCTACAGGGTTGCGCAGCCAAAGGCCTTGGGGAGTTCCTCATCGCGTCCAACCTCGCGATGACTAAGGTGCAAGTCTTGTAGACTGAGGTGCACAAGCTGAAGGAGGTCGTAGGTCAAGACGTCCTCCAGATCAAGAACCTCTCTCAGCGCGAAACTACCCTATATCTGGAGGTGTCTTCCCTTCGCCAAGCCGACAAGGAGACCAAGAAGCTTATATTTCAAAAGTCTGAAGAGGCTCTGCGCGCCCATACTAAGATCTTGGATCTCTGCAAAGAGGTTATTGACTTGCAGGAAAAAATGGAGGGGTCACAAGCCAAGATGGTCAGGCTCAAGGAGAGGGCCACTCAGCAGGAGGTTCAACTTCGCCAACTAGAGAGAGAGTTAGCCCGTAAGGTCGAACTAAACTTTTGTTTTTCATATAATGGAAATACATTGTTGATGGAAGAAGTTGAAATCTTGATGATAGTGTGTGTGACACACTTTTAGGATGACCGTCTTTTCTAGAACATGTTTTTATGAATTTTGGATTTATAAATCCGGAAATAAAAAAAATGTGTTCCAGAAAATATGTTTCAGAACGAGTTTTTGTCTTCCAGATTTTCTATTCTGAAAATATTATTTGTTTATGGAACTACTATTCTGAAAACACCTAAAACTGTAAAGGGTAATTTCGGTATTTTTAAAGAATGTAGAGGGCAAATGCTCCCTGCACCCAATCATTTTTAACCTGCACCCAACATATTTTTTTAATTTCCAAAAATGCCCTTAATTCCGGAAATAAAAATCCAGAATTGAAAATAATATATTCCGGAAAAAT
>Ga0123342_1006917_pt1 | contig 15397 bp, 5 predicted proteins | sample Turbeawhitnodule_FD_89960 | JGI IMG/M metagenome (GOLD analysis project Ga0123342, IMG submission 89960) | Root nodule microbial communities of legume samples collected from Mexico - Turtle bean Mexico white nodule | ecosystem: Host-associated > Plants > Roots > Nodule | place: Mexico: Nepantla... | reverse complement strand
CAAAGCAAACGTGATAGAAGACAAACCAACTCCAAAAAGGTACGAGAAAAAATTTGATCACAAAAAGAAACCTAATAACAAATTCTCTCGTCCCAGTGGAACTAACCTCACTTTCAAGAAAAAGGGTAATTGCTTTGTCTGTGGAAAGCTAGGCCATCATGCACCTCAGTGCAGACATAGGGCCAAAAACGACTATCCTCCTAAGGCAAATCTAGTCGAAGGGGAAGATGCAATTGTGGCAGTCGTTTCACAAGTAAATCTTGTGACAAATGTGAGCAAATGGGTGGTAGACTTTGGGGCTACCAGACACATCTGTGCAAACAGAAATGTGTTTACCTCCTACACAAGTGTGGGGGATGGAGAAGAACAAGTATATCTCGGTGACTCCAGGACAAATCCTGTCCTAGGAAAAGGAAAAGTTCTTCTGAAGCTCACATCTGGTAAAACTCTAGCTTTGAATGATGTGCTACATGTGCCAACAATTAGAGTTAATTTGGTCTTTGTGGCATTACTAAGCAAAGTTGGGGTTAAAGTGTCATTTGAATCTGACAAGATTGTTATGACAAAAAACAATATTTTTGTGGGAAAGGGATATTGTGATCAAGGCCTCTTTGTATTAAACATTTCTCAACAGATCCAATCTGCTCCGCACTCTCCGGGAAGACGTTGTCTTTCTCTCCGCAAACTGCTCGGAACCGCCTTGACCGTGGAAGCAGAGTTGCTCATGTAGTGGGATGCAGTTACTTTCTTCATCTATAAAAGCCGCAACCCTTTGCTTCAGAAGACACAACTCTCACTCATCTTCTTCATCTTCTTCACCCAACACCACCGTGAAACTCCTCTTCCTATCACCTTTAATTTTTAGTTTTCTCTCTCATCTTTATTAGATTATTTTAAAATTATAAAACCTTGGGTTCTATTTGGGGATTACTCTTTTAAAGAGAAAGTTGCTAGTTCTGATCCTCAGAATTTACCGGGAAGTTCTTGTTGTATCCTGGGGGACTTGCGCAATACACTGCGGATAAGTCCTTACGGACAGTGATTACTCATGCCTCGGGAAACCAATTTTGTTCATTTTAAAGCCTAGATTTACTACACAAGTGACACTTTTAAACTTGGATTTTTTTGATGAACAAGTGACACTTTTGAGTGAACTAAGATATGAGATCTTTTGAATTTTGTGAGTTCTCTGTCAAGGTTAATATTGTGAAAGATAATTTGATGTTAGTTCAAGTTAACAGAAATTCCATAGAGTTTATACAAATTTAACAAGAAGGACACAAACATGCTTTTCCCTATGATAAATGCTTTTATGCTACAATGACACATTGATTATATTTATATAAGAGTTTGAGAAGAATTGAATTTCTTTAATAGGATCCAAGGCCTCCCATGGGCAATAGTATCTTTGTCTTAGTCTTAGTTTTAATATAAAGTTGGAAATCCCATATCGATTAGAGATGAAATCTTAGTTTTAATATAAAGTTGGAAATCCCATATTGATTAGAGATGAAATCATTTCATTGTATATAAGTGAGTGCAAACCTCACTTTATAAGTCAGTTTGATGAAGTTGAGTTAAACTAAGTTAATAAAATTTGTTAACCCGTTATCGGACCACATATGATTTAGATAAATCATAAGATGACAGAGAAATTGGGTCTCAAGCTTTTAGACTAAACATTTTCGTTTACTATAATATATAGTATATTTATTCTTTCTTAAGTTAATCCAAAAATCCATTGCTGATTTATCAGCATAAAAATTACCTAATATTGATAGTTAGAGTCTTACGGAGAGAAAATATTTGGGGATGCTTATTTCTCTTATTACCAATGGATTTTTGAGCCTAGAGTTTGTTTGAATGATTTAAAATAGTTGTGTAACTTCACTTGAGTATTCTACAAGGGCATTATAATCTTATGTGTGAGTATGTTGTGAGCTATGTATATCCAAATATTCTATCATGTTTAGTATAGTTGGTAACTTACTAACTCTTCTGGTAATGCTATAATTGATCTAAAATTGTTTATTACTATAAAAAATTATTAAATAAAAATTACTTTTAAAAAAATAATTATTTGATATATTAATTAAATTAGATACTGTTTTATAAACTAAAAAAATTATTAGTATCTAAATTAGTTTCTATTATTACTAAATAATTTTTAAATTAGTATCTAATTAACTATCAAGATTTTAACTACTAACTTTAGAATTTAATTAGTTGATAACTAATTAAATACTAATTTAAAAAATTATTTATCAATAACAAAAATTAATTTAGATACTAATAATTTATTTAATTTTTATAATAATATTTAATTTAGTTAATATAACAACTAATTATATTTGATTTTTATAATTAGTTTTTATGTAATGATTTTATAGTAAGGTTATGAATTAAATAACTTTCAGGAACACTTTTTCATCATATATATAGAATTTGTTAAAGACAAAATCTCACTTATTTTTTTTGTTCTATTGACACAAATTGCACTTTAAGTAGTATTTTTCTGAGCAATAATTCATATAAGCATATTAATATATATATATATATATATATATATATATATATATATATATATATATATGTTGTTCTGGTTTAGAGTTTTGGTAGAAGAATACAAACAAATTTTGGCAACTAATTAAAGTTGGTAGGGACAAGTGTAAGTTGTTTTGGTTGTGATGTAGTGAAGAGGGTGAGTGAAATGATGAAATGAATTAGGACCTGGTACCTTGGAGTGCCGAATTGCGCCATTCAAAGCCTCATTCAAGACATAACAGATGACAGCAGAGGTGATTAAATAATGCTAAGTTTGTGAGTACCACTTCACATTAACTCACACAGATAACCCAAATTCCCAAACCCATATATAGCATGTACTTCATTATTGCCATTTCTTGGGACACCACAAAGGTCACATTCACACACCCAGTAGAATTCAATCTTTATTCAAGATTAAACACAACTTCAACAAGTTGCTTTGGCTTTATTGCATGCATCCCAAGAACACTGTGTTAGATTACTTTCTAACTTCATCACATATCACCTTTGCACAAAAATGTTTAACTTTGTAAGACTATTAACTATTCATAGTTTAAGAGAAAAATTTGATTCATTTTTTGATTTCAATGAGTTTGATCTTTTAATCTGATGTTAAGAGATTTATCCAAAATGATAAGAATCCACTGCTCCATCTACCTCCATTCCTATGAGCCACAGCAACCCCAGTTCCATTGAGTGCTTCATTTATTGCTATCAGTTTCCCAAAGGGATGCATAATGCATGGGACACATTTGTTTGCAATGAATCAAAGCTGAGTATTGAAAATGCATATATCTTGTTAAGCATGAACCAAAATTCTTGGACATTTTGATAATTCAAGCCTATGCCCTAGAGAAGATACTACTTTTAGGTGATCATGTATGCAGCATATATATGCCCCCCTTCCCCATTTGTTGTTAAGGACTTTTCTTTGTTTATTGAAGTTCATTGGTGGGGATTTTGTGGCAGTGATTGGGACAAAATGCTTGGCACACTTGCCTTGAAGCAGATGCCAAGTGGTCCATGTGTGGTCAAATGTGCAAAAAACCAATGAGGCAGCCATGTGCCCCTGCCACTACTATGGGGGAAAACATGTGAAGTGAGTAGTCAAATATCAATATATATGTCACACTAGACTCTACTAGAAACTAAGAAAAAAAACAGGGAGAAAAATACTATACACAAGACATTGAAGAAGGGGAAAAAACAAAAATAATACAAAGTTTTGCAGATCTGGCACCTCCCTGAGATAAACTATTTTGCTGACTTTAACTCAAGACATTGTATTTCACAAACAACTTGCCATCATTTGTTCATATTCAACTTTGAGACTTTAAAGATTAGCCCCTCAACTTACTCAGATTTTATTCAAGAGACTAATCTTCTTTAGTTCTTCCATATTCATATAGAGACAAGATCAAATCCTTGACCAAATACTTGTTTGAGAGATATGATGTTTGATACTTCTCATAACTTCTGCATAATTAATTCAGAAAAAGGGACTAACCTCTTCCAGAAACTGTTGGTCACATGCTTAAGAGACTTGACTATCTATCAACCATATTTCACCAGTCAATTTCCATGATTCAAGAGACTAATCTCTTTCAAAAAAATGTTCTTCCTTACACATGAACCTCATCAGATTAAACTTCTTGATCACATATTTATCTGAGTATACCATGTTGACACTTGTCATGATTTGTGAATCTAGTTAATTCATTTAAATGACTAACTTCCTTCAAAAGATGTTATGTTATATACAAGAACCTAAGACTAACCCTTGATCAAGAGTTATGATGATTAGAAAATCATGTTACATTGTGTTAATGTTTATAATGATTGTTGAACTGAACACAATTAATTCATTTAAAGGGTGTTGTTTCGTGCACATGCATTTGAGATCAAATCCTTAATCAGGTTTTTAAGAGACATAATTAGTCACTATCATTAAATATAAATTAATTTTAAAGATAAAGAATAATTAATTATTATATAATAGATACTATATTAGATATTAAAAAGATTATTTATATTTAAAGTAGTTTATATTCACTACAAGAAAATCATCAAATAAAAATTAACTTTTGAGAACAAAAATAATTAGTTGCTATATTAACTAAATTAAAGATCATTTTAGAAATTAAAAAAAAAATTGGTTTCTAAATTAGTTTCTTTGTTAAATAGTTTCTAAATTGTTATCTAATTAGGTACCAAAGTTTTAACTACTAATTATTTAGATTCTAAATTTAGTAGCAAAAATCTTTGTCGCTGATTAGATATCAATTTAAAAACTATTTAACAATAATAAAAATTTATTTAGAAACCAATTTTTTTAATTTTTAAAATGGTCTCTAATTAGAAACCAATATAGTAACTAATTATTTTTTGTCTCTAAAATTGGTTTCTATTTAATGATTTTCTTGTAGTGATTATTAATAAAATTGATAAATTAATTTTTAAATTGATATCCAATTAACTACCAATGTTTTAACTACTAATTATTTTAGATTCTAAAATTGATAACTAATTAAATATCAATTTATAAACTATTAATTAAATAATAAAAATATTTTATATACTAATAATATTTTTAGTATATAAAATAATATATAATTTAATTAATATAATAATTAATTATTTTTTATTATTAAAATTGATTTTTATTTAATAATTTTATCTTTGAGTTAACCATATTACATATGTTAATGTTGTGACAATCTACGAAGATGTCTAATTAATTCTCTAAAAAAAATTGTTTTGTAAACATGAAATGAAACCTCTGATTACGTGCAAGAGTGTGTGATGATCTCACCAATCATATTGATACTTTTGATGAAGTGTGAACACTTAATTTGGACTCAAACAGTTTGATTCCTGATTGAAAAGCGAGTTTTCGGAATTTGGTGAATGGGAAATTGTTACATGCTTAAAGAATTGGAAACAGCATCCTTTTAGTATATGTCTCAAGGGAATGTTCTTACACGTTACTCATGATGCCATTGGAATCACCATTTCCAACATTCATAACCAATGCTTTTTCTCCACACTTTGAGTATCAATCCAGTTTCTCAAAGATCCTAGGTTCTTCTCTTTGTTTCTATGGGTCTTAGAGATCCATCAAGTTAATGAACTCTTGAAAAAAAAAAAAGTTGTGATAAGTTGGCAATTAAATAGTAAATTATTTTATATTATAATTGTTAAAATTAAAATATTTAAATTTATGTGAGGAGATGAAGAATTTTTTTTTTAAAATTTGATGAATTTTTCTATTGTGAGCGTCGGAGTGCAAACGGCCACTAGGATATCCTTTGTCTTTGTGTTTTCAGGCAATCATTAGAGGAAAGACACACGCGAACGCAAAGATTCTGGGTGCGAAAGTAATGTAGACGCACACGTTTCAGGTCAACCGGCAGGAACAATATTATTTTTTATGTTACTCATATTTTTAAAGAAAAAAATAGTGTTAATTGACAAACATTTAAATTAAATAATTTTGTTGATTTACATAGGTTATAGGTTTTGGATTGGTTCTCTCATATTATTTTTCCTTTCACTTTTTTAACCATACTTCTTATCAATAATTAATTGATTAATTTTGAATATAATTACAATCCAATAGTTGATTTCACATGGATAATCTTTATATAAATTAGTGAAAATATAGGTGTTCTCACATCATTGTGTCTACATTTTTTCAAATATTTTAAAAGTTTGTTGTATTCTCTTTATTATAGATATTACATTATAAATTTATAATAATTATAATTTTATTGAATTAATACATGAAATAAATTTACAAAATATCATTGCAAATTTTACTATATATATGAAAACGAAAATACTAATTTAGAGTATGATAGTCTTATAATCAACAATAAATTCTTCTATAAATAGGATACCAAATAAAAAATGGTATTCATGTGCTATCTAAGTTTACTTAAAATTATAGTTAGAATAAGTAATTTTTTTTAATACGACGCACGCTTGTGTGGCTGCATGTGTACTCTTTTGTTATGGATATTGCATTAAAATTTTTAATTTTGTTAAATTAATATATGGCGTTAATTTACAAATATCACTATAAAGTCTATTTGTACTTACCTATAATTTATAAAAAAACTCACCTACAATTTCTAAAAAGTAAAATTTTTGTTAATAAATTTATTTATTAAATTATAACAAAAAACTAAGTATTTTTTTTCTTTAAATGATAAATTATATATATTGAAGGTAAAAATCATTATATATATATATATATACAAGTTATTTTTAAAAAGAAAATTTATTTAATTATTTTAAAATAAAAATAAATTATTCAATATATATAACATTAAATAAATAAATAAGTTATTTATTTTATTAAAAGATGAATAATCTAAATATGATACACTTTTTTTCTTTTGACAAAATATTACTATTATTATAATAACTATTAAAATAAAATATATTCTTAAATTATAAGAATATTTTAGTAAAAGTATTTATAAAAATAAATATTTTTGTATGTATTTTTTATTTTATTTTTTATTAGGAAGAATTATTTTGAATTAAAAAGAAAGCTATTTAAAGGGTAAAATTGTAAGAAATTGATTTTTTTTGTTTTTTTTTTCAAATTTAAACTTCTCTAAATTTTTAAAATTCAAAATTTCAATTCAAAATAAATAATTATTAAATTTATTATATACTAATATTATAAAGGATAAAGTTAAAAAATTACACAAAAGAGGGAATCTTAGATAATTTTTCAGTTACATTTTATAAAAATAACCATTTCAAATATTTTAATATGTATTTGGTGGCTATGTCTCCTATTGTTAATAAAACTGCTAAGCTTTGGATTTTGTCGATTCCTAATCTTGTCTGAAATTTCTTGGTCAATGATCAGTTTATTTTTGTAACTAGCCTTCTGCATGATAAATGCTTTAGCTTTGCAGGTGTTTATAGTGCTAACACATACTTGGTTAGACGATTTTTGTGAAGGGATCTTAGTTTCTTCACATGGCCTTGGTGTATTTTGAGAGATTTTAATGTTGTGCTCTCGGTGGATGACTGCAAAGGGGGTTGGCTCCTAATCAGGTTTCTTGTAATGAATTCCTTGATTGGATTAATACTAATGATATTTCTTGTATGTCTTTTATTGGATCTTGTTATACTTGGTGTAATGGAAGGAGAGGGTTGCATAAAATTCATAGAAGACTGAATAGGGTTTTATGTATTGGAGTGTGTCTGAATGAATGAGATTCTTGTACTTATTAGATTCTTATTAAAAGTTGTTCTGATCATTCCCCTATTCTTGTTCTATGTGGCTCTAGGACACTTCATGTATAAAACTTATTCATGATTTTTGGGCTAATAAGGTTGTTGGTTGTCTTATATTTATTTTGCAACATAAGTTAAAAAGTTTGAAAATTGAGCTTCGAGACCGGAATACAAATTCTTTTGGTAATGTTCACAATGCAGTTTTTCTTAAGTAGGGTCTCCTCCTTGGTATTCAACAAAACTTAGAGATTGTTAGTTTATCTGATGGACTTCTCTATCAAGAAAAGATTGCTAAGGAGAAGCTTGATCATGCTCTTCACTGTCAATATTTGTTTTGGAAAGAAAGGGCTAAGATGTTATGGTTTAAAGATGGGGATCAAAATACGGTTTTTTTCCTTGCTGTGATCAAGAGGAGAAGTAATTCTAGTGGGATTCATCGTTTACATTGATAATGAGGTTATTGATGATCCTAAACTCATTGAGGATCATATTTTGGACTTTTATAAAAATCTTTATGCTTAGTCTATTTTTAATGTTCTGGATAAAAGTAATATGAAAGATGATTGTGAGGAGAATATGATGTTGATTAAAAAAACCTTGGTAGCAAATTAGTTATCAATTTAGAAACTATTTAACAATAATAAAAACTAATTTAGAAACCATTTTTTTTTAATTTCTAAAATAATCTCTAATTTAGTCACTATAACAACTAATTATTTTTTACTCTAAAATTAGTTTCTATTCAATAATTTTCCTCCATACGACTCTTTTTCATTACTCTAAAACATGTACTTCATTTGCATTCCCTAAGTACTGTATCAAGTTGAGGGTGTTCACGGCCTGGGTCGATAAGGATTTAGACAAACTCATATTAATGTTTTCTCATTTATCTAATTTCTATGCTATGAATAATTATAAGACTTTTCCCTACCTCTAAATTACCCTACACAAATCTTTTTTCCATATATCTTTCAAGTAGTTTAGAGAATAATAGTTATGTCCCTTCTAAATCTTCCAATATAATGCTCTCCTTTGTTTTGTCTTAACATTACTTAAGCATGCTTTCATAAGTTATAATACATAAACTAAAAAAGAGTTAAATAGCTTTTACACATGTTATTTTTGCAATATCTTTAAGGAATTTGTGTTTTCTGATATTAAAAATAGTCAGAAACTTTCTACGAATTAAGAATAGTTGGAAAGAAGATTTTGAATTGAGTAGAGATGGTTTAAATCCTTGTACATGTAGATATAATCAACATAGTTATCATTGACCAATGGAAAAAAAAAACGTAAACAGTTTCAGTCTAAAAGTTGTGTTGGTGTGAAGTCTATGATGTGGATGCAACAACTAGCCATCTTGAAAATTCAATGCTAGAATTGAATTTGTATTTACTTTTCTGATTTAAGATAAACTTTTTTAGCTTATACTGTAAGCAAATTTAAAATTGTTATTAAAGATAGTCACTCCTTTTGTGGAAAAAAAAAACTAATTTTTTATATCTCTATAAGAGTGAAATTTAATAATCAACCTATATATATACGTTGACACCAGATTAATAAAAAGGAAAAAAATAGACAGTTTTTTTTAATATTATTATTTAAGGAGGGTTGATTAAAAAAGTTCATGATATCTTCATTTGCCAATAGGTTAGTGCAAACGTGCTTAAGAAAATAGCTTAATTCAGACTTTAAATGATATCATCATCATCTTAATTAGGTTATAAATATAATAGAGACTATAAAGGGCAACAAATCCTAAAGTGACATTAGGCAATCCCACCTGCAATTCCTTCTACCATTAATACTTAAATTATTGCACCTTATTATTATTATATATTTTAAGATGTAATAGGTATATGTTGATTGATTCCTTCACTGTTTATAAAATTTGAAAATTAATTTAGACTCTTTTACAACTTGTTTTCAAAGTTATTGAAAATATGAGAACCTTGAAAATCAGCATGTGAGATAACTATGGGTATCTTTTTTACCGAATCAAAAGAAAAACTCAATTACATAAAATTACGAATCTCAACAAATATTTAAATGGAAAATGATGAATACTATGAAAATTGCATGGAAAGTGAGTCTTCTAAGTAATTGAAAACAGTTGATATTAGATTGCATGGTATGTGAGACCCACTTTTTTTTTTATATTACTCATACTATGTTTATAATTTTTTTTTGTTCAAACATTGCTTTAATTCAATAATTTTGATATAATTAAGTGAATCTAACTGAACAAGTTTCACATCTTGAATATGCAAAAATAAAAAAATATCCTCATTTTATAAGAACAACATTGACTCAAACAAATTTTAGTAAAAAGATAACACATGCCATTATTTTTTATAGATGACGATGACTAATTATTCATATACTCGTTGGTACTGAACGAGTCAATCTGAGTCTTGATGACCGATTGAGTCAAAAGAATACCATTAAGTCATGTAATAAATGACGGTAATGACGGTTACAATAATATTTAATATTTCAAAATATGCGGGAAACATCTCCGACAAATTAGATAAATATGGTACAAATATTCTCCAATATACCAATATACTAATATACATCCCTTTAAATCAGGGATCATGCTATAAATCAATTAGCAACTAATATTTGATTGATTCGGTCCATCACAACAATAGCCCATGACTAAACACTATAAATAAACCATTTGCAGAGGTGTAAGGTATTACATAGTGGACTTTAAGCCTAACTCAACCCCATAAAACCGGCTCATGGGGGTGAGGATTGCACCCACTTATATACAATGAATTGTCCTCATCTTTAGTCGATGTGGGATCTCCATCACACCCCCTCACGCCGAGAGTGATAGATATAAGCTCGTGCGTGGGATAACATATTATGGGTGGTGGCCTGATAAACCCAAAAAATACTCGCTAGGATAGGATCGAAAATGGCTCTGATAGGTACGCTTTAGTCAACTTTACACTCTTTACACAAAGTACTTACTTGAGCATTGGAGTACCTTTTTCAGGTTCATCCTGATCGAGTATCAACATTTGTGGAAGAAGACTCAGAAGAAGGAATCAAATGATCATTAACACGTCAGCAATTGTACGAACAGTCTCAGGTACTATCCAGACCCTTATCTGCCAATACAGGTACAATTGGCATCCACCAGGACCAAGATAGTAGTCAATTTCAGCATCAATCCTAGACTAGCAATGATGTTGTCAACAATGAACAATACCAACAATGATTGGGTCGCGGACGAGCAGATTGCACTAATCCAAACCCTCCAAGCACAAATGGAAGAGATACAACAAAAAGGCATTGAAGATTAGCAATGGAATGAAGAGGATCGATGTCGGAATGAAGAAGAGGTATGCCTTCTTAAGGAGCAGAGTAATCAATTGAAACAGTGACTCAATGGGATTGAACGAGAAGAGCAATCTCGAACACAGGCTCATCAGAGTTCCAGGCACACTGAGCACCCCTCCTGATCGATGATGATGAAGACTCAAAAGGACATCCTTTTACGGATGAAATAATGGAGACACAACTTCCCTCCAAATGGAAGGGATTGACTATCAAGCTCTACGAAGGTTTAACAGATCCAGACGAACACTTGAATGTTTTTAAGACGCAAATGAATCTCTATACAATAAACAAGTAGTGTGGTGCAAAGTTTTCCTCACCTCTCTCCAAGAAGGGGCACTCAGATGGTTCACACTTCTCCCTCCCAACTTGGTGGGCAGCTTTAAGGTCTTGTTGGCCAAGTTCACTACTTAGTATGCAATGAGACGACCACATCATACATCGTCCATGGCCATCCTCAACGTAAAACAGGGAAAAGGGGAATCCCTGAGGGCGTTCATGGAAAGGTTTAACAAGGTTTGCTTGAGCATATGAAATCTCATGCCCAAAATAGCTATGCATCACCTGGTTTCGGCAATCGACTAGGTCGGTTCACTAAAAGTTTGATCAAGAGGCCCGCTAAGGATCTTGACGAATTGAGGAATCGAGCAACCAAATTCATGCAGATAGAAGAATTGACCGATTACCACAGAAGCGTCTGATCAGAGATCGGGGGAGATAAGGGAAAGGAGAAAGACGGAGGAAATCGACCCATCTTCGGTCGGTTGGGAAGGAATAAACAAAATTGTGACCCTCAATTTTTTAATTACACCCTATTAAATGTTTCACGGGGTAAAATTCTTGAAGAAAAACTACGAGCCGAGCTAACCTCAGCACCGAAGCAGCCTCATAACCCAAGAAATACTGACATGTTTAAACATTGTCAGTACCACCACAACTTCGGCCATTCAACCAAGTCATGCCAGGCGTTGAAGGATAGAATAGAAGAGCTCATTCAAGTTGGCCACCTGTGTAAATTTGTATAGACCAATACTAACTTATACCAATCCCCACAAAGGGAGAGGTACCTACCAAGGGACCAAGAAGGGCAATATGATCGTCGCGGACGAGAGGGCTCATGACGCTTTGACGAAAACTCCCGCTCGGCTAAACAGAGAAGAAGAAGTGAAAGTTCAGTGCGAAGGACTCGACCAAAGAGCGAGAGCCTGCGGAGGAATAATCGGACAAACGCAGCGTTCGGGAGGTCATTAACACCATAGTTGGACCAATTCCATTCGAAAATGCTGGTCGAAGGGAGGGATGGGTCCATAGAAGTCCCTGGGGATTTGCTAGAGGTTGATGTTCAAGTTTCGCTCGAAAAAAACATCTTCGGGCCATTCAGTCGGTTCACTCGGTATCCACCAGGAGTCAACCGAGTATGTTGCCAATCACCTCACGGATGACAACTTCACTACTATCGACCCAGCCCAGGATGATCCCATGGTGATCACCTTGGAAATAGATAAATTTGTCATTATCAAGGTTCTAGTGGATCAGGGATGCTCGGTCGATATCCTATGCTGGAAAAATTTCAAGAAAATGAGAATTCCAGACTCAGAAATACAGTCTTATCTTATGCTGACAATAGTTTCCACCCCACATCTTGAAATGAAATTCTCATTGGTCGCTGGTGACATCGTAACGGTCCATGTCGATCAAAAGACGACTCGAGAATGCTATGTTGCAAATTTAAAGGTAGAATTGACCAGTCGGCTATATAAGACCTCATCGTGCGGATTGTCAGTGGGAAAAAGAGGACGCTCTCCAAGGCATAGAGAAACCACAAGGGAGCGGGCCCGAGACAGAAGAACCAAAGAGCATATGGTAACATTCTTGGTAAGTCACATAAAACATGGGAACATTCTTAAAGCGGACAACAACAAATTGGTAAGTCAAACTTTGATTAATAACGTTGATTTGTTTGCTTGGATGGTTGTTGACATGCCTGGGGTGAGCCCAAATATTATTACACATTGCCTTTTCATTTACAAAGAAGCCATAGCAGTAGCCTAGAAAAAAAGAAAGATGGGTGAAGAAAAGCACGAGAACGCACGACATGAGGTCGAGAAGTTGGTAAAGGCCGACTTCATCATAAAGGGACACTACACTATATGGTAAAAAAAATCAAATGGTAAGTGGAAAATGTGTATTGGTTATATCGACCTAAACAAAGCTTATCTCAAAGATTCTTATCATCTACCAAACATTGATCGCCTCGTTGATGGAGCGACGTACCACACTATCTTGAGTTTTTTAGATGCATATTCTGGATACAACCAAATCCGGATGCATCCCAGAGAAAAAGAAAAAACAACGTTCATGACCGACTGCAACAACTTCTATTATGAAGTCATGACATTCGGCCTAAAAAATGCAGGTGCCACCTACCAACGATTGATGGACTATATTTTCAAGGGGATGCTCGACTGGAATGTTAAAGTCTACATGGATGATATTGTTGTCAAGTCTGACTCGTGTCAACAACGCATCAAACACTTACAAGAAGTGTTTCAAGTCCTTCGCGACCACGACATGAGGCTTAACCCCGACAAGTGCGCATTCGGGATGAAAGGAGGAAAGTTCTTGGATTTTATGCTCACTCATCGTGACGTAGAAGCAAACCCCGAGAAATGTCGGGCGATCACTAAGATGCGCGACCTCGTCAAGGAAATTCAGAGACTGGTCGGACGATGTACAACACTCTCCAGGTTTGTCCCAAAGCTAGCAGAAAAAACCAAACTCATTGTGCATCTACTTCGAAAGGCGTCTAAGTTCCAATAGACGATCAAGTGCGAAGAATTTTTTTCTCCAATTGAAAGTTTTCTTGGCGTCCCCCTCCGATTATTCAAAGTCGACCGCCACAAAACTCATAATTGTTTATCTCGTTGTCTCAGAGAACGCAATCAGTGCAGCGTTGGTCCAGGAGGTGGGCAAGGAGGAATGACCAGTTTACGTCATGGCACAAGTTCCAATACAAGATGAATAAAAAGGTTGCTTTGGCTTTGGTAATTGCAGCATGGAAAATGCGTATGTACTTTCAGAATTATCGCATTATAGTCAAAACTGACTATCCAATAACGAAGATACTAGCTAAGCTAGGCTTAGCTGGTCGAATGATTGAATGGGTTGTAGAGTTGTTTAAATTTAAGATCCAATAACAACCCAAGGGGCAATCAAATCACAAGCTTTAGTTGATGTCGCAGCCGAGCTCAGTTCCCGTCCGATTGAAAACGAAAACTTTCAGTGGATCTCACGATTAACCACTGTGAAGAAGAAGGGACTCCACCGATCGATCATATATGTTACTTTGAAAAATCCTAGCATTGGTTCGGACGAATGCATGATAACTCAAGTGCAACCAAACTGATGACTCCCATCAAACAATTTTTAATCAATAGGATTGCAGAGCACAATCTGAAAAGACAATGAGACAACAGGCCGCCAGGTTTCTTATTGATCAGGATCTCTATCGTCAAGAATATACTCAACCACTCTTAAAATGTATCACCCCCCAACTGGGCTAACTACATCATGCGGGAAATACACGAGGGTGTATGTGGTACACACTTGGGAGCATGAACAATGGCTGCAAAGGTATTAAGGGCAGGCTATTATTGGCTGATCGTGCAAAGCAAATGCACAAGCTTTATTCGAAAATGTGTTTAATGCCAGGAATACGACCATCTATCCCATCAAAGGCTCGAGAACCTTTACTTAGATTGTCTGCCAAGCTAAAAACCAAAATGTCTTCACTATCATTTAATACCCTGGAATATGCGAAAAACATCTCTGAAAAATAAACTAAATACTAATTTACTGAAAGATAGTACAAATATTCTCCAATATACCAATATACATCCCTTTAAATCAGGGATCATACTATAAATCAGTTAGCAACTGATATTTGATTGATTTGGCTCATCACAACAAGGGCTCATGACTAAACTGTTAGAATGGACGACTTTAAACTAGAGGGGGGTGAATTGTTTAAAGAGGATTTTCGCAAACTTTTAAGTCAAGAATGAAATTATCTCGAGAAACAAATGATAAAGAATTCAGTTTGCCAAAAACTCAAAGAAAAAACAACAGCACCAGAAAAACAATCGGTTGTTTCGCAGAAACAATCGGTTGTTTATACCAGTTTGCAAATATCAAAACTGAATTTAAAGAGATTAAGGATAGAGAGAATGCACACAAATGT
>Ga0123342_1006915_pt1 | contig 15399 bp, 9 predicted proteins | sample Turbeawhitnodule_FD_89960 | JGI IMG/M metagenome (GOLD analysis project Ga0123342, IMG submission 89960) | Root nodule microbial communities of legume samples collected from Mexico - Turtle bean Mexico white nodule | ecosystem: Host-associated > Plants > Roots > Nodule | place: Mexico: Nepantla... | reverse complement strand
GTACACATTTGTTAAGGAAAAGGTGAAGAGAAGTGCAAGGTATTACTCACCAGGGTGGAGAACTTGGGCTGCAGTGGCCATTCAATTGGCTTGGAGGAGGTACAAGCATAGGTTGACTTTGACCTCTCTGTCCTTTATAAGGCCTAGGAGACCCTTGTCAAGGTCCTCTTCCATGGGAGAAGATAGGCTTCGCCTCTACACTGCTTTGTTGACCTCACCAAAGACTAATCAAGATGATTTTATGTGTGGGTGTGGAGTTTTATTTGTTTTTGTTTGAACTAACTTATATTTTTAATATAATTTCTTTTAGAAATGAATTGTTTTTACCAAATTCAAGTTTTGTTATTAGATTTTACTTTTAATGAGTTTAATGATTTCGAAAATAAACCAATTTTTTCTCAACTAAAAAAATATATTATTTAAATATACATAATAAAGACGTTAAATAAAATTGAATTCTTTTTTTTTATAAAGTTTTGTGTCACGCGCTAATACTGTTGTTAATTGTCTAGATCTTCATTTTATTTGTTGTAGCAAAAATATTATTTTTAATTACAAAAATTTATATAATTATTTTTAATATTTACTTAAATATTTGTGGTTTATGTTTGATTGTCTTGTGTTGCAGAAAGGTAAATTGTGTTGCAGAAAGGTAAATGAAGGTAAAGTTTTCCTCCTTATGCACTTCTACCGTAACCTCCTCAACTGCAAGAGAAAACCTAAATAGAGTCCTCATAATTTTTTTCCAATTTTCCTTTAACATCCTTATTATTGCATTTGAAATAATATTCAGTACTTTTTCAAAAAAAAAAAACATTAAATTCATAAAAGTCATAGTTTAATAAGAATTTTTTTGCATCGTGTAACTTTATAAATATTACACAGATTATATAACTTTATACCTTTTCACATTATAATAACTCTAAAATAAACTTTTTTTTTCCATTATGTCTCTAACACTCCTACTTTTCATTTACTAGTGCAAAATACGTAATTAACGACTCCTTATAAAGACGGTTCATAAAGAGAAGTCGTTATGGGTACACATCCTTGTCCACTGAAGGACGATCCTACTTTCCTAGCTTGAGGAGGGGGGGTGATAAAATTATTCTGGGCCCAAATCTTTTTCTTTTTGGCACTGACTGTTTGTTGCATAAGCCCATTTACTACAAGAAAAACGTGAATTATATACGGATTATTACATACGGATCAAAATCCGTATGTAAAATCAACATTACGTACATATTCAATTCCATATGTAAATAGATATACATACGGATTTTTTTCGTATGTAATTACATACGAATACCGAAATTGGATCCGCGATAGCTGGAGACAAGAGGTTTGTATGAGAAAACATAAGTTCTGCTTGATCTTCTAAAGATAAAAGCACATGAACAACCATTTGATCGCCATCAAAGTCTGCATTGAATCCCTTACAAATTAATGGATGCAAACAAATAGCACGCCCCTCTACTAAAATGGAATGCTTGTATACCTAATCTATGCAGAATAGGTGCTCTATTTAGCAATACAGGATGTCCCTGCATAACTTCTTGAAGTATTTCTCATACAATCGGTTCACTCTTAGCAATTCCTATGTTCGAATCAGAATGTTTTCGAATTAGACCACAAATTAGAAATGTCAATCCACATCTATGTAATGAAAGTGATGGACCTACAATAATGACACAACAACCCGAATAATCAACTCGTTTCCCAAGTAGGGTCTCGCGAAATCTTCCCTCTTTACTCTCGATTATATCATTGGCACCACAAAATAAAAATTGCAGTTGATGGAATTCGAAACCAGGTCCATTCAACAACCAAAGAAAATTGAACCACTACACCAGACAAAATCTTTAGTATTATTATGATTATTATTATTATTAATAATATGAGTAATATTAATAATATGAGTAATATAACAATATGAATAATAATAATAATAATATTAATAATATGAGTAATATAACAATATTAATAATATGAATAATATGAATAATATTAATAATATTAATAATATTAATAATATTAATAATTTTAATAATATTAATAATATGAATAATATTTATAATATGAATAATATTTATAGTATGAATAAATATTAATAATATAAAAATATTAATAATATGAATAATATTAATAATATGAATAATATTAATAATATGAATAATATTAATAATATGAATAATATGAATAATATTAATAATGTGAATAATGTATCGTACGGTCCTCGGGCGTTGACTGGGTTCGGGCATTGACCAAAGTCAACATGATAGGACCTTTGGAAAGCGTAGCCAGTCAGAGAAGTGTCTCCTTATATCACGGGTAGGGGCGACCGTGGAGAAGGCAACACAGAGGTAGGGCGTGGAGGCCTCGGGCCTCGGCACCTCCAACAGAGAAGACAGATAAAGAAAAGTGGTTTCTAAGCCACACCCCAAGTTACTAGTAGGGAGAGACCCAACTCACGAGGGATCTGTGCATGAGGTGTAGGGACGCGACAGTACGTGTCGTCGTTGGGGAGCCACTAGGACAGGGACGACCCATGAGAGGGTCACGTCCCAGAGGTTGAGTCGCATGCACGACACGTGAGGAAGGCGAGAAGTCCCCGGGCGAATGACTCAGAAATTGGGCGCATGAGTTGGCACACAAGTAGTCACCCCCTTGCCACTTGCACTTCGACAGGGCAATCTTACGCACTGAGATGACCCTAAGACTGGGTGACAGTGTCGCTAAGGTATGCTCACAAAATTCTTAAGTCTCAGGATTGACACGTGGACATAAATACCGGAAAGGTATATAAAGCCCTACACTCAACAGAATAAGATACGTTTTCACACACTCTAATACACTTGAATGAAGTGAAGATTTTTAGTTACGATTCAGTTGTTTTTCACAATCCATAGACACAAACACAATTGTTATTAAAAAATCTTCATGTTCCAATAGTTTCCAAAAACCTTATTATTGTGTCAATGTTTTGATAAAGAAAATAATTTTTGTTTTGAGTTTCATTATAATCTTTGCTATGTTAAAAATCAGGACACAAAGTAGATTTGTTTTAAGAAACTCTTAAAAGATGATTTTACGTTTTTTCAGCATTTTCAGCAACCTACTGTTTTCAATGTTAATAATAATACATCTCTTACTTTTTGTTTTGTCTCTATGACATTCTTGTCTTGGACATGCACATAACAAACTATTAAAAATAATTTATCGAATATCAATATTTAATTTAGTAAAGAAGATCTCATCTTTGATATTTGGTATATTGTTTGTGTTAGAGTCAAGATGCACCAACTATATTTTAAAAACTCTCTTACAGTTTATCAGAGTCCCTTAGAATTTATTTACATTGACATAATTAGTGCAAGAAGAAATCACAGGGGTGCAGAAAGAAATTACCTTCATTTTATTGAGGTTTGGGCTGACGTCCGATTTGGCCCCATATCTGATTTCGGCCGTGTCGATCATACAAGAGATAGGGTTTTAGACTTCCAAAAACCCTTCGCCAATCTCAAACGATTCCGACCACGAAAATGTCATCCGCCGCCGCCAGATTTATATTCCGATCATGCTCCGCCGGCCGCTCGGCGTTTCGAGTCGCGTCAGAAGCCAAAACGGTTCGTTCTCCGTTTCGCATCGCGTCCAATAAACCTCTCTCGCAATCCACTATCAGGTAATAACGAACACGTTCATTTCGCGGAAGCTTCTTTGTCGTTTTACTTTGTTAGTAGCTAATACCATTGTGTTGCGTTTGTGTGATAAGGTTGCCTGTGGAGTTGAGTTCGTGTGTGGAATCGATGATGCCGTACCACACGGCCACTGCTTCTGCGCTCATGAATTCCATGCTTTCAATTTCAAGCCGTACCTGCGGTTGGATCCCTGAAGGTATCATCAATTGCACTAACACTTTTTGAAATGTTCAATGTATTGGTATGAAATTTTGAACGCCTTTGACTTAGTTAGTGACATTGTTGACTCTACACATATTAGAAATGATTCACAACGAGTTATCCTTTATAATTCGGGTCCTTTACATGGGAGGTGCACTTTAGAAGAAGAAATTGGAAAATTAGGCTGTTTTGGGTTGTAAGAATTATGGATTACTTCCGGGATGTAGGGGTTGTTACTTGAACCTTGGCTCGAGGCTCGCGTTATTATCCTGAAAAAGCAGTTTGAACAGATAATCATTTATTTGGTGCTGTACATACGTCTGTGTATTTTATTATAATCGTGGTGGTTGGTGTTTCTTCTAATCAACGGACATAACTCCGAACAATTTCCTCTAAAATTCACTTTGAAGAGGATCACAATCTCAGGTCATCAATGGGAAAATTAACTATTAATATTATGTGTACATGCTTTACAAAATTAAGTCTGTGTTTGGATAACTAGCAGAACTGATTCTGACTTCATCACATTTAGAAATTGAAAAAGTGGAGACAACTATTTGTTGCTTTAGCGTTTTAATATATAATCAAAACATGCACTAATAATTTCGAATTTTAAACCTTTTGTTTCTCTATCAATGGCTAACATTACTTTACCCTCTCTTTAGAAGAGCCAAATCCCAAATAATCTTACTATTTTTCAAGCTGTTTGGTATATTCAATGTGTATCAGATATTTAATTTAGAAGGGATTCAGAAGATATGTACATTTTTTCTTTAGGTAAAAAATATTAGAATGAGATAGGGAATATTTGGCTATATGGTCCATCTGTTTAGGTTAACTAGTTTGCATTCATTGTGATTTCCTGACAATTGAATTTTTCTTCTGAATTAGGTAGCTAGCATCTCTAGGATTCCATGATGTTCTTTCTACAATTAATTTTCGGGTATGTTTTCTATCAATTCTTGTACGAGATTTAATATTTGACAAAGCGTGCCAAGATACACGTGTAATCTAATGTCACCCTATTCATTGACACCAGGCATTTTGTCTGTCTGATGCTTGACCATGTGTTGCTATAACTACTAATCTTGTATGTAAGATTGGTGGATTGGTTTCTTCCCTGCTTCATTTGTTTGCCCGCACCCATTTAACTAAATCATTTAGTGAAGCCATACCTACTCCTTTTGGTTGTAGGCCAAAAGCAGACTACTTGAAGATCAGGAAGCGTAGATGGGATTGCGGGGACTTTCTATGATTTGATGTTCAGCTTGAAACAAGATTTTGTTTTTATTAGTAATAAATTCTAGGCATCTATAACTAACTATTTAACATTATTTAGAGCACATTTGTGTGCTTCTGGATTTGCGTGTCGTGTTGGAACACTTTTTTGTTTATGTTGAGACTTTTGTTACCTTTATCGATGAACCATTTTGAGCATCTTTTACGTCTTTATTCTTATAAAAAATCTCAATGCACGAAAAGTTACTGATGAAAAGATTGAGATAAAGTAAGTCCACACTAGAGATTTTGTAGAAATGAGTGTGTTAGCCCATGCCTTCTACAATTACTTAATCCACACTTGGGAGTATTTTGTATATCTGTCTTATTTGATAGTGCTGCTGCTGACTTTGTTTAATTACCATATGCTACATTTCAATTTCCTCTTTGATTTTCTTGCCTTTTGTGGTCATGCATTGTAGGGACCATGGGTAATTAAGGTATAATATTCTGATCTTTCTTTTTTAATCAGATTGCAATGATGATGTTTGATATCATTCGGGTTAAGAAGATTGAAGCAAGCTTTTGCGTAAAAATTTGCAACGTATGAAATGTGTAGTTGAAAAGAAATATTGGGAAATTTGACTTGGCCATTGTAGGAGAAAGTTGATTCCCGAAAGGGAACTTTAAAACTTAGACCACCTGTACTTTATTTCCTTCCAATTTTTTCAGATGCACTAAAAAGGCTTGCTATATTTTATCCATATGAACTTTAGTGCCTAAAGGCAAAATAAGTTAGAAATGCAGCAAAGTGCCAATAAAGTTTCCTTTTGTTTGTCCATATTAATTAGAATGTTCACTGTGGTGGCATCGAAACTTCTCTAGACTGTTATCTTTCCGCGTATAAGGGGTCAGGATACCCAACATTGTAGTGGTTTCTAAAGTTGGATTCTCTTTGCTACTTCAAAATTTAATGTAATTTGAGCTCTGAATACCTGAACTCTTAAATTCTAGGTTTCTGCCAAAACCCTCTATCCCTCTCTCATTAAAGTTCTGATTCAATGTTTTGCTTGTATAGGTCTGTGAATTCCCCTAAAAGCAAACCTGCCTTGCTGAATCATGCTTGTCACTTTCGTTGCCTTCCATATTAGAAGGGATTTGCCACCAGTTGTCCTCATAATAGTGATTATTTTTCTCATAAAGGTTTTAGTATCTTCACAAGATTACCTGATTAGTATAATTTTACATCGTATTTGATTGTTATATGTATCATGTATGTTAAGCTAATCTTTCGCTTTTCTGTTGTGGTGGCATATAAATTTTAATTTTCAGCCAATATTTTCAATAAATCAGATTAATTTGTATCCTCACAAAATAAGAACATTTTGAACTGTTATCGAAACCACGATTGATTGGTATAGTTAGTGTTTCTTACAAATACTCCGATTTTATAAGATCAATCCGTCAATAAATTGTTCAACTCTATTTTGCAAAATATGTACGTTGGCAGTGCACACATGAATTTCACGGGACAAAGCAAAGTCGAAACTCAGCTTATTTCGTAACATGCTTCCAAAACAAGACTCTTTCTTCCTGCACCTCCATAAGGTGTGGGAATTGCCAAAAACACCTTTCCATGCAATTTTATTGAAAACAACTTCAGATTGAGTAATTCCTAGAGTTTTTGGATTATATAATTTAGAAGTTAAAATTTTGTGTTACATATTGGATTGTATAATTTAGTATTATTTATTTTCAAGGTTATTTAACATTTTTAATTGGGTAATCTAAAATGTATTTTTGAATAATGTATAAAATATTAAATAATATTAAATTATGTAATCCAAATGATACATCAAAATTTTAAACTTTTTTGTGAAATTTAAAATTAAGTTTTTTCAATTTAGAATAGTTAACCAGAAAGTTAATGATCTATTTTGACCAAAACCATACACAGGTACTGACACCAAAGATTGACAGGAATCCAGCATATATCATATAAAAGGTTCCTCTCGGCTGCCTCAAATTTCATTTAGTACAAACACTCACTCCCAATGGCCACACTCAAAATTTTTGGAATGAAAATACTAGTAACAGATTATAAAGCACTCGTTTCTTTTTTATATAGAAAACAAAGTTTCAGGTCGACTAATCTTGAGTTAAAAAAACTTAAATTTTGTACATAATTTTGAAGTTAAAATTTTTGGTGTTACCTTCTTGATTGTAAAATCTGTTATTATTCATTTTGTATTATGTAATCTAAAATGTTAAATAACATTCAAAATAAATAATATCATGCAATCTATAATACATCAAAATCTAGAATACATCAAAAGTTTTAACTTTATATAATCCAAATAACTCAATCTAGAGTTTTTCAACAAAATTGAACAGAGGGATGCTTTTGACATTTCTCATACCTTATGCAGGTGTGGGACGAAACCATGGGGTGCAGGAAGAAAGAGGGGTTCAGAAAAATATTTGCATGGCCCAATTCCAAATGATCTGTAGCAAGACCACTGGATTAATGTTTAATATTGAGTAAATAACAGATGGCGTTGTTTACTTTGCATGTCAGCATGGCTGCTTCTTTTTGGGACTAAGTGATGCGGAACTCATTTCTAACTCCATATTAATATTAATCGTAAGATAACTAAATATTCTGATTAGATAGTTCCAAAGGTTAATTGAGATTTGAAAACAAGTTTGGACTTACTTAATCCAAAATAAAATTACTAATTCTATTAAACTTACAAATTAGATAATCCTAGATACAATGGATAATTCAATCTTTAAATTTTAGGGGGTGCCCGAAGATTACATTGGGGTGCAGGAAGAAGCAGCCGTCAGCATAAGCAAAGCACATCAAAGACTTTTTTATATTTGCAGTCTTGAATATTTTTTCTGCCATTTTGCCAACAAAATGAAGACTCTTTCTTCCTACACCCCATACTAAATATGAAAATACCATTTTATCCTTTTTATTTCATCTCCTTGAATATATAAATTGTAAAATTTATTATAAAATAGCTTTGAATATATAAAATTTACCATGAACAGTTAAAAGGTATTATAAAGTTATTTTTAACTAAGAAATTTTTAAAAAAATCATAAAAGTTGATTTAGAAATAAAGATAAAAGAAATAGGTGATTGAGATAGTCCAGGTTGATTTTTTTTACTAGTTAGAATAGTAGAGTATAAAATACAATTCAAAAGAGGAAATGTAAATTTATCGAGTGTCACCGAGAGCTTCTTTTTTCTAAATTATAATACAATATTAGATATTTAGTCACAATTTTTTTTTTTTATATTTCGAAAGTGGCACAAGAAAAAAAGTAGTAGTTTCTGTTTAGTTGATAATTCCCATATTTTTGTATTGGAAAAGAGTACTCTAACAAACAGATGCAGGCACAGGTCTAAAGAAAAGCTTCAACCCTATGTCCTTCTCTTACATCTCTATATATACTAAATGCTTCTTCCATTATCTTAGCTTGGGCCAGCAATTCTGCTCTTTGTATACCAGAAGGGTGAGTAGAAAGATAATCCATAAGGGTAGAACCACCAGCAATTTTTTCCAACTTTTCATACACTCTAGGTGCCACCCGGGGATCATAGCCTGCTGATGCAATTAGCAGCAACCCAATGTAATCAGCTTCTATTTCCATCCTAAAAATAGTGAATAAATTAGGCTATATTACAAAATTTGTACTCCAAAAAAACTAGCATTAGAGATATATTTGCACTTTGATCCCTAGATAACAAGCATTGCACCAGAAATGGCTTTTATAATTACACTAATCTTAAAAGCTTTACCCCGATGGGAATCCTATAAGCATGGAATTAATGCATTGAAGAATCGTGTACAAAGTTATGTCACGCTCATCTCCAGCACTCAGACCATTTATCACTCTTTCATTCGCTAAGTCATTCACATGTTTGTTATGCATTGTATATACCAATGGTGAATGGTATTTTTTTTTTCAATTAATCTCCGGACTAGTTGGAGTCATAGCATAGCAATCAACTGGATTTAGAGATACTTTCACGAATACTATGTAGGTTGTTCCAGAAATCAATGGTATGTTCTTATACTCTATTGTGATCAGGAATCTCACTGGAAAGGAAAATTATTGATTGTAGTTGTCCAACAGCAACCAATATCAACAGTGCCATTCAACTTGTATCTGTATCAGCTGATTCATCTTAGCAAGGTACAGAACACTATACATCAGGATACTATTTATTTAAGTTACACTAAAACTAATAGTAAGCATGCAATTTGCATATAGATTCCTAGCAGTAATTAAGCTTGAATTGGTTCTGTTTTTCTGTAACCCTTCTCCTGTCATGTAATAGAATCTTAATCGATTTATAGAAAATTAATTGCTATCAGAAGTTCAAATTATGTTAACATGTAAGAAAAAATTAAGTATAAGGTTCAACAGGCAAATTGTTATAAACTATTAGTTGTGTTTAGTCTAGCAAAACAATTTATTGGAAGGCAAAGAAAGCAGCAGCAGCATTGCTCCACAACTTAACATATATCAACAAACCGTACAGAAAATAATTTGGTTTGAAAGAGAGATTGAACAAAGCATACCTCCTGGAGAAAGGTAGGTGCAAGAAAAGGGATGACAGTATGTTGACAATATCAGGTATGACAAGGTGATAAAGTATCAATTGTAGAATAGCAAACCATAGGTTCTTTGTAATCCCCTCTGCACTGTGTCTTGCCACAGCATGTCCAACCTAATTAACAACAAAATCTGTGTAAACTGACATGTCTGCATATCATATGTGCAAATAACAAATTTGTAAGTTGTACGGTGTAAGGTATAGATTTCCTACGCTAGGCATATTAAACTGCAAAAACAAGGAGTTAAACTTAAACCAAGCACAAGTATAATACCTCGTGCCCAATAATAGTTGCTATCTCCGCATCACTTTTAAAATGCTCAAACAAACCAGAGAACACAACTATCTTCCCGCCAGGTAAGCAGAAGGCATTAACAACTGGCTCATTTACGACCAAAATTTCCCAATTCAATCCATCCAAATGTGATGTAGTAGCTGTTGACCCTCTTTCCTGATCATTTTTCCAGCTTTTTTTCTCATCAAGAATCTTACCCCCCTCGTGCCAACTCCTTTCAACCTTCTCTTCACTCCCAACCAATGCATTCAATGTCTCCCTTCCATCTCCTTCAACCAGCACAGTATGCTCTGATGTATACCCCAAATCATTCAACATCTTATCCTTTCTCAACCCTCTTTGTAATGCATCAATTATTTCCTTAGCTATCATTGTCACCCTCACACTTTCAGGATGTATAGGAGGCAATATCTTACCCTTAAAAGTTGCTTTCATTTGCTCAAACTCGTTCTCCCCCAGCCTCCTCTCCATGGCTTTTGACAACAGAATCAAATGGGTTCGCTTGGTATAAGGAACCATTTCCAAATTCCCAAAATACACAGTGATTAAAACCCCCGAACCAACCATCACAACAAAAACATGTCTGGAATTCTTAAACCATTGCCGTAGCCCCCTTGGCTTGAAATGTTCCACATTATAGGGATCAATATAATAAAATCTCTTAGCCCCCAAAGGAAAGAGATTGTGAAAGTTCCCATTAATTCCAACAACACCTTGTGTCCCCAGTCTCTGAGGAATAGAACACCATGAAGAGAACCCATTAACGCTAGCTCCTTTTGAACCTGAATCAAAATACCAAGATTGGCAACTAAAACTATGCCGAAAAGTTGGATTTTGAGGCATAAATCTTGAAGCCAAGATGCGAAAGTGATCAAGAGCTCCCCTTCTGTACCACCCCATGATTTAGAAAAGAACCAAATCTAAACCAGAAAAAGGGGAAAGGGAGATTCGAAGTTTTAGAGAAATTCAAAATTCAAGGTCTGTGCTGAATCGAAGCCTGACATAGATGAATGAGTGGCAAAACATTTAAAGTTCAAAAAGAAATGAGTACACGGCACTGTTAAGAAAGCAAAGAATCTAGATAGAGAGAATACTGAAACATACGTCACGTGGCCTGTTTAGTGTTTCGGAACTACAACCATGAAAGCAAAACTACACACTCCTAGAATCATGTCGATAAAAACAAAACCTCAAAACTTACACATTCCACTAAATTTTTGAACCAATTACACTATTTTGGATAAAAATGGTCTAATAATAAATCATCCTCTAATTACAATAAGATATAACACAGTCAGAAAGCGGCTGTTTTGCCTCTTGATTACACAACAATTGAGTTACCACACGTAAAGGACCAAAGATTCGACAGATCAGCAACTTTGGGTATTCATGGTTTTAAACTGTGGTTCACAATCCCAGTTGCATCATCCACAATCTTCCCGCAAGGTCAACAATCCAGCAAAGCCACAACCGAAATTTAAAACCATGACAGTAGTATAACTAAATCAAACGGTAGAAATTTATTTATTATGTTTTTTTCTAAGAAGAAATGAAAAGCCAATTCATTTTGTGCAGGGACTAACATAAAAAATAGCCCCAACTTCTTGAGTAGCCAATTTTTTATTTTTGACCTAATATATTGGAGAAGATGAAGTTAAAGAAGAAAAAATTAGCTAAAGTTTTGAAGATGATTATCGATTGGGAATGAGTAGAGAAGTACTGCGTTGATCGCTAGCGGTGACTCGAAGGGAGGAGCGATGGATTGATGAATCGGGACATTGATCTTCACTTCACCTCACCTTACATTAACTTTTTCTTACTTAATTTATTGCATTTTTTAATTCATAACATAATAATTTAATTTATTATAGTAAGCATATAGTTTGTTTCAATGAATCAATTAAACCTTAAACAACTTCTAATTTTATACGGTAAGTAATCATTTTTTTTAATATTTTATAATCTCATGACTTTTTTATAATAACAATATTAATTTTTTTTTATATTAGTTTAAACACTAAAGTCATGAATAGTTGAACTAATAGTAGTAATCATAAAATTAGTATAAATTTTATTTATTAACACTATTTTAATGATATTTTTTTATATGTATTATATATTTATTTATACATGTATTTTTCATGACTCTTGAGATCGGTCTTTTGTTATGGTCAAAGTTATGGTCGATCGTTTTACGGACGTTGTGTCTTTATTGTAATAATTGTTGAGTGACTGGAGCAAATAGATTTTTAGAAGACCTCACTTAGTCTCTATTTGTTTTCACTTTCAGGCAGATGGAAAGGCGAGTGAACTTTATGTTTATTTTCGGTGAATGTTGTTGATTTGTGAGCGTGGAACAATGAGTTGGTGTTTTTTTTCTTTCCCCCTCAAGTGTAGAGAAAGCATGGGAAAGTCACGTTGGCACATGTTCATTCTTCATAATGCCTTTTGCTTTGAGATGTAGTGAGATGTTTTGGACAAAAAACGTTTGAAGGAACCAAAACCGATTATCTGTTTAAGATAATTGATCCATTGTCTTTGAATACTCACATTGATTATCCATGCATTTTTCAGTGAGCATTTTTCAATGAACATTGATGTTCTTATACACATAATTGATGTTGATTTTTTTTCACACAAATTGATGTTGTGGTGTCTTTATAGAGGTAAATAATGTGCATTATCCATGTTTTTCTCAATGAACATCTATTTTCTAGTACCCATAATCAATATTTTTTTTTTCACTCACATAATTGGTGTTGTGATGCCTTTATAGAGGTACATAATTGATTATTCATACTCTTTTAAGTGAAATTGAATAATTTAATTTTATTTATTTCATATTTTTTTAAATAGAAAAATTAAATAATTTAGATTTGTATTTATTTAAAATTTTGTAAAGTTTAGGTATTTTATTTTTCAGATTTTATTTAAATGAAAAATTAAATAATTTAGGGTTGTGTTTATTTAAGATTTTGAATAATTTAGGAATTTTATTTATTTCAATTTTTTTAAATATGATATTAAATAATTTAAATTGTATTTATTTAAAATTTTGAATAGTTTAAGGATTTTATTTATTTCAAATTTTTATTTAAATAAGACATTAAATAATTTAAGATTTGTATTTATTTTAGACTAATTTAGGAATTTTATTTACTAATTACTTTTATTTAAGTAAGACATTAAATAATTTAAGATTTGTATTTATTTAGAATTTTCAATAATTTAGGAATTTTATTTATTTCAGATTTTTATTCAAATATGACACTAAATAAATTACATTTTGTATTTATTTAGAATTTTGAATAATTTTAAAATTTTATTTATTTAAATATGACATTAAATGATTTAGATTTGTATTTATTTAAATAATATTTTAATTAAAAACAATTATAATCACAAATAAATAAGTCAAATTATTTTTTCAACAACTTTTAAATAAAAAGGAAAATTTGTAAACTTATATTTTTATCAAATAAAAAAATACAATTTCAATCACACCTATCATATAACTCACAAATTTTCATAAATTTTCTCTACATTCTCCACTCTATTTACTTAATCGAAATAACCTCACTTTCTTCATACTTTTCCTTCAAAAAATCTCAAATTCCTTTCTTCAAATCCACTCCCTAATCCAAACAAAACATTAATTTCAACGATATTTGCGGAAATAACAACTCACTATTACCGAAAGTTTAACAAGATTTATAACTTACTCCCAAAATTCAGCTATTTGTTTTTATTATTACACGAAATTTTTTGGTATCTCCAAAAGGGATTCTAAGCACCAACCAACTATAGATTTTTTTTACAAAAATGTTTATTTTGACACTCATATGCTCCACCTTACAATCCAATAAATATTAATATTTTAATTATTTATAAAAATTTATAATTTCTTTTAATTTTAAAACATTTTGCATTTTATTTATGTTTTCATTAAAAAGATTTTCTTAAATTTTTTTTTATTACAAATATTAATATTTATTGTGAAGGTTATCGAACTATATTTACACGAAACTCTTTATCCAGAACAAATTGGTGCCATCGTGGGACTTGATAAATCTGTCCCCGCCCCCACAAAATATATACAATCCTACAAAGGAAAAGTTGATAACAATGAAAAATCCAACACAACATGAGAAACAATCCTAATGAAAGAAAGACAAGGGTCACGTTCCAACCTTGCAAAAAATCCTGGAACCATCCAGGAATTACATGAATTACAACGAGAGAACATAGAGGCCAAGATGCAAGCAGTAGAAGCCCAAGCAGAGCAAGAACGACTACTGGAAGAAGCATGTGTAGAGCGCAAATGACTGCATGAGGAAGTGGAAGAGTCACATCATATAATGGAAGAGAAATTATGGGCACACAAGAAGTTAGAGAAGACCAATGAAGAACTTCAACGGGCTATACATGGATTGGTGTCCCGCAGATAGCAGGCGAAACCCTGTGCAGTTAACACCCATGCATACCACAACCTTTCACATGGTTTGTCATGGATGAACCATTTCCCCCATTACATGGTTCCTAATGTTACATCTTTCTTAGGATAAGGTGATCCAAAAGCTCACCTAAAAGCTTTTCGCGCCTAAATGTTGATCTCAGGTAGATCAAATTCTGTTTCCTGTAAGATGTTTATTATGAAATAGAACAGAGATGAATAAAAGAGTAAAAGGAAGGTAAAAGATATGAGAATGAATATCTCTTTTTCTTGTTATTCAAATAAAAACAAATGGTCTAAATATATACAAGTAGTATACTCATTCTAGGTTTAACTAAAGAGGGGAATAATCAATAATTAAATACTAGAATCATAACACACAAAGACAAAATAAAGGTTATTCATCTCTATAAAGAGAAACAACTGATAATTAGAAAATACACTAAATTATTCTCTTCTATAAAGAGAAACAACGGATAATTAGAAAAGATACCCAATTAATATTAGGATCCTTCTATAACTCTGGTATCCGTATTCTTTAATACCCCGCCACAAGCTGGGGAGCAAATATTGATGAGACCCAGCTTGGAACAAATATTCTTAAAAGATTGAGGACTTAAAGCTTTGGTATAAATATCAACCACTTGCTATGTGGTGGAAATGGGAAGCAAATGGATGAGACCCTTCTTTAATTTTTCCCGGACCACGTGACAATCTATTTCTATATGTTTTGTATGCTCGTGAAACACTAGATTTGCTGCAATGTATCTTGCTTAGTCATTGTCACAATATAAAAGAGATGGTTGCTCAAAAGGAACTTTGAAATCTTGAAGAAGATAAGTTAGCCATTGAATTTCACATGTAACAGTGGCCATTGCCCTGTATTCAGCTTCACAAG
>Ga0123342_1006914_pt1 | contig 15401 bp, 5 predicted proteins | sample Turbeawhitnodule_FD_89960 | JGI IMG/M metagenome (GOLD analysis project Ga0123342, IMG submission 89960) | Root nodule microbial communities of legume samples collected from Mexico - Turtle bean Mexico white nodule | ecosystem: Host-associated > Plants > Roots > Nodule | place: Mexico: Nepantla... | reverse complement strand
GAGATATTTTATAAAGATATAAGATAAAATATAAAGAGATATTTTATAAAGATATAAGATAAAATATAAAGAGATATTTTATAAAGATATAAGATAAAATATAAAGAGATATTTTATCTGTTGTGATTGTGGAGATAAAAGATAAACAGATATTTTATCTGTTTGCTGCACGTAAAATACCTGTTAATCAATGTTGTTAACCCTAAAAAGATAGAATGTGACTTGCAGTTTAGCACCAAAAGGTCATTGGTGCATGTGGCAGGTGGTTTTCTGTTAGAGATATAAGATAATGTGCTTATTTTCAGTTAATATTTGCTTATCTCAAGTGCAATTGCTACATGTGCGGTTATAAAAAGGGGCTGAAACCCTAGGTGAAGGTACGCTATTTTTAGACGTTGTTTTTACACACTACACTGAGAATTATTGTTGCTTTTGTGAGCCCTTACTGACTTGAGCATCAGAGTGCAAACAGCCGTAAGGACGCACTCTGTCTCTACAAGTAAAAGCATTCAACAACCAAGAGAAGTGTAGATTACAGAGAAGATAGACGGAGCTTAAATCAGTCGCTAGAGTTAACCGACAGCCAAATCACCAGAAAAAACATATAGTATCATGCCTCATACAACAATTAAAATCGTGTTGCCTCATAATTCAATTAACATCACATCGACACAAATTCGATTTGATCAAAAGAGTACATTTACATAAAATTAAATATAAATCAGCAAAACAGAATTAAAAAAAAAATTATACATGGATTGAAGAGTGATGAGTCTAGGAATAAATTAGAGTGAAATAAGTAGGTTCTTGATGAGAGCGCCCTAGCTTTGTTCAGACGTAGAGAAATTTGAAAAAGGAGTCAAACCCATCAATGTTTGGTACGTAGTATCAAAATGACCATTTTTTGAAACTTATGAATATTTGGTTTTCAGTGCTTCCACGCATTGCTTGCAAATTGCAATTCACACATTTAATTTGAGTTTCAATTTTCCATGTTTTTTAAATCAGTGTTGCACTAACTATCAACAACTTTATCAATTTCTAGTCAACACCCTTTCTCTTATAATCATGTGTCTTACACTACTTTTACATTAATTCACGAACAACTTTATATAACATTTTTCTATATATTTAATAAATTAAATATTTTTATTTAAATTTTATATTACTTAAATTATTTTTATTATTTTACTTATGAGTTTCATTATAATATTTATGACACGATTTAAAGTGTTGAAAATAATATATATTACATTATTTTATTATTTGTATTAACAATATATATTATCATGTCACAATGAAAACATATTCGTTTTTATAATAACAAAAATAACTTAAAGAATATAACTTTATTTTGAAATCAGTTAACCGAATAAAATGCAAATAAATAATTTTTAGAAATTTAAGTTTTATAATTTCTTAAATAAATAATTTAGAAAACAAATTAGAAAATTTGTTTATTAGGTATTTAAATAAAAAAAATAGATAATCTAATGAATCAAAATTTATTTAAATCTAAATTTTGTATTTATACACGTTTAACAGAAACTTATTGTATACGCCATGACATGCTAATTGATAAAAAGGTTACGTAACACAGTGTAATTCTTTTTCATTTTATGTTTGTATAGATAATTTACACTGATAGTACATACCTATAAATTAAATTGACGAGGTAAATATAAGAAGTTAGGTAAGCTATATATATATATATATGTATGTGTGTGTCTATAAAGTTGAATTAATTCACATGTTTAATAAATAATTTTAAGAATTTAATGATTTTTTTTATTTTTTAAAGAAAAGAAATCAATGTGCTATAAAAACAAAATTTCAGTTTGGTCTTAAACTTTTGAAATAGTGATTCCATTTAACCCAATTCAAGCACATATGATTTTTTTTGTATTTAATAAGAAAAGGTCAAATACTCAAGTTTAATTATTAATATAAAGCTTAATCACATACGTTAGAGTAGGTGGTTAAATATTTTTATTATTAATATTGTTCTTGACAGTTAAATAATGACAAATAAATATAATGAAAATGTATATATAGAGTGAAAAAAGTTATATCAATTAACCATGACTTTTTTTTACATTATTATTTAATTATAAACTATCATATATGGTGCATTTGTATACTTTGATAATAATTACCTTAAAAGTCTCATAAAAACTAATTTCTAATCGGTTTACATTAAAAAAGTATTTACATTAATTCTTATGCTATATTTTTTTGTCAAGTGTATCTAAATATAATATATTGTTGTTCTAATTTTTTTCGTTTGTTTAAAAATTCTTAACATTGATTCAAAATAGCATATGATTTTTTAATTTTTTTTTTTAACTTTTTTGTGTTTTATTTTATTTAAATTTAACAAATTTAAACTTTGTAAAGTTGTAATTGGTTTGGTTCTTAATAGTTAGAGATAACAAATAAACTAGAAGAAATTAACTTGTATTGATAAAAAAAAATCTCAGAGTATATATATATATATATATATATATATATATATTATTTGTCTAAAATATTTATTTCATTTTAAATCACTAAATATTCTAATTTATTTGATATTGTATTTTTAAAATTTATACAATTATAATTTTTTTATTGTTATAGTTGATAGGAAAAATATGAAATAGTAATAGAACCAATTTAAGAAATAAATAAAGTAATCTATAAAAGTATATCAAGAAAATAATAATCTTAAGATAGCACAGTATAAAATGTTTTTTAGAGTAATTATAAAGATATTCCACTAATATATTTTAATATTGATAATATTATATCTTTTTATTTTTTATGAGGATAAAATTATGTTTTTATTTTTAAGATGGAGACAAGTAAAACCTAAAGTCGCCCCTTATTATTAATCTTCATATATAACTAGAAACAACTTTAACAACCTGATTTTATAATTTGAAAGATTTTATTACCAATCTTTTTTATTTAAAATTAATTTGAGCCTTTACAACACATATACTTATATAAATATTTGATAATATTATATGAAAGGATTTTATGATTAGTTGATAAGTTATTTTGAATTTATTTAAAAGAAAACTCCAAACTATAACTTTAAAAAAATATATAACTTTATTTATTCCTGAATTACACTAAATTCTTGATTAATCATAACTGCTGTAGTCTTAAATCCCTGATCATAAGAAAGAAAAGTCTTAAAAGGGTGATTGAATGTTTTTAGCGTATTTTTCCTCAATCATCCCTAAGAAATGCGATTATGTGATGAACCAGATCACCAATAACGTGTGATGCAAACATAATATATATATATATATATATATATATATTTGAATTATTGCATGAATATTTCCTAAGATGTTCTTAATAATGTCTGAATAGAATCAGAATGAGAATGAGCAAGCCTATATAGAATGTTTGTGCACGTTATATAACAGTATGCATTGTTAAACCACGTACGATACCTATATAAAGGTGCAAAGAAAGTTGATGTTATATATATATACTGTTAAAGTTGGCATAAAATGTGGTGATTCAGCCACCTGTATCTATATATGTAACAGAAATTAATAGCTTCCACACTGAACGCGGAAGTTAAGCAACAGACCTTAAATCAATCTAGAAGAAAAAACAAACAAATTAAGTGTGTTTAATTCAGATTTATTCGAATTAAACCTAAACGCTTCTTCCTCTAGATGTTTCCTTCCTTTTTATCCTACTACACATCACATATATCAACATTATTCTCCTTCTTTTCTTCTCTCAGCATTAATCATCATTTAGTGCACATCACAGAAATATACATTTTTCCTATTGTAAGCTATAAACTACAACACACATTGGTGCACCGCTTCACGGTATTGTGATAAAAAAGTATAGAATCGTGGAGGGGGATTTTCCAGTTGTAATCACAAACAACACTCTCTGAGATCATTATAAATCCATTGGTGCTTGTCTCCTGAGATTATTAGGGACACAGAAAAATCTCAGAGATCAAAAGGGTTTCAAAGCTGTGTCTCTGAGAGTTGAAGGAAGACATGGATCATCAAGAGATGGCAGACGTAGAGTCTCAAAATCTAGAAACCCCCCCTGACGTATTCCTCAAAGGAAAACATCAAGTAACTCTTAAGGTATGCATGCATTCAAAACGTCCCTCTATTTTCCCCTATAATGAATGAAGTTCTTGCCTGGTTTATTCATTTCAAAGTGCCTGCATATATTTCTTTTCTATCTTTCTGTCATTATGAGTCGTCACTATATGTATTTACAGTCCTGTTGATAATTATTCTTTTCGTGGCTTCTGATTCTGGATTATACGGTTTTCAAAAAAGAAACTTGTATTTGCACGGCACACTTTTTCTTCAGCTTTCTCTTTTATTCATGGGGAAAACTTTGTTAAAATGATGTGTACAATAAAATGGTTTTGGTCTGCAGCATGCTAATGAAGAATCAATGTTGATTTTTTTGTTAATCTTTGTACAGTTTGATGACGTTGTGTACAAAATTAAGACGAAGAAAGGTGGATTACTTGCGAAGAAGAGAGAGACAGTTGTAAAAGAGATACTGAAGGGAGTGACAGGTGTTGTTGAACCTGGTGAAATGCTGGCCATGTTAGGTCCATCTGGGAGTGGCAAAACAACTCTGCTCACAGCATTGGGAGGCAGGCTTGGAGGGAAGCTTCATGGAAGCATAACTTACAATGGTGAAGCCTTCTCAAATGACATGAAGAGGAACACTGGCTTTGTTACACAAGATGATGTTCTCTACCCCCACTTGACTGTGCTTGAGACTCTGGTCTTTACTGCACTTCTCAGATTGCCCAAAAGTGTCACCAAGGAAAAGAAAGTTGAGCATGCAAAAGGTGTGATAGATCAACTTGGTTTAACCATGTGCAAGGATAGCATAGTTGGAAGCCCTTACTTGAGGGGGGTTTCTGGGGGAGAGAGAAAGAGGGTTAGTATCGCACAAGAACTACTCATAAACCCAAGCTTGTTGTTCCTTGATGAACCTACTTCTGGCCTAGACTCAACCACAGCACAAAGAATTGTCTCAACCTTGTGGGAGCTAGCATGCGGGGGAAGAACTGTTGTGATGACAATTCACCAACCTTCAAGTAGGCTATATTACATGTTTCATAAGGTGTTATTGCTATCTGAAGGGAACACATTGTATTTTGGAAAGGGATCTGAAGCCATTGAATATTTTTCTAATTTTGGATATGCCCCATCATTGGCCATGAACCCCTCAGATTTCCTTTTGGATCTTGCAAACGGTAAGCTTTATTTTCCAATGCATTTCAGCGTACTAGATGTTCTGTGATTTTTATTGAATTTTGGTGCTAGACATTTTGACTTTCAACATTTATACAATTTGATAGATGAATATCATGTTAACTGAACTAGATTCTGTTGCTACTAGTAGTACCCTAAATGTGAGTTCTGGGAAAGAGCTTCTGATTTTAATTTTTATAAAAGTGAACACTTAATCTTGGATTGTTCCAACTCACTTTGCTAATTCTGGATTAACTGCAGGTATCTACACTGATGAATTTAATGCGGATCATACTATAGATAAACAGAAATTGATTTCGGTATGTAAGGGAAACATAGTTGCACAATCGAAGCCAGCACTTAAAGGAATCTATGACTCTGGCAAAGATCAGAATAGATTACAAGAAAAGGACTCTGAAAAATGGCCTACCAACTGGGGACAGCAATTCCTTGTACTATTAAGAAGAGACGTCAAAGAGAGAAGGCATGAATCATTCTCTGTTTTGCGGGTTTGTCAGGTCCTTGTGGTTGCTCTTATTTCAGGACTACTCTGGTATAAGTCTGATATCTCACATTTGCAGGATCAGGTAAAAATTCAAAATATCCTGTTTTCATTTTAGATATAACTTTATCTCAATTTTCTGTACAACTGCGCTTAACTTACCCAGTACCCATTTTTTATTAGAGCTCAACAGATTTGTATGTATAAAATTGTAAATTTACAAAATTACTCTTTTGAATGGACAAATCTTAGCTGTGATTTCTTAGGTGTTCTTATTTTGTTCTCAAATCAGAATTAGATTTATTTTAGTACTATGTGTGATAAAAAAAATTGCACTAAATGTTGGTATAAGTTACAGAACATATATCAAAAACACCTATATAGAACTGAATGTAAGTATTTTTTTTCTGAATCTATAGGTATAATTGGTTTTCACTAGTTAGTTTTGGGTAGAGAATTGAATTAAATTATGATAAGAATGACTGAAATACAATTTTGATTGCTGAACATGCAGATTGGGCTTCTATTCTTCATATCTGGCTTTTGGGGGTTTTTCCCTCTCTTTCAAGCAATTTTCACCTTTCCTCAAGAGCTAACGATGCTACAGAAAGAAAGATCTTCTGGAATGTACAGGCTTTCCTCATATTTCATGTCAAGGGTGGTAGCTGACCTTCCCATGGAACTTGTTCTTCCCACCATATTCCTTTTCATAACCTATTGGATGGCAGGGTTGAAGGCCAACGTGGTGAACTTCATGTACACATTGCTCTCTCTCTTACTCAATGTGTTAACAGCACAAGGTCTAGGCCTTGCCCTTGGTGCTTGTGTAATGGATCAAAAAGCTGCAACCACACTTGCCTCAGTGATCATGCTATGCTTTTTGCTGGCTGGTGGATTTTATGTTCAGCATGTTCCAAATTTTATAGCATGGATTAAGTACATTTCCATCAGCTACTACACCTACCAGCTCTTCATTGGATCTCAATATAGCTATGGTGAGACATACCCTTGTTTGACTGGCCAGTGCTCAATTGTGGAGTTTCCTTCTATAAAGCAAATAGGGGTTCATTTTGGATTGCATGACCAACTCATGGCTGCATTAGGTCTGTTGATAATGCTCATAGTTTACAGACTTATAGCCTATATTGCTCTTATGAGGATTGGAGTGACAAAGAACTAGCTTAGTCAAGTCAACTTCCCTGTATCAGGTTTAGTTAATAGATTTTTCCTTTTCCCTTTTTCCTTTTTCCTTTTTCCTTTTCAACTCAAACTTAATTCCAGTGCTGCAGTGTCATGCAGAAAGGGAACTAGCTAGCTGATGTGAAACTTCTGATGGACAGAGTAACATATGCATTTGATATAAACAACTCCATAAAGAGAACATTAAGATGATATATAAGTAGGATTACTAAGAGTATCTATAATGTAAAAATTCAATTTCAGTTTTTTAATTTTCTTTTTAACAAGTTATAAAATTTAAGATTGTTTTCGATTTGCAAAATTACACTCCTTTTAACTTTTAAATTTGTATTTTTATGAAAACAAAATAGATCACATTGATCATACATGGTACATTCAACATAGACCCTTACCTACATTCATCATTCTAGAATTGTTGTTTTTGAAGTAGACATGGTGAGTTAGAAATGATGTATGAAAGGTAAAAACAAAAACAATTTTTTTTAGCGGTTTTATTTTGTAGTTAAGCAAACCAAGTTAGATCTAGGTTAAATATATTTTTCGCTTCTGTATTATAATACGAAATTAATTTTTTTCTTTTTGTCTTTGGTTCAAACTTTAAACCATCCAAGTACTTCTAATATGGAAATTATTATTAGTTTTTTTCATAATTCGTTGTTGTTTTAATTGCATACTGATGTCCACGGTAATTACTTTCAATGGGTTGATGAATTTGAACCTCAAATTGAATCAATTCCACGACATATTCTCATTATTTTCATACTATAAATACCAAGATGGTCTAAAGTTTGGATCAATGATCAACAACGTGGTGTTTGTTCTTTGACACCGGAGGATACCTGCAAAGACACTCCAATACTTAGAGTCACTATACAATATAGGATAGATGAGAATAATAAATATTGTTCATTACATACATTTCCCTTAGAAGTAGTACATATTTATAAGATTGTGATTGAAGCTTGATATTTGACTTGGATTAGGCCCATTTATCATATGTATAAACATCATTCTGTATTTATCATATGTATAAACATCATATTCTGAATAACACAATTAGCCTAATAACATGAAAGAAATATTTTTAATCGTTGTTTTAGGTTAATGTATAACAATTAAAAGTTATTTTCTAGATGGCTTTGTGCGTTTAATACAGAGAAATAACTTGACAATCTCAATAAAAAAAATGTATTTAAACGTTATTACAAACAAATTACCCAACACTAAATTATTATTAAATGTTAATTTTGAATTTTTTTTATAATTTGTAAACCATTGTAATCAACTTTTAATAATTCATTTATTAAACTTTCTTCAATCAAATATTTTCTTTTAATTATGTTTTATTTATGAAGTTATTAATTGAAGTATGTAGAAAATATTTACCAAATAAAATGAAATATTATAAATATTGAATTATAAAATGTTTTTTTAATCAATAATAAAAAATAATAAATAAGAATCATTTCAGTGTAATTCAACCCTTATACATATAGATATTACATTTACATTTTTATCCAATAGTAATAGTAAACAATGGTTGTTATTCAAAAATATTAAAACTTGCTTATAATATTGACTATTATCATAACTAATTAAATTATAAACAATAATTTAATTTACTTTTTACGCATCGCACAAATACTAAAATAATATTGTTATTATTTTATATTAACAAACACACAAAAAATTATTAAATAAAAATTAGTTTTTAAAAAAATAATTAATTACTATATTTAATTAAATTAAATAATATTATGTGGTTAATAAATTAGTTTTTCAATTATTATTTAATTATCTATCAAAATTTTAAATACTAATTATTTTAAATTTTAAAATTGGTAATTAAAATTTTATTAGCTAATTAGATATAAATTAATTAACTATATATCAATTTAGAAACGAATTTATAATTTTTTATTAATAATAAAACTCATTTTAAATTAATTTATAAAATAATATATAATTTAATAAATATAGTAACTAATTATTTTTTTTAAAATTAATTTTTATTTAATAAATTTTTAGTATTTATATTGTTATTGTAAATATATAATATTTATATCAGTGGGTCGGTTTCTATTAATGGAAACAACTATATTGACTAGTTAATGTATATTTTTCCTTTAGTATGTATACTTCTTTTTTGCTACAAATTCTAATCCTTCAATATATCATATACTAAAACAAAATATATTTGTTTTTGAGAAGAAGAAGAAAACTTAATTCTCGTTGTTGTGCTACCAATAATAGTGTAGTCACTGAAAAATGATTAGCAACATAAGAAAATTTCCTGGGCACTAATTGATGGCACTCTATAGAACTTGCATCAGAAAATAATAGTCAAGTTTACATCAAAATCTTCAACAAAATTTGACAATGAAGATGAAAGAAAACACCACATATGTTTCAAAGGCACGTTGGAAAATAATTGGTAGTACTCCGTGATTAGTGGTCCTTGATTAGTAGTAATTGCATGTTACTTTAACATACATTTTTAACATGTTTTTAAACTATCTGAATTTGTTTGGCCACTTAGCGTCAATTGCTCATATTCAATTCATTTAAAACTTTATAAAATTCAAATTTCTAACAACATTATGCTGACTAATGGATAAAATTCAAATCAAATTGGTGCTTTATTTTTTAGACTCATCCAATCTATTAAGGCAATTTACTGCACTTCTATATTTTTATCTCCGTACTTCTTTTAATTTCAACGATATCCTTTAATTTAAGTATAAACTAAATTAAAAAACTTTTAATTTATATTAGTTTCTTTTTATTAATATATACATAAAAAAAAAATTAAAAACTCAACCTGTCTCAAATAAACTTTCCTATAAAAAAAAATGAAATGAATATGAAGTCACATTTAAATTGATTTTTTTATATTTTAAAATATTTGTTTGATGTTATTTATTTTTAAATGCAAAGAAAAGTTAAACAACAATATTAAGTTATTTCAGCTAATTTGTGTAATAAAAATATAAATTAATAATAATTAAAAAAATTATATTTTAATAATGAAAAAACTGAATCAAATAAAATAGAAAGATATTTAAAAAACATGTTTCCTTTTATTATTAATTTGAACGAAAGAAGCATTTTACCTTTCTAAATTTTTATTATTTTTTTAGAAGTCATAAAATCCAAAAAAAAAAGGATAAAATTAAAAAAAAAATTATCTTCATTAGATAACTAATCTTCTCATCGTCTCACACACTCAAACGATGAAACTGCTACCACAAACACGTACAACTGAAATCATTTAAAAATAAAATTATACTTCATTTAAAAATATTTAAAAATTTTAAAAAATTAAAATTAATTTTTCCACAAAAGTATCAAGGTGAAAGGAGAATTTATCATCTATTAAACATCCATTTATTTAAATAAGATTTTTATTTTGATCCATTTTTTATCAACTTTTTAGATCAAATTTCTATTTTAGTTAAACAGATTTTAGAAATAAGAAAATCCACACTTCCAATCTAAATTGCAATGAAGAGCGATTTTATTCACATGTATCAGTACCAACCATATATTAACAAGCAATATGTTTTTAGGAATCTCAAGCACTAACTCTTAAAGCTTCTCACTTCTTTTCATCTTCATATACTTCTCCATTTCTCTTCCTTTTTCTTTTATACTTTATTATCCTCTTTTTTAATTATTCTTAGATTAATTTATTTTTCATTTTGTTAAAACTAAAACTCGTTCTATAAAAGAAACTTAACGCTTACAAAATCATATTTTAAAATTTTAAAAAAAAATTGTTTGGATGTTTTTACTTTTTATTTTTTATTTACTTCACAAACAATTTTATTTTAAAATCTAAATTTTTTATTGTTTGGATGATTTTAATTAAATATTGCACAATTTTTCAATTGTCTTCCATTGTATAGATTTGCGAGGGATCATGTTATGCAAGCAAGATTATCACAGAAAGATTTTGTCAAAGTTTTCATATTAAGCATTTCTAAGTAACTTGATATCTCAGCTATGTCGACACCTAAAATAACAACTCATTGCATGAAAAAATATATTATTAAAAAAGAAAAAAAGAAAGAAAATACAAAAATATGGGAGATTAGACCAAAACCCATAAGTTAACAAAAATGATACATAAGTAGATTATACATATTTATAAAGAATTCTAAGAACAAATTAGAGGTAACCTATTAATACCAATGAAAAGATTCTCTATGAATAAATTTTAAATTAGTCAATTATCAGCACACGTATTCCCTTCACGAAAAATATCTAAACCTGTTTTTCCCTCAGTAATTAAGACAAGTATTTCATCGATTACGAAACATCCAAGGAACATTGGTCCTAACAGTAAACGCAACACAAATCAAAGCAGAATCACATTCCAGTCAGACATTAGTAAACCCCATCTTTTGAGTTTCCTGCATAGCATGAATAATCCCATAAAACTCAGCGACAGAGCAGTCTGAACTTCAAGAAACACATAGAAAGCTCCAATAAATTCCCCCATACTCCCACAAAAAATACTTTCACAAGTAGCAAGATAAGGATATCCCCTAGCAGCCTCATTAGTGTTAATTTTAACTCATCCTAATAAAGAAAATTTTCATCTAACAAGAAGAGAACGAAGAACTATATTTATAATTAGAGGATAATCTGTACAGTAAGATGTAAATTCAATGGTTATTTCTTATACTTATTATTTTAATAATATTATTAAAAAATCACTAATTTTTTTATATACAATTATTTTTCTCTGTATAAGTCATTGAATAATGATTACGTGTAATGATAATTTTTTGATATTATTAAATTATAATTTTATTATATTTTTTTAATATAAATTAATTTTTTGAGAGAGAATACCGAAAAATTTAAATCTTAATTTTTGACCATTACCAAATTTAATGATTTTGATTAAATTTTATTATTCTTTAAAATATGAAAAATTGTTATAAATAATTTAAATTATAAAGTTATTTGTTTGATTTAGTGTAGAGACTAAAAATATAATTAAATTTTAATTTTTTATTACTGTAATGTATACAATCAAGATTTTTATTTGACGTCATTCGTCATGATTGTATAAATTATACATGGTTGACATCATGTTCAGGTCTAAATTATGTCGGGAATCTAAAATATTAATAAGTTTGAAGAACAATTAAAAATTAATTAAAGTTCTAATCAGTATTTATTATCAAAATTAAGCGAAATTAATCTTAAAAGTCATTATAATATATTCGGATCCAATATAAATCGTGATTTCACTCACCTCTATGAATGGGTGAACACCAGCTAGTTAAAGAAATGTTTTCTTCCCAAATTTATTGCTCCGATACTGACTTGAGCTTCGAATAACCTTTTGCAGATACCTTCCCAAATTCTGACCGAGATGTGATCAAGATCCAGTATTCTAAGAGAAAAATTTAAGGAGAACCATGCGTAGTTTATGCAATTACAACCGATGATGCCAACGGATGATCTCGGTCATATACAATACACTAACCTTCTAAGTTCAATAAGCTTAAGTATTGTGAGTCTAAGATTGAAAATGTTTTAAGAATGATGTTGGTCATCCATTACGATGTCAAGTAGACTATTTCAACCTCAAGTAAGTCATCTCATTCTCATATAGGTCATCTCAACCACATACAACCTCGACTGATATCTCCACTATATAAAATATAATTAGTAAATATTTTTTTTAAAAAAGTTAATAAACTGTTTCTTTTAATTAATAAACTATTTTACCTGGATTATCTAATCATTATAAAAATAAATGTGAAACAACTAATTTTTTACATATTTCACAAAGTATAAGACGTAAAAACTTCATTACAACTTACAAAACTAGAAACCAAGTTGAGTTGAATCTAAATGTTAGCATCTACTGCTTTTATTATTCAGTAAATTTTATAAAAAAATTCCCGACTAATTTACTTTTGGTGAAATCTCTTTTCATAATCACCTTTTTTTTATTTGGAAGTTTTTGTCAAAAGCTTATTTATTTGATCAGAAACTCAATTGATAAGTATTTTTCATTCTTTCTTAAATATATAATTACTTTACTATCATATAATCACATGTTTAATAATAAGAAAACACAAGATTAAATATTTAGATAATTACAAAGTTTTAATCCTAACATAAGATTGAAGGGATGTCACGTAAATTTAATCTAAAACTACCTCTTTCATCTTCACATCTTATAGTTGACACAAAATTTGCACCAAAACCATATTGAAACAATTGGGTAGTGAGTTCCCTTGCTTAGACAGAAACATTAGCCAAATAAACATATATATTCCTACCAACAACAAAAACTTTAGAGGAATGGTATATCAGGAGCCACAATGTTTTGGAGGAAAAACATCACACATGTCTATGAAAAATCAAACAAAACACTGTCTTGGATCTGTTAACCATTTTGAAGACACAACCTTTGCTTGAAAATCTTGCCAAGAGCCAACTCTGAGAAATAAGGTTCTTATTTACTAAACTAGTAATATTCAAGATACCATTTGAAGATGTCATTTTCTCCCAAATTGTCCAACAATTATTCATTTCATAAATCACACCCTTCTTTTATGATATATCCTTGCCAAACACCCAACCAAATACTTAATTTCTACTAACACTAAAAAAAATCAGTAAATTAAAATCAATTTTAAAAATAAAAATTATTATATTTAATTAGATTAAATATTATTTAAAAAACTAAAAAAATTATTAATATATAAAGTAATTTCTATTATTAATAAAATTTATAAATTAACTTCTAAATTGATATTTAATTAACTATTAAAATTTTAATTAATTAATGTTTAAATATAGTAATTAATTAAATACTAATTTAAAAATAAATTTATAAATTTTATTAAGAATAAAAAATACTTTAAATATCGATAATTTTTTAGTATATAAAATAATATTTTATTTAATCAATATATTAATTTATTTATTTTTTAATTAATTTTTATTTAATGCTTTTTAAAATATGCCAAAAAGAAATTATTAAAATTATTTTTCTAATGTTTACAGTACCTAAGAAACATGTGTGGCAGATATCTGATTCTGTCACAAGATATTTCATAAAAGTATAGAAATGTGTCAAAAAAACTAATTTGTTTCCCTTTGTTGGATCAAAATCGCATACTCAAACTTTACGACAACAACAAAAAAGCACCTAAATTATGAAAAGTCACACCCATTTATCATTAATGATGCAGCCTAACATGAACCAACAAAATATGAAGTTATATTATAAGAATTTGTTATATATAAATATATATATATAACTATTTTTATTTTATTTAATAATTTTTTTTCTATTATACTTTTAATCATTTTTTTAAGTTCACATGATAGATATTATTATGAACTTAACAACGAGTATTATTGTACTTTAAAGTTAAACTATCGTGTGAAAAGTTTCATAAAAAAGAAGTTTAACTCCTTTTTCTTAAAAAAATAAAGGATTTAAAAATCTTTTTAAGTATGAGAGTAATGATAATGCTATCTTAATTCTAAAATAACTGTAGTTTTAATGATATTGCTATTTTAATAGTAAAACTTTCAGAATGCATGATTGATTTCGCTTTCCAATGTAGTGTTAATTATTTTTTCCTATAATAACAAAGGTTGTAGTCTTAAATAAAGAAGGATACAAGATGTACCTCTTTAACAACTATTAGGCTGCGCGTTATATTGCTTGGATTTATTTTTAGAAAAACTATAATGTTTTATATAATCAAGTGTTGAATTAAGTATGATTAGGTTAAATTTTAGTAGACAGGTTTGAATTTGACTTTATTTATGATTATAAATGTTTAAGTTTGAACTATTCATTTGTTATAGGTCAATTTTTAAAATTTGGTCAAACCTTACTTAGTTTGAAAGTTTACTTTATGATTTGTTTTATATAAGGTCATTAAACGAGTTCATAAATATTTTAAGAAAAATATCAATAATTATACATTATATTATTAAATATAAATTATAGGTATATATTATAATAATAATAATAATAATAATAATAATAATATTAATACTAATACTACCTTATATGTTTGTATTTTAAAACTATTATATATAATTTTTAATAGTATTTTTATACAAACATAAATAAAAAAAATTGACTTTTTTAAGTAAAGAAAACAAAATTTATATATATATATATAAATTGAAATATCGTTAGATCAAACTTCTTTCACATAAATTATGTATATAAAAAGTTATATGTTCCTGCTAGGGAGATGGGACCTAGAGAACTATTGAAGTCTTCTCCTCCTTCCTTCGGTCGGGCAGGTGGCTGGGTGATGAGCTGAGATCCTTCTCGTCCTCCTGCTTATCCTTCGGCACTCGGGACTCGGTCGTCGGGTGAACACCGGATGGTGGGGGTACCTGCGAAGGCACTCCGACGCTCAAGTCAGTAAAGCGGGTGGTTAGCT
>Ga0123342_1006913_pt1 | contig 15402 bp, 8 predicted proteins | sample Turbeawhitnodule_FD_89960 | JGI IMG/M metagenome (GOLD analysis project Ga0123342, IMG submission 89960) | Root nodule microbial communities of legume samples collected from Mexico - Turtle bean Mexico white nodule | ecosystem: Host-associated > Plants > Roots > Nodule | place: Mexico: Nepantla... | reverse complement strand
TTTAATGTTTAAAATAGTTAGAAATATAATTAATGAATAAAGAAATGAGTTTTTACAAAATAAAAATAAAAAAGTAATAAATTTAAAATGTTTAGTTTAAAAATTATTTTTTTTAAGAATGAAGAAAATAAAAAATTAAACTCTATAACAACATAAAAGTTGAATCTATAAATATAAATTAATATTTATTTTTATTATTGACAATGTAATCATGTTAATTTCAAGTAAAAAATACATGACATAATTATAAAAAAACCAAGTTGAATAAGGACTGATATGGATATAAGAGAACAACATGATCGAACTAAAAAATGTTCATATTGTCAAACACCAGGACACACATAGAACTTGTCCCAACATTACTGGATTGTGCACTTCTAGTCATTAATTATGTTTCATTTCACACACCTATTTAATGTACCATTGAAGAAAATATTAAATGAATGATCATCTTTAATTTATTTTTATTTTTATGATCAACATATACTTATTTATTATCGTCATATATATATCTTATATTTATCTTATTTGGATTTTTTTTATATCTTTTATCTTTATCTTATTTTGTTTTGTCTTTATTTTATATCTTTTATGTTTTTAGTTATTATTATTTTTTTGTGTCATTCTTTATTTATTTTTGTTTTTTGTTTTTATTTTATTGTTGTTGTTTTATTTTCTAAACTTATTTATTTTTTCATTCTTTTCTTCTCATTTTTAAGCATTAAGTATAACATTTGCATTCATTTTTTTTTTAGAATTTTGCATTTAGGGTAGATACTTTAATATTATTTGTGCGTCCACTATTAATTAATACTAATTGACTTTGGTTTTTTTATAATTATGTTATGTAATTTTTTACTTGAAATTAACATGATTACATCATCAATAATAATAAAAATAAATATTAATTTATATTTATAAATTCAACTTTTACGTAGGGTTTAATTTTTTATTTTCTTCATTCTTAAAAAATATTAACTAAACATTTTAAATTTATTATTTTTTTATTTTTATTTTGTAAAACTCATTTCTTTATTCATTAATTATATTTTTAACTATTTTAAAAATTAAAAATATTTATTTTTTAATGCATTCAAAATTAAAGTTATAAAAAAAATAATTTATTATTTTTATTTTTTTTTTTGAAATGGTGCTAGATAGAGAAATAAGAAATAAAAGAGTGCTAGATAAGGAAATAAAAACAAAATGGTGCTAAATAGAAAAATAAAAACAAAAAGGTATAGTTAGAGAAATAAAAGTGTAAATGGTGATAGACAGGAATTTAGTCCTAGTTTCGTCTCTTAGATTACAAGAAATGTCTTCTTGCATTTAAAAAACTTCTGATAATTATGAAATCGTTGAAAAAGTGTACTGGAAGAACTTTTTACGAAAAACACGTAACAAAATCAAATTTGTCAAATGATTATTGAGCACTTGTGATATATAGATTTTTAATTTTTTGCGTTTTTAATGTGGTGTATTCATTTACATAAAAAAATTAAAATTTATTCTGGTAAATTTATTTTGAAAATACCCCAAATAAATTTCCCCGCTTAAAAGTGATTCACTCACATCAAGAAAATGTAAAAATGATAGATTTGTAGTAAATTTTAGTTAAGAATAAAAACCCTATCAAAAAACCGTTTAATTAAATTTTAAGTTATCTCTTATATTTGGGTATTTTTAATTGAACATAGTACGAAATATTTTCGGTCTTTTGAGTGCTCAGAATATTTTTGGTTTAAGTATCGTATTGTCTGATTTTTGTTATTAATGGGATGTCGTAACTATTATTTCTGCCATCTAGTCTTCAACTTATATATCAATTAGCTTATTTTCTCTCCAATTGGAGAAATAAGATACGATTTGATGGAGTTGGAGACAAAAACAAAAGTACCATTTACATCATCCGCCAGATCAAACGAGGGAGTAGACAAAAACAAACAAAATTTTCACACAAAAAAATTTAAACACTCAAATGGAGTGAAAAAATTTAACAGATACTCAATTAAAAGTACTTAAATTTATAAAATATTTAAATTTTTAAAAAATATTACTTAGAATTCCTTTATACCAAAACATAGTTCCAGAGAGACAAATGAGTAACAATAAAAAAAGGACAAAATTGACATTTTCAAAAGAGGATGCATGAGGAAAATGAAGAGTGTAGTAAGTAATTAGTGTTCATTTGCATTGAGGTTATGTTGGGCTGAAGGATCTATTTTGTTGAAGGAACTTGGCAATTTCTCCCTGCACCATATCATCTAAGACATGCACCCAACATAAAATTTAAAACCCAACATTGTCTTTGCCTTCATGTTTGCTTACAGATGCAGAAATCTGGAAATGTTTGTTATATATTTCGGATTTAGATATTCGGAAGGTCATTTTCGTGCTATATTTAAGCTTCTGGATGGCCATATCCAGAAATGAGTTATGAGTTCCAAATTTTCATGTCCAAAATGGTGTGCTGTGTAAATGGTGTTAGAGATCGGGATTCAGAACTTATTTATGATTGTTTACGGATCTTGACATCCAAAAGGTCATTTATGTTGTACATGTAAGCTTTTGGATGACTAAATTCATAAGTGACATATTAGTTATGAACTTGTATATCCAGAACTTTGTAATTTGACTTACGGATATGAATATCTGGAAGACAAAATCTTTTAAATTATTAAAGACAAAATGGACATTTCACGTCAATGTGTTGGGTGCAAATTTGAACTGATATGTGTAGGGAAAATTAGTCAAGGAACTTTCTTCTAACACTTTTTTTTTCCTTCTTCTTTATATGAAAAAAGTTTAAATATTCCGTCAACTTAACCACATTCTAATATACAATTCAAAATTTATTAAATTTGATATTAATATAATTTAAATTATACAATTTAAAAATACATTCTATATTTCTTAACAAAAATTGAATTCAATATACTTTCGGTTCAAATGGTATAATTAAAAAATCTTCAAAATGTATAATTCCAAAGGAAAATGATAGAAAATGATAGGTTGACAATTCTTGAAGTTGTATATAACTTTTGATGGGATAGGTTTAGAAATAACTATGCTGAAGAAACATGTAACTAAGTACAACAATATGGAGGTAAGATTTGGAATATTACTATTAATCCATTAAATATTATAATAAAAGCATTACATATGAGATTGGACCAATAGCACAGCAACTTGTTCATCTTTTTTATAAATATGTCGCTTATAATACTATTGTTGTCATGTATTAGTCCATGCAGTGCCGAAAGCATTTTTGTTCTGCGCCAATGTAATTCACCAAAAAGTAGATTCCTACGACAGAGATAAGTATCAAAGATATATTCTTATATTCTCTATTGAGTGAAACAGGAAGAGAAGACAAATATATGGATTCTTGGATCTGCTTCTATCTTTCATTGCCGTCCACATACGAATCATACTCTATGATTTGATGCATTTGTATCTTCAACTCTGCAAAGGAATCTAACTGCAACTTTTTTTTTATCTCTTCAACTCAACAATTGATATATAGAAAAAAGTTTAATGTGGTCCTTGAAACATTTTACTTGAATTCGAAATCTCTTAAGTTGTTTGATACACTTTATGTAATTCTTATTTATGCAGACAATGAATGAAAAGTGTCACATAATAAAAAAAACAGTGAAGTTGTTTTACTGTTATGTTTAACTCTTAATTGTAATGCTGGAGAGAATTGTTTTCAAGATACTAAGAGATATCGAACATGAATGTTTATTAGAAGCGTGATTCGACCAACTCCTTCACATCATGATGTCTAGTGGTCAGTAGTTACGCACGCATGCAGATTTCTATTTTCATACAAACAATGAGACATGGCGCGTACATATACGTATGTGAAAGCCTTCACTGGTGAGTTGAAAAAGTTGTCATTTGTACCACAATTTATACTAGAAAGAAAGCGACACATACACAAACAAATATTTAATTTTCATACATCATGTACTAATAAATAATATTATTAATGATGATGATGATAATAACGAGAAGAAGAATCTCTTTCTCTCACTGATAAGCATGGAAACACTTTCAAATCATTAAACCAAATACTCTGTTCACGTTCACCTCTTTTTTTAACCCCTTCCATCTTTCCCTTTCTCCTCGGACTGCACCTTCATTCACAACTCACAGGTCTCCCTTTTAGGTTCTTCTTGCTCTTTTCTCTGCCCCAGATTTGCTTAAAAAGTTCTTTTTGATCTTGTAGGAAGGTTTGTTTATGAAAGTGATACTCATTTTTCTTTGTAGTTTGGTTGGTTACTTTTTAGTTTTTACTAATCCTGCCTTGGAAATTTATTATGAGAGAAGTGGAAGAGTTTTGATCTGCTGAGGATTTGGGCTTGTGACTGTGAAAAACCAAGTTTATGGGTCTTAGAAGACCTTGACAGTGTTGTTTTTTTGCCGTGTAGGCATGAATTTGCTTCCCCCACTTTGTGGCTTTGACTTTGTCAGTGTAAAGTTTCCAGCTTTTTAACTTGGTGATGCATACGAGGATAGTTTGTTTCCCAGTTACACATCTATAGGAATTGGATTTTCGTCATACATAATTCTTAAAGTTGTGAAACTTGATCATTGTCTATCATTACTGTATGGCTTGATTGTTGTGAATCCTTGTAAAAGCAAGTTTATCTCTCGTTGTGTGTGGGTTTTGATTCCTTTAAACTTTCATGTGTTGTGTAATAACTTGTAGATTTCTACTTTCTTCAATCAGTTGCTTGCTGCTCTGTCTCTCTCTTGTTTCTCATGTCGACTCCTGCAAAGAAGAGGCTCATGAGGGATTTTAAAAGAGTGCAACAAGATCCTCCAGCTGGCATCAGTGGGGCTCCCCATGACAATAATATTATGCTTTGGAATGCAGTTATATTTGGGTATGTTAAGACTCCTTAAGGGTTTGTTCCTTTTTGTGGTTTTGGATTGTGGTTTAATTATGATTTCCTTCTTGTTTCTCTAGACCAGACGACACCCCTTGGGATGGAGGTACAATAATATCTTCAACCTTAATTACTCACAAAATACTTCATATTGCTTTTGATGTTCTTGTGAAAATTTCTTTGCATGTCCTAGGATACTGTATTGTCCCCCCTCCCACCAAGCATGAGATTTGAATATTCTGTATATGATGCTGACATTTATTTGCCATTTGTTGGTCAGACCATAAGTTTGGACAAATTTATACTATAACTAATGTTGGATGAGAAATATTGGTTAAGATTAAAAAACTTCCCAAAATATAATTAATCCTGCTGCATATCTCACTAAAGTTAGATCAGTTGTGATAATTTAGTTTGTAATCAATCCCTCGAACATAGCATCTTTCTATTACCCATTGATATGATAGCACAACCTTGAGCCACAGTGGATAGTCAGAGACTTGTGTTTATCTGCATTTACAGATAATTGAGAATTTGAAAGTTGAACTGTGCATTCAGTTATCTATTATTAGTATGCAGCTGTAAACAATGTTTTATTATGCAAGTGCTAGAAACATTCTAGAATGTTAGGCTTTCATTATCCGGCATCCAATTTGGAAGCACCTGAAAAAGTGGCGTGCTTTTATTTCATTCATGCAAATGGTTGATGTTAAATGTCGGTATTGATTTTCTTAGACTTTTTAATGTGATTTTACTGTTTGATAGATTCTTCACATGAGGGTATTTTAGTTAAACCAGCTCACTGAGTCTTTTACCTGTTGTGATTTCGGTGTCTTTCAGGAACGTTTAAGTTAACACTTCAGTTCTCCGAGGAATATCCTAATAAGCCACCTATCGTGCGCTTTGTTTCTCAAATGTTTCATCCAAACAGTAAGTAGGAAACTATAACTTGTCTTCTTGTTTCTCTTTTTGAGCCAAGAAATATTAAAAACCCTGTAGTAACAATGGAATTGGAATGACAACCACTTGAACTATATGTATATTCATCATCTACTATCCAATTTCAAACAAAACTGAAAATCATAATTTAAATCTACCAATGGATGAAGAATAACCACTTGAAATGGTTATTATGGATAAGATATTGTCTTAAATTAGCTTACATAATTGTTCCAAGTGGTTCTGTTTGTTCTTCATAAATATTTTATCAAGAGGTTACCCTTTTTTTTTCTTTTCGATGGATCAATGGATATGTAAGGGAATAAATAGTATTTGCATTGCTATGTTAACTTCAGTAGTTTCCAGTTCTGATCAACCTTTCCCTTGTCAATTTTAGTTTATGCAGATGGAAGCATATGTTTGGACATTTTACAAAATCAATGGAGCCCAATTTATGATGTAGCTGCAATACTTACCTCAATTCAGGTCATAATGATTCTCTATATTACATACTTTCATCAATTAGTGTCGGATAGTAACAGTTGTTCAAGAGTGAATCTTTTGTAGATTCATGTGTAAGTGTCAAATTTGCCTGCAAACAATGCAATCATCTGTCAGATTAGGCCTTGCAGTTATGTATTCTTTCCATTTTATCTTTTTTTCTTCATGTAGTTAAGAATATAAGTGGAAAAGATTCAATTGCATCTAGCTGTATTGTAATCTCATTTTTTTTTCTTCTTAACTAGAAAACTGTTGCAGTTGGCTTGCTTCTAGAAAACAAAGATTGTCCTTTTTATAGATTTTCATTCTCTACTTTATGCAAGAGAATTATTGCATTTATTTAGTGCTATCACTGTTTTCTTTATGATAAGATAGAAAAACACTTGTTTGACTAATTAGTAAGCATTTTGAAGAATATATAAGTGTTGTGTGTGCTTTTTCTCTTTGTTGCAGTCATTGCTTTGTGATCCAAACCCAAATTCTCCAGCAAATTCAGAAGCTGCTCGGTTGTTTGGTGAAAACAAACGTGAATACAACAGAAGAATACGAGAGATTGTTGAGCAGAGTTGGACTGCTGATTAATTATCTTAGGGTTTCTATTGCTGTTGAAAGGTTGCAAAGGATCTGATTGAATAACCATAGAATTACTTAAAACAACAATTGTCTTTTGTAACTCTTGGTAATGTGCTTCTTCAAACTTATATGAATAGATGTTCCACCTATGATCTCTATGTTCTGCCTATGACTTTATGTGGTAGGATAACTTTGTTAAGACACTATGTTTGACCCATGATCTAAGCAAAAGCTTCACCGAAATGTTTAAGGGGACAAGGAATTATTTGTAGGAACCTAAGCAAAAGTTTCACTCGTAACTATATAAGAAAAATATATATTTTATTCATAACAATCACAACATTTACATTTTTATCACATTTTATAACCCTCATTTCTTTAAAATAAGGAATTAAAAATATGCTAAGATGAATAAGAATATTTTAAAGATATTTTCTCTTAGTAATTATGAAAAAATCTCTTCCTAAAATTGATAAATGAATAATGATTATCAAGGTTATTAGACTCGTGAGAGGTTTGTAAACTCGAGTTGTAAACCTGACTCGTAGACTCGTACTTCATATAAAAATTCAATAAAAAAAATATTCATGATACCAATTTCACATTATTGAAATAAACAAGTTCGTACACCAACAAAATATTAGTTGTCAAATGTTACCAAGTTCTCATTCATTTAATCCTCTAAGAAAATCATCTCCAAGATCTTGATCACCATCTTCAAATTCTTCTTAGATGAAATTTGTTCATCAACATTATCATAAGAAACTATATTATCAAGATCAACTACATCATCTAGAATTGGATTATTTAAATTTGTTCCAGCTAAGTCAACATTTACACCATCATCTTCAATTTCAGTTTGCTTAACCCCAACACGGTAAGAATTATGGCTTAAACAAGAGGGGGGTGAACTGTTTTGTAAAAGATTTTCGCAAATACTTGGTTTAGAATGAATCTTTAACAAACAACTCGGATAGTCACTTAAGGAAGGCAATCAAACAATCCAAAAGAAATAGATATTAGAATCTTAACCGGTTCAAAATGGGTTTTAATCGGTTGTTTATAGCAGCTGAATTATCAAACAGTTTGAGAGTTTGAGAGAAAGAGAGATTTACACAATGGTTTTATACTGGTTCACTCAATCCTTGAGCTACATCCAGTTCTCAGACAATCCTCTGAGTTTCCACTAGCAATCAACACAAATTACAACACACACCACAAAGAGGTGACTTTGAATCCCACAAAGCCTACTCATCCCCTTTGCAACTTAACACCTCAAGAAAGAACAACCTCTGTCTTTACAGGATTTCAACAACAAACAGTATGTAAACAAAGTACAATTACAAGACACTAAGCAAAGATAGAAAACACCTGGAATTATAGAACCATAGATCCTATGATTAGCTCTTGTCACCACAACAAAGCTTGAAAAACAATCTTCCTCTTTTTGAAAACTCTTTCAAAAACCAAATCTCTTTGTCAAATCTGAATCAATACTTGTTGTATTTTTTGTATGTAAATTGATTTGAATGAAAGATTTATAGCCTTTGAAAAGCAGTCGTTGTAGGCAGTTTTGAACAGCCAAATCAGTTAAAACAAGTTTTCAAAAATATGTTATGAAAACACACATTTAACCAGTTGAAACCACGATTTAACCGGTTGAATGAATCAAACAATTGCACAACTAATTCAAAAAGTAGTTTCAAAACATCCAACTAGCTAAGTGACAAACAACCGATTATTTCGACAAATCAACCAGTTGTTTTCTCTTTACTTGGAAAAACATTTAGTTTCTTAAAACAGTTTTGATCAAGCTTTGCATAGGCTTAAGGACTGATCTTAACAAAGATTCTAAACACCTAATCTAAACCCAAACCCAAAAAGCAGCACAGCTTTAGACTTCATGTGGATTTGACACATCAAAGCTCTCATGTTCAACAAACACCTTCTCCTTTTTCAGTTATCCATTCAAATGTCATCAAATGGGAGAACAACATTCAAATGTCATCAAATGGGAGAACAACATTTTTCTAATTTGATTATTTTTCAACTTCAAGTTATACATGACATAAACCTTCTTTTTTTATGAACCTATAATTAAATATGAAATTTTAGTAGATATATAAATCAAATCAAGAAAATTAAAAACCTTAAATAACTTCATGAACTTGAATTACCATTTTAAATGAGTTTCAATTACGCTCACACCTTGATGAGCTACAAGTCAAACTCAAAACTCGAATAACAAACTTCTTTAATTTTGGAGTTTCATCCCCATGTTAGAATGTACGGTTAAAACAAGAAGGGTGAATTATTTTCGCAAGATTTTCGCAAAGACTGCAAGTAGATTGAAAAGCTCAGTTAAATCAATCAATTGATTTATTTGTTCAACTAGTTATTTAACAGATTAATAGTTTTGTGAAAAATATGAATCAATTGTTTTTACGAATCAACTGATTCTTTAATGCAGAACATATAGAACAATATTTAAAACAATTTATCAGAGCAGGGAAGAGAGAGATTCACACAGAAAAATTTATATTGGTTCACTCTTAATTAAGAGCTACATTCAATCTTCAACACACCATTGAGAATTCACTAAGTAAAGAAAAACATATTACACCAAAGACAAGAGTGTTGATCTTGAACCCCTCAAGAACACACAACACTTTTAACCAAAATACATAGTTCCCAGAAACACTATCTGAAACTGTTTTAAAACACAATACAAAATTGAAAGAAAGAATTAGAATACACCTGACTTTAAAAAGCTGAAGAACAATAGAACATAAAACTCATATTCTTATTTCACACAAAAGCAATGATCCAAGAATTTCATAATGATTAAACTCTTTGATCTTCTCTCTTGAAAATGTTTTAATAAACTCTCTTCTTTTTGAAATGATCAGAAAATGGTCTTTATAGACTTTAAAAAAAGGTTAAAACAGTTTTATCATTAAATGAAATATGTTAAAATCATTTAAAAATAGTTTGAAAATCATAACAAAATTTTGTTAAAAACACTTAATTGATTTTTAAGACAAATTGATTTTTTTTCATTTCCTATTAAAAACTGAACATAAAAAGCTAGTTCATTTATCGAAATAATTGATTATTTTTGTTTTACATAAAAGACAAAAAAGAAACAAATCATTTTTAAATCCTTTGAAAAACCTTAAGTGTAATTCAACTGATTGTCACGATAAATCAACTTGTTGTAGTCACCAGACTTGAACATAAGGTTTTTCAACTAGTTTAAAACACAAAACAACTAACTAAAATTAACACAGATTTGAAAAAACAAAAACTTTCAAAAGAGATTTCAAATCATATGAACTTGGATCATAACTAAGTGCAAATTAATAACTCAAATTCTACCTAACTACACACACAACAACAGATTCTTCAAGTCTTCAAGCTGGATTTGGAATTCATCAAAACATCTTGTTCAACAATCTCCCCCTATTTAATGAAGACAAATCCTTGGTTGTTTGTGTTGTATATTTTGAATTTAAAGAGATCCTGCAAAGTCGAAAGATATATACCATGCAATCCACACAATGCAAGTATAGCAGGATATCTCATACAGTTTTCAAAGTGGTCATCCTCATGGAGCCCCCAGGCGGTCGTCCTTGGTGATTTCAAGGTTTCTTGGATCATAGACCGTTGACGTCCCTTTTTTCCCGAACTGGCCAATTTAGACAGCAAGTCCGCCCGAGAATTTTGTTCTTTGTGGACATGAACAAGGTCAAAAGTATAGAAAGCATCTTTTAGAATATTCACATACCTAAGATATGAGGCTAGTTGTGGATCTTTAGCCTGATACTCATCGGTGACCTGTCCTGTTACCAACAGTGAGTCACTCTTTGCTGACAGGTGGTGAGCTTCCAACTCCTTTGCCAACAACATTCTTGTTTTTTTTTATCAGCAAAGAATAAATAAAATTAAAATGGGACACTTCAGGGGTGTCCCAACCCGTATACAATAGTCAAGAACTCCATGCAAAAGAAGCTTTTGGTTCTTGGTCACCATAGAGCACCTGCTAGACTCACAGAATGCAGTAAAACAACCTGCAGACTACTAGAAACCAGCACATGCCTTAGATCAATCAAAACCACTAGCGATCAGAAAAGCACAAAAACAGTGGCTTCAAAACTGAATGAAGTGAAATAAGCACATCCCCACATCCAATTCCAGCATACCAAACAGCAGAGTGTTGCACATGACAACATCTACACACCGAACTCCTCAACTTCCAACCACCATGCTCAATACAGAGGTTTGACACTCGTTCTTTGCTAGATGCCTTGTTCCGCGCTCCATCCTCCCCTATAACACTTCTTTTATTGCCGCAGTACAACACCTTGTAGGTGCTGTTCCTTGATTGCATGACCTCTGTTGCAACCCCATGATACCCTGCCTAAGTCTACTAGAGACTCCGCTTATTGTTACGAGACTAGCGCGTACCTCCCACCAGAGCAATATCAGCCTCCCAATATAATTGACTTAAGGGTCACACAACTTTGAGTTAAAGTTGCAGATCATAATTCAGCACAAATTCATCACCTTGCACCATACACAACCTGTCCAAAGGCCCACTCCTTTTATAGACCACATCACCCGATTACGAGTTGCTGCAGTGACATAAATCTTGATTGCTTCTCACATACTGGGTCAGAGTTGGACAGAATCCAAGCCATCTTTGTTTTACTAACCTTGGTATCAAGAGCTTCTATGCACCGTGCAGCAACATCTATTAGATGTATAAACTACAGCGTATTCAATTTCTGCTTCATCTACACAAACCATTTTCTTTGTTCTTCATCCACCCTACTCCCTCGGGTTCACCAAGGATACTGCACCATTCTGTGAGTTTCCTACATGAAAATGGGAGTACTACATCTTCTAACCCGGTGGAGCGAAACTTCTACTGCATCTCCCTCACACCGACTTCTTTCTTTCACCCTCCATAGCATTAGATCACTCCACGCCCACCTGCATCAAGGTTTCATATTCGACCTGGTTGTTACTTGCCTTAAATGAAAACCTAAGAGCTTGCTCGATTAAGACACCATTTGGCCCCTCCAAAATAACACCAACCCCACTTCCTTGTAAGTTCGAGGCTCCATCAACGAAAATGACACATTGAAATTTTTTTGGATCAGATTCGAAACCTTTGGGGGAGAGCTCTGTCATGAAGTATGCGTAGACTTGTCCCTTGATTGGTCCTCCTACAATATCAGGCTTATGAATGACCTTCCGAATGGGCAGAGTCGTCGAGCTGTAAATACCACTACCAAAGCCACCTTGTTGATAGCTTGATGCCTAACCTCTGCCCCTGTAACACTTTGCTTACGAAATAAATCGGTTTCTGTACCTTTTCCATCTCCTGCAAGATGACCAAGCTAATGGCCCAGTCAGTCACTGAGAAATACAAGCGAATAGAAATTCTCACAGTAGGCCTACCCAGAACAGATGGATTAGCCAAATACTTCTTTAACTTGACAAAAGCCTTTTAACACTCATCGGTCCAGATAAATGGTCGTTCTTCTTGAGGCATTGAAAATAAAGATACCCCTTATCGCCACTGGTTGACAAGAACCTTGATAGGGCAATCATGCGCCCAGTTAGACGTTGCACTTCTTTAACGTTGGTCGAGCTTCTCATTTCCATGATTGTTGCGCACTTATTAGGGTTTGCTTTTATTCCTCTTTCGGTTCACATGAAACCAAAGAACTTCCCTGTCGGTACACCGAAAACACATTTATTAGGATTGAGTTTCAAATTGTACCTTGCTATATTGGCGAACAACTCCTCAAAGTCGGTCACATGTTGATTTGCCTTTATTGAGGTGACAATCATGTCATCTACATACGCTTGAACATTACGACCGAGCATTGGAGACCGGATCCGAACCATAAGTCTTTGGTAAGTCGCTCTCGCATTCTTCAATCCAAAGGGCATGACCTTATAACAATAATTGGTGGCTTCGACCATGAAGGTCATCTTACTCTCATCCCTTGGATGCATGTGAATTTGGTTGTACTGAAAAAACATCCAAAAATCTTAATAGACCACAGCCTGAGGGCACTATCTATCAGGGAGTCGATGCTTGGCAGAGAGTAAGAATCATTGGGGCATGCCTTGTTTAGATCGGTGAAGTCGACGAACATCCTCCACTTTCCATTTGTCTTCTTCACCATGGCCAGATTTCCTAACCATTCAAGATATTGGATTTCCCTTATGTGGCCCACAACGAGGAGTTTTTGAGTTTCCTCCCTCATGGCGAGGCGTTTTTCCTCGTTGAACTTCCTTCGTCTCTAACCTACAGGTTTAACCTTCTTGTTCATGGTGAGGCAATTGCACAAAAAATCTGGATCGATCCTTGGCATGTCGACGGATGATCAGGCGAAAGCACCCATACTCTTTGAAATGACCTCGATGATTTCATTCTCCAACTCCTTGCAAAGTGAAGCGCCAAGCTTGAACATTTTCCCATTTATCTCCAACTCCCGAACTTCCACAACAGGTTCAGGTCGCCTTTCGTTGCAGAGGTCGACTTTCTCCATCTATCCTGGTTCTCCCGATTGGGTAGTGATTGCATAGGTTCCCCCGCGATTTTTCAGGCTGCTCTCGTAACATTTTCATGTCATCTTCTGGTCAACCTTCATCGTGATCATCTTTTCTTTGGGTGTGGGCAGCTTCATCTTCATGTGGATGGTAGATGCCATCGCGCCTAACCTATTCAAGGAAGGTCACCCTAAAAGCAGGTTGTACGCAGAAGGTGCATTAACAACAATGTATTTCACAGTAATCATTATGGTTGTGCTCTCGTTGGAAAAGGTCATCCTTAACTCCACACATCCCCGTACCTCCACTTGATCACCCGCGAAATTGACCAGACAACCGTCGTAAGACCTTAACTAGTTAGGGAGATTTGTAAATTTAGGAACGTCCCTCAAAACATCACACCAGTCGAGCTCCCTTGGTCGATGAGGACCCTGTGCACCTTTCAGCCTACGGTGATAACTGATATTACCTTAGGATCATGCAAGCGCAGTGATCAACTTTATTGGCCAAGAACCGCTCCTTAAACATTCTGGAGAACTGAGGGAAAGAGGTAATATGGTCATCCGGGGTCCCACTAAACCATTGTAGAGAGTTACTATGAACGTGCCCATGAACATCTTACATCTGACGACATCCGACCCCCCCAAAGATGATCATTTGAGCCCTAAACGCCTACAAGTGACTCTCAGGGTCTTCCACACCAGAGAAAAAGTCGATCTTGGGTATGATATAGTAAGGCAGTATGGGCTCTTCCATGATTCACTGAGAGAACAGTTTAAGGTCATCTCTCGAGGATATGTCCAACGAACGCTCTCGAATGGGGCGTCATCCATGGCAGTGCATGTTCCTCCGTAATTCCTCATTGGTTTTGCACAACTCCTCGTTGGCTTGTGAATGTTCTTTCATAGCCCTTCGAGAGGCCTCGATTTCCGCCATAAGACGCACTTGATTTAGTCATGTTTCCTCTCGAAGACAATCTTGGTTAGCTCGGGCTTCTGCTCGTAGTCGTTCTTGCTCAGCTCGAGCTTTTTCCCAAATTTGCTCTTGCTCACGTTGATATTCTTTATTTTCCTATTGGAAAGCTCTCATGGTCTCCGTGATTTTTTGTAAAGTTGAGACCTCGTCCCTTTCAGGTCTATGCGCCCCTTGCCTAGTATTCCTCATCACGTCGAATTGCTTAGCTATAAGCGTTGGTGGGTTCAGTTTTTACCTGGCTCCACGGTGGGCGTCAAATGTTCTCGTCGACTGACCTGGATTGGACCTTGGTGGTGGACTCCGGGCTTGACTTTTCCTTTTTGTTGTTGCTGCTTTAGGATGCTAATAATTCACAATTAGGGGAGTTCCACCTATTGATTACACTCCAACGATCAAATCAGTGAGAGCATATAATTATCAGTATTTGAATATAAAGTATTTGTATGAGTATAGTATCGTGAGATTGCACTTACTTTTTCTCAGGATCTCAAACTCCTTTTATAGTATTCGTAGACCTCCCTTCAAAAGTTTAACAAACATAAAGATATTATGTTAATGTATCCCCTTATTCTATGGATGCGGGTAAAACTTTATCTTTAACGGTTATCGAATCTCAGAGTAACCACCTGTGCTTTAGCTAATTTAGTTATTTAGTTAGTTGTTTTTATTTTAACTATCTTATTAAAATACCTCACAGCTACCTGGGCCGACCACCTGATGTGTTATTGGGTCCTATCATTGTTTAGGCTGAGCTTAAACATTCACCTTTAATAAACTAAGTGGGTTAAGATGGCACACTTAAGTTGATGGAAGAGGCCCCCAGCACCAATCCTATCAAAGGCCACCAAAATGCTACATTTAAGGCAATCACTAGAGTCATAGTCAAAGAGGGGTCAAGGGGACATTTTTACATGTCATAGACTCTAGTGTGAGATAGTTCTTCTTC
>Ga0123342_1006912_pt1 | contig 15402 bp, 12 predicted proteins | sample Turbeawhitnodule_FD_89960 | JGI IMG/M metagenome (GOLD analysis project Ga0123342, IMG submission 89960) | Root nodule microbial communities of legume samples collected from Mexico - Turtle bean Mexico white nodule | ecosystem: Host-associated > Plants > Roots > Nodule | place: Mexico: Nepantla... | reverse complement strand
GTGTATAAATTACAAAGGTCTTTTCTTGTTTGTAAGAAAATAAGACAATACTACAATCCTTATATTTCAAGAATGATCATTGTCCCAGTGGTTAGGTTGATACTCTGTACTTGGTCTTGAGTTCAAATCCTAACTCCAAATAAAATAATAATATTATTTTGTTTTAATATTCCAATCTTGTTGTGCGTGGCCCTTGGGCTTGGATGTCCGCATCACATCACAATGTTAGTATATCCTTGTGTGGTCCAGCTATCGTAAATTCTAAAACCTCGACATGCCTCTTCAACCATTGCATTTAGAAGAATTAAGTCCATCTCTATCGTTAGTGAACTCTCGATAACCGCCTGGTGAATCTAGAGCAACATGTTTGTCACGATCCATCTAAGTAACTTAAATAAAGTTAGGAGGACAAACATTGCAACAAAAGAGAAAAAATATTATATTTCATCATATTAATTGTTTACATAATCTTGCCACGTGTCGTTTACTATAATGTCCCTGAACCTAGCCTATAATCATCCTCACGAGCATGAGAAGGGGTTGGTTGTACATCTTGTTGTAGCAATTCATGATCTACTTCTTCAATCAAAGATTCATCATTGTCGACCCCACGAAGAAAGTTATGTAGAATACAATAAGTTAGGACAACTTTTGTCATAGTATCGACATCGTAATGTGGCTCAGTCCTACTGGCTATAATTGGAAAACGTTTTCTCATCACCCCAAAAGTCCTCTCAATTACATTTCTAAGTGATGAATGTCGATGATTAAACAACTCTTTAGCATTTTGTGGCCCTCTTCGTGAATATTTTTTCAAATGGTATCTAACCCCGCGATAAAGTGTTATTATTTTTGGTTTTAACATAAAACCTACATCACCAAGATAATATTTTCCTACAAACATTGAGGAAACCTGTGTTAGTATACACTACTATAACCTATTTATTGTTTTGCACACCCAAACCCCTAAAATTAACCTTCTGAAATAACCAAATGATCGTCTCATATCAAAGTGTCTTTCAATATCCTTGAATCGGAGACAGTTCCTTCCCAACCGGCCAACACATATGTAAACTTCATGTCAAAGTCACAACCTACAAATATGTTTTGGGTTGGCCAATCTTTTCTCCTTCGAAAAATGAGGTGCATTAGTACGTGCGACCTTAACATGTACATGAGTGTCATCTATGGCCCCTAAACAATCCTAATGTAAACCAAATTTCATCATTTTAATTAAACAAAAATAAATTAAACATTATATATAATTTAAAATACCGTTATCATAAACAAACCTTAAAATATGGGTAAAGTCGATTGTTGTTAAGGATCTGCGGTTCTACAACAGTTCCATTTTGTTGAATTAAGAATTATCCCTCCAACCTTAAAATTGCACTTAAAACATTATGAAAGTGACGGGAAACTATTTCTCTAGAACGATGGAGAAAGAATGAAACACTTCGATTCTTCACATTATGCCAAATAATGTGGAGAAATTTGGCAACTTGTTTTTCCCTGGTTGATCGATATGCATCTTTAACAAGTCCAGTTTCCCGTATTCGTTGACATAATTGAAGGAAAACTTTCGGTCCCATGCGAATAATGTCACGACATCGTTCAGTGTGAACCAAGTACTCCATCAATTCTTGTCTGTGACGCTCTTTTTGTGGTTGGAACTCATCATAGAGTTCGTTGTATTATGCATTGTATGTAACAAAATAAACCCAAAACCAATCATACAAAGGACCATCACTGATGCACCTTCAATATTTTGTTTCTAATTTGTTCTTGTATTTGTGAAATTAAATTCATGTTCGTCGCACCAAGATTGTCATAAATTGCAACCGTTTCCTCAAAATCTACCATCTCTGCCTCGTCAAAATGCCTTGCCGAATTCATAATGTTATCCATGTAATGTTTAATTATTTATCCACAACCATGATTACGGGTAAGTGTCAATACAACATTACCAATACTGTTACTGTTTCGGTGTAAAACTACACCAATACAATTATCCTCAAAACTAATTATAATAACTCATACAAATTTATATAAATATTTTATTGTAAATCACAATATCATTTCAATACTGTAATATAAAAAAATGATATAAATATATACCCAAATTATGAATAATATAACATAAATTCTATTACGATATTAATATTTTTCATTTCAAATAATATATATAATTAATTTTGCTTCATAAGACAAACTTAATTTATATTAATAATAATAATCCAAACGTTACATTCAATTTTCACTTTTAATTAGTATATTAAAAACTGTATACATATATAAATTAATATGTTCAACTGTATATAATATCTGAAACTAATAAAAGATATCTAAATTAATACATGAATTGTATTATTTTAATAGACATAAGTATTGAATGATTGGACAGGAAAAAAAATGCAGTTTATATTTTTCTACTGTCAAAATATTAATTTAAGATAAAAAAAATATTTTTTAATAAAGAATTAAATGTTCAAAAAATATTTTTGTAAACAAAAGAATCTAAAAATAAAGGAATAATATAAAAACAGAAAAAAAATTGAATGTGTTCCGACTAATATGAAAAAAAACTCCTATTAATCAATAAAAAACAATAATTACATTAATTTAGTCTATATTTAAAATAAATTTTAATTAACACTCTTAAAACTCATTCAAATGGATTCTCAATAATAAATATATTTAATTTATTTAATTAATTTTAAATAATATAATATAAATTCCATTACTATCTTAATGTTTCTATTTTAAATTAATGTAAATAATTAATTTTCATAAAAAATAATTTAATTATTTTTATTAATAATAATATTTTCAAAAAACATATTTACATCTATAATTTAAATTAATGTCAAAGAAAATAAAAACTTATATTTTATATAAAAAAACTTCAAAAATACAATAATAAATTACATAAACAACTTATCAGGGATAATTAATTTAGTAATACAATTATTGAATTTTGTTCTCGCCGGTTGACTCGAAACGTCTTCGTACGTCTACGTCACCCTCACGCTCAGAGTTCTTGCATTCGCTGTTGCGGTTCCTGTAATGAACACCTGAAACACAACGACAATGGGCGCCCTAGCGGCCGTTTGCACTTTGACGCTCAAGTCAGTACTAGGGCTAGAAAAAATCGAAAACTGTATCTCTTGTGTGTGTGTAACGACGCAAGAGGATTCTCCCTCGCCAAGTTTGTTATCTTACTATTTATAGACTGAAAACTAGGGTTTCCTATTTACCTGAGACGGGCCTTTCTGGTGGGCGGGCCCAGCACTGTTGTTACCTTACTCTTGGGGTAACCTAGCGTGTGGGATCCCTAACTGGAGTGCAACCTCTGACGGGATGACCACCTGGATGCCCCCTCGTGCACCTGATCTCTGGGGTCACCCGCCTTTGAGAGTACCCTAGTTGTTCACGTGCCATGCATGCGGCTCGCCCCTGATCGTGGCCCTTGCTGGCCATATCTTTCTAGTGGCTTCTATACTTCGTGTCACGCCTGAATGCGTCGTCCACTCTACATGCATGGACACTCGTGATCTAGGCTTCTCCCTTACTGATAACTGGTGTGTGATCTGGGATCCACTTCTCATGGCCCATCTCTACTGTTTGGATCTCCGATGCCCGACCTCTCCACACTGTTTAGCGGCAAGGCGGTACATCTTGATGTCTGACCACTCTCGGCTCCTTAGCGCACGTGTTTTGCGAGGTACTGGCCCGCGCTGCTCGTGGGACCCGCTTACGTGGCACCAACATTACTAGTGGTTAGTCAACGCCCGGGGACTGGTCGGTACAAATTTCAAATCAAAATTCACATATAAAATTACAAACTTATTAACATAAATAACTACTTTAAAATAATTTAAACAAATTAAATTACAAAACCCTAAACATCCAAACAAAATATAAATTTAAACCACAAATTTAAAACACAAACAAAAAATACATATAAAAAAAAACATACTTGAAGAAGAGCATAAGAAGATCAAATTAGGATCAAGAACAACACTACAAGAACACAATACGAAGTTGTGTCTGAAAATAATTCACAAATTATTGATAAAACAAAACAAAAATCAAGCAACACAAAAATTCACAAATCTGGAAAAAATACGAACATAACCGATTAACCCATGCCTTAAAAATACAGTATAATCGATTATCCAAAGATTTCAGAGGCATAATCGATTATGCCTACAGTTATAAATCCAACACAATCGATTATTCTACAACATAATCAATTATTCTACAATATAATCGATTATTCTACAACATAATCGATTAACCTAATTTTTACACTGAGCACATAATCGATTATGCTCCAAAAAATACACAGATAATCGATTATACCACTAGCATAATTGATTATCCACTATTTTTAACAGCGTAATCGATTATGTACTCTCTTGTTTTTCAGTGATAATCAATTATGTGATCTACAAAACTCACAAAATGCTATCATGATATCAAAGATGCACTACGAAACTCACTCTCGTACCACTCTGTTACCTCACGAACCTGTCCAAGCCCAGTGAACCAATGCACAACTCTGTAAAGATAGTTTGAGTTTGTTTGAGTGAATTTTGAAGTTCCTAAAGGCATGGTTTTATATACGTGAATGAGCACTTTATTATCACACATCTACTCTCACCCACTGCATTCATGGCATTCATGGCATTCAAATGACACTTTGTGGTCAAAAGATTTTGTGTGCCAAAGTCAGGAATCTCATGGCATGCGTACACAGTGCATGATATGTGTAAACAATGTTATTCTTGTCGTTGTGCATGGTAGTGGTGTACTGTGCTCTTGTCCTCTACATGCATGACAGACTGGTGAAGAATAAACTGAAGAAAAGGAAAGGTAGCGTGGTAAGTTGAGGTGTGTGACGTGACTTTCAGCTTACCACTCTCTCATTTCTCTTCATTCTTCAGACGATGCCCCACCCCCTCCACTTTCTCTCACTTCGTTCCCTCACCCTCAAGTGCCCATTGAAGCAAACAGGGGTGACACCCTCTCATCCGTCTTCGACTATAGTGTCACCCCTAGAAACAAACACAATGTTTAAAGAAACCATACACAGGTAAGTATCTAATTTGAGTCATCAATTTGAAAAATATATCACATTTTAAAAATTAATATTTATTATAATTAACAAATAAAAAACAAATTTTTCGATTAATTTTGTATTCAACAACATAAATAATTTATTGTAATTTGTTTCATATATTGAGAATCAGGCAACAAAAAAAAAAAAAAAACAAATTTGAAGATCCTTTTTGTTTACAACATTCAAACTAATATTTTCCTCTTAGGTCTATTGTCTTTTTTTAAAAAAAAAAAATTAAGATTACTTTGTGTTCTAATTTCGTTTTAGATTTAGATTTCTTCTTTTAGATTTTCTTACTTTTAAATCTAATAATGACCTTGTTTCAAAATTTTAATTTTGGATATTATAATGTTTTTATAAGAAAATACATAAATTTGGTATTGGAATGTTAAAACTATAACTAATATTTAATTCTCTGCTATTCTTATAAATCTCTTAAATTATATTTTTTATGACAGTGTGATTTGTTTCACAATTTTTAAATTTCATCATTTTAAGTAAGACGACGAAAAAATGTGAGGATTTTTATGGAAATGTTGCAACAATCTAGATATTTTTATTTATTTATATGGATATTAATATGTTGCTATATTTTGCTGGTTACATTACGTGTTGATTTGAATATGCAAATAACAGGTAAGGAAAAAATGAGATTTTTTTTTTTAGAATTTGAAATAGTTAAAACATATTCAATTTATTATATATTTGATTTTGATTATTCTATATAATCATTCGAAATTCTTTAAATTCTTTATAGTTTTATATTTATTTTTTCATTATGATATTTTCATGTATATTTATTTCCATGAGTTTATTATCTACTGTATAATTAAAGTTATTAATTTGAATTTCATAGACATGGTCCATTTCTTTTTCATCCTCATAGTTTACATATACACATATCATACTTCCTTCTTACTTTCACTCTTTATTCTCATCGTCACCTCTTTATTATGGTTGTCTCCCTTGTTGTTGCATCACCCTTTTTATGTGTTATGTTATAATATATTCAAAGAAAAAAGTGTTTTGAGTTGTAAAATTTGGAAGTTATTTTCTAAAAAAAAATACTTTCAAATTATATAATTTTGAGGTAAAAGAAGTTTATGGATTGTGCAATCTAGAAGTAAAAAAGTACTTCATGATTCCACAATCAACAAATCGAAAAATCTTCTAAATTGAATAATTTGAAAATATTTTTACTTTATTATTAGATAATCTAAAAATATTTTTCATAAAAAAAATAACTTCTATATTTCATAGTTTAAAAATATTTTTTTTTTCAGGTGACAATTTTCATATATATATATATATATATATATATATATATATATTTTTGTAAAGATGTTGAAGAAAATTATTACATTGAAAAAAGAAATCTCCATATATGAGTTACTTAACAAAAGTCTACAAAAGTAAAAAGTTCATAAAACTTGATTTTGTAATTAAAAATATTTTTATTTGTTCATTTCAGATGTTGAGTGTGAAATTCAAATTAAGACATTCTTGAATCATGTAGTACTTTATAAAAGGCTTCTAAACTAAATTCATTACAACATTGTATTTAACAAATTGTTGTTCACCTACGTGTCTTGATAAGCTTCGTTCTAAATATTTATAGCAGAAAAAAATGGAGATAAGTTTATGTATAAATTAAAATTATTTTACATATGAATCAATTTTTAAAAGTTTCTTCATATATTTTTTTGAATTTTCATTTTAATTTTTGTATAAAATATTTTTAATTTATAAACAAAGTCTTTCTTTTTCAATTTATTTTATAGAAAAGCTATAAGTCTATAAGTCATCTTTCAATTTCACATGAGAACACAAATTATCACCAACAAATTGAAGGTTTGTGTAGAAGACTCTTACCAAATCTGGATATATGTTTCCAGACATTTCTAGAAATCTCTTCAGCATTTGCTCCTTCAACAAGTTCCTTACTTCCATGAACTTTTGTTACTTCATCCAGTTGAAGGAAATCAACTTTGGATTATTGATTACCTTCCTACTTGTCTCATGAAGATATTTCTCTATTTGCTCTACTTCTCCAGAAAACCAGCTCTCCAAACGTCCTCCCCTTCTTACAACCCTGGTTTTTATCCTTTTCGCAGTGGGTGGTGTAGAGTCCATGGAGAAGAGATTGATTTCCAGCAAGGAGTGAAGATAGACAGTAGCCTTTGATGTGAATGCAGGGTTGAATCTATGAAGAAAAACAGTTGTGTTATATAAGCAATAAAGCAGTTTCATGATTTGACATTTAGTGGGTTATTTTCCTAGAGAAAAAGAATTTTTTTCGGTGCAATAAAGCAAGTTGTCAGTCCCCTAACAGAATGCACAGATAAAGATCACATGCTGATTTGACCAACCCTAAAAAGTTTTTAATTTCCAAGATATGTGGGAATATATTCCATAAATGACAGTAAGTGCACAGAGATAACATGTTCAGAGCTATAATTAATGCACCATTGACCACCAACGACTCTGAGAGTGATCAGAGATACGAATCAAGGCACAAAGAATTAAAGCAGAATTAACCACAAAGCTGTCAAGGCAGAAACAATCGGTTGTTTCGTGAAAACAATCGATTGATTTTCTGTAATAGCAATTTGAGTTTAATAAAATCAAATTCTTCAACAGATATCAAAATTCAGAGATAAAAATCAAAGAAAATATTGTTTGTATGAGATTAGAGAAGATACACAACCAAATAAACTAGAAATTAATTTGCAAAAACACTGAATAGGTTCAAATACAGTTTGTTCAAGTGTAAGAAGAGAAAAATGAAAAATTGATCTTCAACATCACTGTACAAACTTTAAACTGTTCATAACACCAGAAAAAAAATCTATATCCCAAGCATATGCATCCATGTAGTCAAGATTTTACAAATCCTTCAATATGGAAGCAAAATCCTGCAAAAAGAACATATCAAATAACAAGATTTGATCCTGTAAAGAATTTGGGTCCTTTCATGTTAGATTGATCACGAGAACCTTTAAGATTCTTAGGAATCCATTTCAATATGTCTCTGGGAACAAGAATTTTCCTAACTTTCACTATTGGTTGAATAATAGAAGTAGGAAACAATTGGTTGTTTCGATTTTTTAATCGATTGATTTTTTGCAAAGGTTAAAAATAGTTTTGAACTTTCACTGTTTTTGTTTTGTGGATAAAAACCAAGGCCTGATTTTCCAAACACACAACTTTGAGATGCTAGCATACTCTCAAAATTTGATTTTCCTTTGGTGAGTTTATCCATAGTTTTCACAAGATAAAAAACTTTGTTTTCAAGGATTTTGCAATTGTCACAAGAACTTGAGTTACATTTAGAAGAAGAGTTTTTATAAATGATATCAAGTGTTTAAAAATCATCTCTAGAATTGTCCTGCTCTTTTTCCAAGATTTTAACTCTTGTTTCCAACCAATTGTTCAGACCTTTCAATCTATTGTTCAAGAGGGCTAGCTTATTTGCTTCTTCATGAGTCTCCTTAAAAGCCTCAAGAAGTTGATAATAGCTATCACCTTTAAATGAAGAAGATGAACTTATACTACTTGAGATAGAATATTTTAGGCACAAATTAGCCTCTGCATCTTCAGAGGAGGAGTTGGAGGAAGACACTTCATTATCCTCCCAAGCTATATAAGATTTCTTTGTCTTGCCTCTTCTTTCTCCTTTCTTGAAATCTGTTGTCTCCTTAGCTTCACTTCTTTGGGCATTTTGCTTTGATATGTCTCTGCTCACCTCATCCAAAGCAAGTATACTTATTAGTATTGAAATCACTTGGTTTCTTGGAATTGTACCTTTTGGAAGATTGGTGTTTGTTGCTGTTCTTTCTCAAGAATTTGCTAAACTTATTTGACAACAAGCTAAATGTATCCTCCTCACTATCACTTGAGTCTTGACATCTTCTATGTCTAGCTGTTTTCAGAGCTATGTCTAGCTGTCCTCATTTTCTTGGACAAACAATCAGATCATTTCTAATTTATACTCCCTCAGCTTACCAAACAAAGAGGTTGTAGACATTGAGGTTAGATCTTTTGATTCAGATATGGCAGTAACCTTTGGCTGCCATGTTTTGTCTAGACATTTGAGAATCTTTATATTTAGTTCCTCTTCCTCAAAGGTCTTCCCAGGGCCCATAAGATGATTCACAATGTGAGAGAATCTTTTCTGCACATCAGATATAGTTTCTCTCTTCTGCATTATAAAAATTTCATACTCTTGAATGAGAGCATGCTTCCTTGCCATTTTGACATCATTTGTCCCCTCATGTGTGACTTCAAGAATGCCCCACATTTATTTTGCAGTTGCACATTGAGATATACTGAAAAATTCATCACAACTTAAAACAAAAGTTATTATATTTTTTGCAATCCATTCAAACTTAGCTTTCTTACTATCTGTCTCAATCCATTCAGACCAAGGCTTATCAACAAACACATTATCTTTTTTCGCTTGTGGAATAAAAGGTCCATTCTTTATAGCTTCTCAAATTCCTTTATCTGTAGATTGAATAAAAATCTTCATTCTAACTTTCCAGAACTGATAGTTCACACCACAGAATAAAGGTGGTCTATTGATAAAAGCTCTTTCTCTAAAACATATTTGAAAAACAGAACTTGAGAAAGTTTCAAAAACCTAGCTCTTGATGCCAATTGTAAGAATTAATGGCCTTAACAAGAGGGGTGAATTGTTTAAGGGAAGTTTTTTGCAAATACTGGCTAATAATAAAGATTGATGTTAATTTACAGATCAAAGAATGAGATCAGCCAAGAAAAAAAAACAGTTAAAACTGTTATCAGAAAAACAACCGATTGAAAGTGCGTTTTAACCGATTGTTTACGCCAGTAGAAATAAAATCACAAGTCAAACAGATTTTAAATGAGTGAGAGAGAGAAGATGACACAAACAATTATACTGGTTCACTCCTTACCAGAGCTACATCCAGTCCCCAGAAAACAACTTGGTATTCACTAGGTAACCAACAACAGATTACAACACACCACAACCTCAAAGAGGTGATCTTGACCACTCAAGAAAACACACCCTCTTTGAGTTTACACACACACAGTCAAAACAATCCTCTAACCTTACATGTACACAGTTTACAAGAATTCAAACTAAAGAACAATTACAAGAGAATATGGAACAAATTACACCTGATTACAGGAAATCACAGTTGCTCCTAATCCACTCTTTAACCAAAGCACAACTCAAGGAAATCTTGCTTTCTTGAATCAAACATTCACAAAATCTTTTCTGAATCACTTGTTGTGTGTTTTTAAATAAGAAGGGTAATCACAATTTTATAGCCCATCAAACTAGCCGTTTTAATCAGTTAAATTTGAGCCAAAACAGTTTGTAAATAATTGAGAACAAATTTAACAATTTTATGAAAAGCTGTTAAGAAATTCAAAAATCAACCAATTGAAATGTCGATTTAACCGGTTGAATTGGTTTCGACAGTTAAGTCAACCAAAATCAAAACATTTCAAAAGACCCTTCACAGTCTGAGAAAAAACACCAGATTAAAACGAGAAATCAACAGGTTGTTTTTCACTTAGCTTTGAAAAACATTTTTTCTTTTTAAAACCAGATTGATTCAGTTGTGAATTGATTAGGAGTGGATATAGAAAATTCTAAACTACTTAGAACTAAACCCTAAACACAACAACAAAGTCTTCAAGCTGTCTTCATGGATTTGGAGGCATCAAAGCTTCATTTTCAACATGTATCAAATTTAGCTCAAACGAAGTCAAATAATGCAATTTTTTTAAAAAAAATTGGACATCTTATGCAAATTATTTAAATTATTACATTATTATCAACTTTTAAATCTAACCTTTGAATCATTATGAAAAGAGGCTTTGAGTTCCAATACTAGTCCTCCTACAACCTATAACCTATGAAGAAGCTCCATCTAAACACATATAACAATGAAAATGAAACACAAACTCAATTTCCAACTCCGCAGAAGAAATAACCAACTAAGCTAAGAACCAACTTCAGCAAAACCAAAAATGGAAACAATACGTGATGGCAAATCCCCTAGCCACACACAAACACATAATAAGAAGGATGAAGACCTAGAGGTTGTTTATGGATTTATTTGCAAAAATGGATCTAATTGGGATTTTGTTTATTTTTGTAGACCCAATCAAGAGGAAAACTCTAGGATGAAGGAATGTACACACATATCCAAGAAGACCTCCAACTCATTAAAACATAAACTAGAGCTTTGTTCAGAAAACACAAGAAGACTGAGTTTCAGCTGACTAGTCGACATTATTTTTGGGTCAAGCTTTAGCTTAAAAAAATTATATAAAGTTTTTTAGGATTTCATGAGCCATGTATTGAGCTTAGTTGTATAAAATAATTTGACCACATATTTGGGCCAAGTAACATAGGTTTTTGGGCCAATAGTAAAACAAGTCTAGTTAGGGTTAAAAGTGATTAGTTAGGGTAACAATTGGGCTTCTTTGAGCCCAATGTAACCCTAAAACCTCTAGGGTATATTAGAGAACAAAATTACTTTGGCATGGAGCACATGGACGTCCACATGACAGCCTAGGAGTGGATATGATTTAGCATTAAAGGTGAGCTCAACATGGCAAGCATGACTCCACATGGCACTTTCTCACTAGAGAGTTTTATTTTGAATTTTCAAATTTTGGCTCCAAAATGTTAAGCCCTCTCTCCTATAAGTTGAGGTGCTTCGCTAATCAATTAATAAGATCAAATATATGAGTGAATTTTTGCCAAGTTTACATGCTTCCTCACTCCATTTTCTAGACTCTCTAGGATAGACACCTTGATCTTCTTCTTCACCTTCTCCAAGTGATATGGTCGAACCAATCACTCTCCCTACCTTTCATGCACCTTCAAGGAAACCATAGCTCCATTAGAGCCATCCTTGTCTGCCACTTCCATTGAGCTTCTGCAATCCATCACAAAAATTCAAAGTAACCTATTCGGAATGAAGGTTACACCATCATTTGGTATCTAGAGCTTTGGTTCTTCAAGAGATAAGTGCCTTCTCTTCATTTTATTTTTGTGTGTTCTTCAATTCCGTGTTGTTCATCATTTTATTAATTGTCTTACTGTTTTTAATTTTGATTTTAGTACATGATGCTGCTTGAAAAATTTTGTTTGGTAATTTTGTTCAATTATTCTTAAGCATTCTAGTTTTCAAATTGTTTAGGATTCCATTGAGTATGCTATTATATTTTTTATTTTAATCGATTCTTCTTGATATTTCAATTTGTGCAAAATGTTTGTGGTTGAGTCATTTTAATTTTTGAATCAACTCAAGTAATGTCTAAGTCATGTTCATCCAATTTGTCATCAATTCTATGTAGTACTTTTCATTGTTGATGTTGGTTGTTTGATTTAATTTGAGTACAGGTTATATTCTCAATTTGAAGCTTTGGAGCATTTTTTATTTTTTCCAGATTTAAGTTCATACTTGTTGTTAGTTCCATACAAGTTCATTTTTCATTCATTTCTATTATGTTTTTGAAGTTTCCAATGCTGCATTTAATTCCAGGATAGGTTTTCCTTTGTTTCACAGTTTTTGTGCTGGCTGAAAACGTTTATCAAAATTAATTGTGTTGGTGAAAATTTTTTAAATTCTTGATTTCATCAGTTTTATGTGTTAAGAAAAAGTGAAAAAAAGAAGTATATCAAAATTCAAAATAGAAAAAAAAAATGGTAAATGAAAAACGGGCAGAGTGCAAAAATAATATGACTGGAAAATTTGAATCGGCAGTGAATTTGAAAAATTTATTGCAACTTTTTGGCGCACTGTTTTTGTGAAATTCCAGGGCCTACTTTGAGCTTAAACATTGAAGTTTCTGTGGTTAAAATTTCAAATTCAAATTTTAAGTAATATGTCCAACATAAATTCAGCAAGTTAAAAGAAAATTTACACACAAAAATTTGTGTAGTGTTGTTTAGTTTTTTTTCATCTATTCTAGTGTCATTCTCTAAGATTGCATTTTGTTGGGGCCCATCTTTTTGTCTGTCTTCGGGGTCATCTTCAACCTTGCCGCTATGTTTGGAATAACGATCAACTCCTTGAGCTCTACACGAAAATTATGCTTTGGGGGCGGGTCTCCGCGTGCGCGTTCCCGTCTAGGGCTTCTCGTAGGTTACTACTTCCCCGAGCCCTTCTTCTTTGTGGTCGCCTCGTGCACCCTCATGGGATGAGGTCGACCTTTTGCTCGAGGTCGGACAGGATCGACAAAGCCATATTTCTCTATGACTCGATCGTCCGCAGCGATGTGTGCCAAAGCCCGACGCCTAATCTCGCTGAACGTCTTTGTGTAGAACCTAAGTAGTGATTCACTGAAAGGTCCTGGCAGCATTCCCTTGGTGAAGGCGTGCACCGTCATGGCCTCATCTGTGGGTTTCAACCTCACTACCTGGACCCCAAACCTGTTCAAGAACTCCTTTAAGGACTCTCCCTGGTACTGTTTGATGCCAAAGACATCATAAGAGATTCGAGGGGGAGCCCTGTTAATGAGGTACTGTTCTCTGAACAGTGTTGTGAACTGGTCGAAGGTGGTGATGTGTTCATCAGGGAGGCTAACGAACCACTCCAACGCTACACCTGCCAACGTGCTCATTAACAGCTTGCAATACACAGTGTCAGATCCTCCTATGAGCATTATCTAGGTGTGGAACGCTGTGAGGTGAGCCTCTGGGTCTTCTACACCTGTGAAGGTGACTTTCGGGCCCAGAGATGTGGTTGGGAACGTTGTATCCATAATCGCCTGAGAGAACGGCATGGGGCGTGCCCTAAGTGGTATGGGTGGGGCACGCTCATTCACTGTGCGCTCCCCTGACTGTTGCAAATCTCTGCGCAGTTCCTCGTTGGTTCTGCATAGTTCTTCATTGTCTGCATGTGATGCGGCTATTTCAACCCTTGATGCCGTCACCGTGTCTTGGAGGGCGCGCATGGTCTCCATGAGTTGTTGCATGGTGACGTTGTCCCCTCCAGGAGGCACGACACCAGCGGTAACAACAGATCCTTGCCTCGTACTCCTCATATCGTTGGTAAAAACTCTTAACACGATTGCAGGTGGGACCTTGTTTTATCGGGCCCCACGATGGGCGCCAAATATTCTCGCCGGTTGACTCGAACGGCAACCTTTGGCCCTCCTATCTCCGCCTGAGAATCCAACTTCCTTGGTTGAAGAATCTCTCACCTGCAAAGACAAAGGGGCGCCTTGATGACCGTTTGCACTACGACACTCAAGTCAGTATTAGGGAAAAGAAACACTAAGTGTATAAAGTACTTTCAGTCTTAGAAACTGATGGAGATCAAGATCAAGAAGAGAAAGAAGTCGAAGATGAAGATGCTCAGAGGATTATTAGCTCATCATTCTTTTTACCTTAAAGGATTACAATGAGAAAATTTCAAGAATTAGGAAGTAGTGGTCAAATGTTTTCTCTTTTTGTAGTATCTTTTGTATAAAATTTAAAAATGCTTAATATAGTGTTTAGGAAGGTGCTAAGAGGGAAACCTAAAGATACCTCTTATGTAAAGCATCTTTAGATATTAGCTTTAGAAAATTCGAGAAAGATATCCCTCCCTCCTTCACTTTAGGTGCTAGAAGTGGAAGAGTTACAAGGGAACTTTAGTTAGCTTCTTTTGTAAGCCTCTTGTACTTACATGACCGGTCCTTCTCCTATATAAGGAGGGCTTGATTCCTTATAAATACAGATTTGATATTTTGAGTATAGAAATTCTCCCAAATTGGTGAGTGATTGAGAGACTTATGTCTTCTCTTATTCTAGTCTTATCTTGAGAGCAATCTTGGAACCTCAAGTGGCGGCATCTACACTCATCATGAAGCTTTGCATCCTTCAAGTGGCGAGTTCCTCTCCAAGTACTCCAACCACATAAGTTCTCTTCTCCTTTCCATCTTATTCATCCATTTCCATTCCCAAATAAACTCTAAAACATGTCTTAGGCATTTCTAGTCTTTGGAATCGGTTCATTTGCATCTTTTCTTAGTTTTGTTCGGTTTATTTGATTCCTAGCATGTTTTGTTCGGTTCATTTGAATTCTTGATTGTTTTAATCGGTTCATTAGCTTTCTTTCATGCTTTTGTTCGGTTCATTTGCTTTCTAGGTAGTTATAATCGGTTCATTTGCCTTCTTGTTCAATCTAATCGGTTCATTTGACAAGAAATGGGTTTCCAAATGAGTTTTGGCTTGGTTGCTTATGATTTGGTGAGTTCTTGAATGAAAGAACATTGATCCAATT
>Ga0123342_1006911_pt1 | contig 15402 bp, 6 predicted proteins | sample Turbeawhitnodule_FD_89960 | JGI IMG/M metagenome (GOLD analysis project Ga0123342, IMG submission 89960) | Root nodule microbial communities of legume samples collected from Mexico - Turtle bean Mexico white nodule | ecosystem: Host-associated > Plants > Roots > Nodule | place: Mexico: Nepantla... | reverse complement strand
CGCATGATTGAGAGTCTTCCTTATCTTAAACTTTGGTTTCTTAGTTAGTTCGCATTGTTCTAATTAATTTCTTGGGCGCATGATTCAAGGGAGAGGAGGTAAGCATTCCATGGAGTATACGCATGGAACAAAGTGGGTATTGATTAAACTAGTAGACGCATGTTTTACTGGTGAGTTTTAGTTGAATTAGATTGACGCATGTTCAATTTGGTTTAACTCTGTTGGAGGATTGAGAAAAGATTAATGTTTAGAGAAGAATTCAATGGTGGAAGAACTTGGGATCAACCGCTTTTTATTTGCTATTTTAATCTCTTTTATATTTTTTGCACAACTATCTCAAACCCCTTTTTCATCTTGTTATTGCAAAATTTTATTGATTGCTTGCAAATAGATTTTAAACCCTGATCAACTGATTTTACTATTAGATTCGTTGGGAGATGACTTGGGGTCATCTAGCCACAATTATACTATCATCTCTATAGTGTTAGACAAATCTACGCTAAAATCATATTAATTTAATAGCAAAACGACAATTATCAATAGTTCATCTATCATTCAATCTCATGTTTTCCATACAATAAAATAACTACCATCTTTTATGATTCTTATCCAACAATCTTTTCGTAGTTTTCAAATATACTCTACTAATGCAGGTAAGTCTCCAGAAGTTTAGTCCAACATCGATAAATCTCCTCTTTAACATATTCTAAAAAGAGAAGAAAAAATTACTAAAACTTATATAAGATTTATTATGCTTATAAAAAATAATATTTGATCGATTAAAATAAATTTGTTCTTCACCAACTCCTCATATGATAAATATTTGATGGTTAGACATATATTTTGTTGAAGAGCGAAATATATTTTAAAAAATTAATTTTTTTATAATGAACTAATAAACAAATTCTAACTTCTATTTATAGACTTTATTTTCTATTTATTTTTAAAATATGTTATTAAAATACAATTTAGGTCTTATAAAAAATAATGAAAACACTTATAAAATACTCAAAAAAGATAGAAATCTAACACCAACGACCAGCACACATAGACGTGTAATAAAAAAAATATTACAAATAGTCTTACAAATTGTGTTTATGAAGTGAAATAATTAAGAAAAAGTAAAATAAAATAAAGAATAAACTCAATAATAACCCTTTTTTATTATTGTTAATTTAAATCATAAATGATATTGAGTTCTTAAAAGATGGTCCAAATAATTACGTAGCCGTTTATAATTGAATGTCAGAAACTAAGAGAATATAGTTGTGATAACCTAGTTCTTCCAAACGTATGGGATAAATATACTCTTTTTTTAATACTATAAAAAAATCATTAAATACATCAATAAATAGAAATTAATTTTAATAATAAAAATAATTAATTATTATATAAATTAAATTAAAATATATATACTAAAAAATTATTAATTTCTAAATTAGTTTTTATTATTAATAAATAGTTTTTAAATTAATATTTAAATAATTCTTTGCTATTAAAATTTGAATTTAAATAATTTGTAATTAAAACATGATAATTAATTAGATACCAATTTAAAAATTATTTATTAAAAATTAATTTAAAAACTAATAATTTATTTAATCTTTAAAATAATTTTTAATTTATTTATTATAATTAATTATTTTTGTTTTTAAAATTATTTTTTATTTAAATTTTCTTGTAGTGGAAACATTATAGAAAAGACACAAATTGCTTTTGTTTTAAAAAATATTCTTCTGTATTTTTAATGTGGATGAATTAGCCGTTGACGATTATACGGGGTACATTAAAATTCGTAATAAATAAATATTTCAAAGTTATACAAATTATATTTTAGGTTTACCATAAATAATTTATTTTGTAATGTTAGGTTATGTTTAACTGTAAAAGCTATTTTAAAATCGATATTAAAATTAATTTAAACTAAAATAAAAAGGACATATTCAAATATATAAGCATCTATAAAAAGGCACTCATGTTAGGTTAGTGCACTTTTTTTCATTAAATCAGATTAAAATTGACAAGTACACACTATACATAGTTCAGATAATAAATATTTGTTGCATTTTATTTGAAGATTCTTAAGTTATGATAAATTAGATCGACATTAATTTAATATATTTTCATAATTATTAAAATTAGTTTAAGTCTCTATATTCATTTTAGTTATTTTTAATATTTATATTTATATAGTTTAGTGTCGATTAAACTTATCTTTTTAATATTTATTTAAATTCGCATTAATTTAATTTATAATATTATAATTTTTTAATACTTATTTAAATTAATATCGATTTATACAATGCTACTTTTATATACTATAAAATTGTGTAAAAGTAGTTTACATCAATGAGAATTCATAATTTATCTCTTACAAAATTATATATATATATATATATATATATATATATATATATATTACTTTTCTTTCCTCAACAAGATAAAAGTCTTTCTTCTACTGAAAAGAAAGTCTTCTTCTTATTAAGGAAGAAGTCAACCTCCACAAAATACAAAATGGAAAATTTCTAATTATTCTTTAATGAAATTTATTTTTTGACTCAACTTAATTTTATTTTATTTTCTCTAATTATTAATTCGTTTTTTTATATGTATTGAAGAAGAAAAAATGATGGTAAAGTGTTTTGTACTTGTAAAATATTAAAATATAACTAAATACATGACTCTTTATTTAGAATTATAAAATATTTACTTTAAATATTATTGTCTTCAAGGTAAGTCAAATCCACACTAAATCATTCTAATGAAAAAAATTAATTTAAAATTTAATGAACATTTAAATAACGAAATATAATATAATAAATTAACATTCATAATTTTAAAATTCATTGTATATGCTACACAAATCCCAAGCTATTAAATAATGAATTTACAGTTTTAGTTATTTGGAAAAAAATTTATTAAAAAATCAAACAGAGTTGACCATCCATTTAAAATGAAATACTCGTGATGGGTTGGTGTGCCGTCCAACTCATAATCACTCTTTTGTTTATATTATTTTTTTATTCTAAAACAACTATTTTTTTTATAGAAAAAACAAAAAAATATAATTATTTATAGTGCCACAATCGTTACGGTCAATCATCATATTTAAGGTATTGTCCGTTTTAGAGATTGGTGTTCCGTCATAATTTTATCCTTATTTCGGTACTGTCAATATAATTTCATATCGCGGTATTGTTAATATAATTCTATATCATGGTACTATCAATATAGTTTCCCATAACTTATGAATCAAAATTAAAAACAATTTATATACTCGTTCCTCATCAAACCTGTTAAGATCTACATGTTATACTTATGACACATGTAGAACACCTATCCGTAAATTGTTCAAATACGATTCTAACACAATTTATGTCAATGTCCGTGCCAGTCTACATAAGTTAAGATACCTTTTAAAAACAAAATAGATAATACATATCTTTTGAGCTGTAGGTTAGAACAATTTATATTTTCAAAAATCAATCATTTTATAAATATTTATTCAAAACTTATACCTACTTAGTATTCTTAATTTTACTTTTTTCAGAAAAAAAATAATAATATCTTAAAACAGATTAAGAAGAGATTGAACCTCAGAAACTGCCGGAAACCAGATGAACCATCTGGTCAACATTTTATTTTAAGTATTTATTTATTTTCTTAAATAAAGAAAAAAAGATAATTCGCCACCATCTGGTCATGTGTTCGTTGACCAGGTCGTCTATAAATTTATTTTTTCTTAACTTAGACTCAATAAATTATATTTTTTATTTTTAATATGTATAAAAACTAACTAAAGTATGAATTTAATTCTTGAAATTCATGTACTTTTTTTCATAGTTCTATTATTGTAATTTCAATAACTAAATTATTAATAATTTTAAATTTCATGCATAATTTTGCTATTTTATTTACTTTAGGAATGGATACAGTCAATCATTATAATTTTAACAATTAAATAGTTGACGATGAACTGTTTCAGGATTTACCTTTGTCATTTTTGTTTATTTCACTGACTAAACTGATTAACCGTTACAATTTTAAATATTAAATTGATAGTTTTCTCTTAAAAATATAAAATTAGTAGAATTCACATAAACAATTTACACCTTTTGATTGAAAATAATCATCAACTATTAATTGAGGACTAACGGTAGTCTTGAAGTCAAACAAACCATGTTTTATTTTATTTGACAATCTAACTTAAGAAGGGAGAATATGTTTCTTTTTATCGATAAAAAATCTACTTTTCAGAATGTAAAATTAAAAGTTTTGGTAAAATACTTCTGGGTGTTGTTTATTTTCTAAAAAAGTTATAATTTTCATTTTTATTATTTTAGTTGCATTTTCATTGGTAGTAGTGAAAACGTTGAGAGAATGAGATGTTTTTAAAATATACCTATAAGTTGCAAAATTATCATTTTTTGTTTATATACTCTAAAAATATTGTTAGTGACACACTATTTTTAATTACTTTTAATCTTCCACCCAAGAAGTAAAAAAGGGATTGAAATAATAGGTGGATGAGAAAAATGAAAATGTTTTACACATAAAAATGAAAGAAGCAATGTAACTATAATTTGATTTGAATGCATTAAAAAAATGCAGGGTAACTAAATACACAGCAAGTAAGGACAGTGACGAGAATTAAAGGCAATATCCACTTGGACATAGGACCATCTATCCCTATTTCCTTTGTCAATTATAAATAAATACTAACAGCTCATTGCCAATTCTCATGCCTCCAAACACATTAACACACTTCACTATCAAATTTAACCTATAATTTAAGTTTGATGTACCAATTCTAAGCAAGTAACTATGAACAATTGTTATTAAAAAAATGGCACAAAACATTAGTATGTACTATAAAATATATAAATATTATTCATTATATAACTCATCAAAGTAAACACAATCCATCTCTAGAATACCAATTAACCCTATTATAAGCATGATCTAATAAGTTCATGTAATGGTAGATTCGATCTTCCAGATCAGAGAAACTTGGCCGAGACAAGGGAAACCATTACGGACGGGACATAAATATTCATTAATGCTCAAATCAAGGTCAGTGAAGTTAATTTGTCATTAAGGATTAGGTAATACAATCACAAGTGTGATTCATTCCACTAATCAGGTCCAACAAGACAAGTCTATTAAAATAATATAAATAACGCAATTTTTAAGGAGAAATGTACGTCATAGCAACCTGCCCAATTAAGCCCAGTGAAATCCTAGCAACCTGTCTGACAGAAGAAGGAAGACGAAGACTTCAATAATATTTTATGTTCATCTCCCTGACATGAACACAATTTATAATGTTAGATATATAAAAAAAAAAAAAGTGTAATTGAAGTATTTAAAAAGATAGAGAAATATTGAAATATTTGGATTGAAATTGTAGATGGAAAAAATAGAATAATAAAAGAGAGTGTAATTGGAGTAATTAATTATTTAGTTTGGGTTGGGTGAGGTTGGAATTGAATAGAATAGTTTTTGTAGATAATCCACAAAGGTAGGCTGAAAGAAAATGTTAGAGTTGGGGGTAGGTAGGTAAGTAAGAGTGGCTGGAAGAAGAACGCTTGTTCTGAAAACGTGATCCAATGTGTGGCTGCTCCTTCTCCATCATTCATTCACTCACTCATTCTCACCTAACACCCTTTCCCTTCCCTTCTCTATATTACCTTCTTCCCATGTTTCCCTCTCCTCACTCTCTCTCTCTCTCTCTCTCTCCTTAAACTCTTCATTCCACTCTAACTAACACACCCCATTCACCATGCTAAGTGTTGCTCCTTCTCTTGATACCAACACCAAAGACACCAAAACAGACCAAACTCAAATTCCCCAAACTACCCATGTTTTCAAGTCTAAATTACCAGACATACCAATCTCCAACCACCTATCCCTCCATGATTACTGCTTCCAAAACCTCTCCCAATTTGCAGACTGTCCCTGCCTCATCGTCGGCTCCGCCTCCAAAACCTACACCTACGCACAGACGTACCTTATTTCGCGCAAGATCGCTGCCGGATTCTCGAATCTCGGAATCCGCAAGGGCGACGTCGTCATGATCCTCCTCCAGAACTCCGCCGAGTTCGTCCTCTCCTTCCTCGCCGCCTCCATGGTCGGAGCTGTAGCCACCACCGCCAACCCGTTCTACACCGCCGCCGAGATCTTCAAGCAGTTCACCGCCTCCAAGGCGAAGCTGATCATAACGCAGGCAATGTACGTGGAAAAGCTCCGCAGCCACGACGCCGGATGGAGCCTCGGCGAGGACTTCAAGGTCGTGACCGTCGACGATCCGCCGGAGAATTGCCTCCACTTCTCCGTGCTCTCTGAGGCGAACGAGAGCGACGCTCCCGAGGTGGAGATTCATCCGGATGACGCCGTGGCGCTGCCGTTTTCCTCCGGCACCACGGGCCTGCCGAAGGGAGTGATCCTCACGCACAAGAGTTTGACCACGAGCGTGGCGCAGCAGGTTGACGGGGAGAATCCTAATCTCTACCTCACCACCGAGGACGTGCTCCTCTGCGTGCTTCCGCTGTTTCACATATTCTCGCTCAACAGCGTGCTGTTATGCGCGCTTAGAGCCGGGAGCGGCGTTTTGCTTATGCAGAAGTTCGAGATTGGGACGCTGCTGGAGCTTATACAGCGCTACCGCGTGTCGGTGGCGATGGTGGTGCCGCCGCTGGTGCTGGCGCTGGCCAAGAATCCGATGGTGGCGAACTTTGACCTCAGTTCAATACGGTTAGTTCTCTCCGGCGCCGCTCCCTTGGGTAAGGAACTCGAAGAGGCTCTCCACAGCAGGGTGCCTCACGCTGTTTTGGGACAGGTAAATAATTACACCAAAACTAATTATTATTATTATTATTATCTACGTAAAACTCTAATTTAAATGATAAATATAATAATTAAAAATTACCACTATACTATTAAAAAATAATATCAATTAGAAATTATAGCATATAAGAACCATTAAAAAATAATATTAATTAAAAATTAAAATATTTTATAGTATACAAGTATACATAATATATATAATATATAAGTAGATGCGAATTTATTGATTTTATGAGATTAAATTAAATTTAAATTTTATTTTTATTAATATAGTTAAAATTATTTAATATTACGTTAAAGGCAAATTTATAGGAATACAAATGGTCGTTTTCATTATTTATTTCTCATCAACCTTTTGCATGCGATAATGGGCATATATGAAGTTGTATATTAATTAAGAATACCATGGACACGTGTCACCTTCTCCTCCACTGACTGTTATTAATTAAGAATATAAACATATTTTCTTTATATATAGGTGCTGACTTTTAAGAATATACGTCTAAATAAATCATTAAAATATTTCATTATAGCTGTTAAAAAAATATTAAAATCTTTACTTGAGTGTGTGCATGCAAAATTTTATGGTAGTTAGCTCACCAACCACCCCACACCAAACACCGAAACCAAAACGGTGAAATAGAAGCACAAGCATCCAAACAAGACTTTTAGTGACGTGTACAACTTGACACCTTCATTTTCATTGCCATTTGGCACACGTGACGTAAGCCAAACTAACAGTGGACCAGTCAACAATTCACTGCACCTCCCCCTGCAACCTAATTCCTTTCATTTTAAATATTTAAAAAAAAAATTCAAGTAGCACACAGATACATGATATATGAAATCTCAATATAAATATAAGTTTATATATTATATAATTATAAATTAATAATAAATTATATAAATATATTTCAATTTTTTTTAGGAAAATAATATTTCTCATGATTAATTTAAAATAATTTATGGATCTTATGTTGTTGACTTTAAAATGCATGTATGTTACAGGGTTACGGGATGACAGAAGCAGGACCAGTGCTTTCCATGTGTTTGGGGTTTGCAAAGCAACCATTTCCAACAAAATCGGGATCTTGTGGAACTGTTGTGAGAAATGCAGAACTAAAGGTTGTTGACCCTGAAACTGGTCGTTCTCTCGGCTACAATCAGCCCGGTGAAATTTGCATCCGAGGGCTACAGATCATGAAAGGATATCTGAACGATGATCAAGCCACAGCATCCACCATCGATGCAGAGGGTTGGCTTCACACCGGTGATGTTGGCTATGTAGACGATGACGATGAAATTTTCATCGTTGACAGGGTCAAAGAACTCATCAAATTTAAAGGCTTCCAGGTATATATATATATACACACACATATATAAACATCTAAGTTAAATTTGCCTAAAAGTTTCAGAGAAAAAAAAATTGTGACAATGACAAGTGATTTTGTTTTTGCCAGGTGCCCCCTGCAGAACTTGAAGGGCTTCTTGTAAGCCATCCCTCCATTGCAGACGCAGCAGTTGTCCCGTAAGCTTCTTAATCTTCTGAATTTGAATGACTTACATTGTGCATATATATATATATATATATGTATGTATGTATGTAACTGACCATTAATTTGATCGATTTGAACAGACAAAAGGATGTTGTTGCTGGTGAACTTCCCGTTGCTTTTGTTGTGAGATCAAACGGCTTTGATCTGACAGAAGAGGCTGTAAAAGAGTTTATAGCTAAACAGGTATGAGTGTGACGATAAATCTAACTTCATTTATGTCTCATCAAGTGTTTGAGAAATTTCATGAGAGCTTAATCTTGAAGAGGGTTTTGATTAGTGTAATTGAATTTGTTCTGAACAGGTAGTGTTTTACAAAAGACTGCACAAAGTTTATTTTGTTCATGCCATTCCCAAGTCTCCATCAGGAAAGATATTAAGGAAAGACCTGAGAGCAAAGCTGGAAGCCGCCGCCGCCGCCGCCGCCGCCACTCCCACGCCTTAAGGCCAGCACGCCAGAACCTCCTCTTTTTTTTCTCCAGATTTTTTATTTAAATTATTATTGGGTTAACACGTGTAACTCACGTGTCAATGCTTGAATCACTGTATTCTTATGTCCATTGCCTGAGCTTCTCCGGGTATTGTAATTTTAGATCAATATTATATTATTTCTGTTATCACATTTTCCCATTTTCTTCTCCTACCCATCATAAATCATACCATTTTTATTTTATTTTTATCAATAAAGAATAAATAAAATAAAAAGAGACACTTCAACTCTTATACAAAATTCTAAATTACAAGATCCTAGAATCCTACCAACTAAGGATCCGGCAAACAATATTGTACTACATATCAAGATTTTGTACTACATATCAAGATAAAAACCAGACCAAGATATAGAAATCCACCAAATACAGTTGTCTCACCCCACCAAAACGGTCACACCCTCAAATAAAGACATGCATCCAACAACAAAACAAGATCATTGTCATCAAGCCGAAAAACCTTATCCAAGAAACAAACTCAAAAATACAAGGCACACCATCCAACAACTAAACCATAATTTTGTAACAGACTGAGTTATACAAAAGATCCAAGTACTAACAAAAGAGGCCCTTATGAGAAGAGAACGTAAGTCAATTATACCTATAGCATACACAAAACCACCTCCCAAACTGGCCACAAAGTAACCAGAAAACAAATCATACCGTCTACAACTCACAATTTAGTTTAAATTTATTATTCTCATACTAAAACTTATATAAATTAAATAGTATGTTATATTTATATTATTTTCTCTTACACTTTCATATAAAACCTCAACTCTAAATTATATGTAAGCCTATGATACACAAGTACATAAAAAAATATTAGTTATTTATTTCCATTTTAGAAGATTTATGGTGCAGTTATTGTGTATATTATATTTTTTTTGTAAATTTATAATTAAAATAGTATAATTTATTTTTAAATTATTTTGACTTTGGTAAACAAGTCAAATAGCTTTCAATAAACATCACATATCAGAGGTCAATGTATCTATATAACTTTTATCTCAAAAATATATCACGTGGTCTTATTCAGAAATTTATGAAAATATAAATTACCTAAAATTACATGGACCTTATTCCATTCCATTTCATTCTTCGTATGCCACATTATCTTATTCATAAATTTAATTTTCAAAGTTTACATTATTATATTTACTAAATTATTCTTTCCACATCAACAAATTTGTCATAAGGGCAGTGTCTATTCTGTCCGTGATTTTAGGGAAAATTATAGTTGGATAAAACAAACTTGTACGTGTGCTTCTGTTGAACGCAGTAAGTTCTGCACTCCAATGATTCTGGGAAAGCGTTCTGTTTTTTTTATGAAAATGATGTTTTGAGAATCTTTAAAGATGTCTATAATTTATTTTATGAATTTTTAAAAAAATATATATAGTAAAAAATAAATTATAATTAAATAATGTAACAAAAATATTAAAATAATAATATTTAGAATTATAGTACGGTTGTATAGAAAATATGAATTATAAATATATCATTAGAAAATAAAAAAAATGGAAACTCCAGGTATTCAAATAGTTAACTTATTTGTTAGATCTTGTAACTTAATGAGTAGAGGGTATGTGCTTTCTCTGGTGTTTTGCCGGTCGGGTACCTGTGATTATACTTTGATGCTTAAGTTATCGGCGCTATAATTTAAGTGTGTTCTCCTATAATATAAAAATTTAACTCATTTACTCACAAAAAGTTCTATTTATAATGTTTACTCATGGACTTTTTACCTATGTGAGCTGGATAGTCAGTTAACAACTAACATACATAATGATTTTCTGATTTCATGGAGGAAGTGTATATTTCAGTTTTGTCAATTGGGATATTTCCCTGATATTTCAGAGTGTCCATTTAACTCATTCAACATTATTTGTAACTGTTTATTTATTTAGTTGTAAATGTTATTTGACTTGGGTAGTTAGTTACCGACGACCTGTTGTCCATCCAAAAAAATATCATTAACTTTCCTATCCGAGGAAGGAAACTACTCATCTAGGAAAAAAAGAGTTTTGTTAACACTATAAACATTATATAATATACATTTGATTTTATTTATAATAATATAATAATATTTGTAATTAAAAAATCAAATAAAATGTTTGGTATTTAACAAAATGAGAGATCATTAAAAAAAATTATATGATGCTTAATTAGTGTTAGTTGATTACCCTACTTTTAGAAAACCATTCAAATTGTTGTTGTATTGTACTTTTCAATTTCCACTTTTTTTTATTGGCTATTTCTGGACTTTGTTTGGAAAGGCCTGCACAAGAAAATACACTCTCCACCCTCATGGTTACCTAATTTGGAATAAACAAAAGTATAAAAAAAAGTAAAAAAAAATGTGATTTGACAACAAGGGAATTATATATAATTTTAATGTGACAGTTTTAACAAAATAATATATAATAAAAAACAAATTTATAATTAAATAATATGAAAAATAATTAAAATAATAATATTAAGAATGATAAAATGAGTATAGAAAAAAATGAATTTAAATATATTTGTAAAAGAATATTAGTTACATTTGGTGATATTTAAGGAAAGAGTACATTAACAATATTATATTTTATATTATTTAATTACAAAAATAATTTTTATATCGGCGCAATTGCATTTGTATATCCACATTTTCATCTTTTACTAATTTTTACCATGATAAAAATGTAATATATATATATATACATAAATAATATATACAAAAATATTTTTGGATGAGTCGAAATTGAAAAGTCAAATATAAAGTGTAGAGAGTGATTAAAAATGGAGGTTATTTTATTTCATAGTGAGATTTGATATGGAAATGTGTGAGAGTATGCTGTCTCTTTATCTTAAAATAAAGATTTGAGAGAAGAGTGAGAAGTCATATAAAAACGGCACATTAATATTAATTTAAAAAATAATTTTATTTATTAAGTAATTCATATGAAATGACAAAATACTCCACTGCATTAATCAAATGAGATATATGAAATAAAGATAGAATCAAAAAAGATTTGTGTACACCATACGGTTATAATAGAAAATTCCCTTTATATAATGTAGTGAAAATGTGTGAGTATGTCTCTCTTTGTCTTAAAATAAGGAACTAAGGGATAAGTGACAAAATACTCCATTATATTAATAAAATGAGATATATTAAATTAAATAAAGATAGAATAAAAAATGATTTGTGTACACCAAAAAGCAGTTACAATGCGAATTTCCCTTTATATAATGCAGTGAAAATGAATGAGAGTATGCTCTATCTCTCTTTACCTTAAAATAAGAAACTAAGAAAAGAATGAAGAGTCATATAAAAACTGTAGATTAATATTAATTAAAGAAATTAAATTTTTATTTTTTATTTTTTAAGTAATATGTATAAAATTAGAAAATAATCCATCATATTAATAAAATTGAGTTAAAGATAAAATTCAAAAAGATATGGACAATTCCTTTATATAATAGAGTGAAAATGTGTGACACTATATACTCTCTTCTTCTTATAAGTTTGTTTTGATTTGAAACGGTGTTGTTTGGTTGGTTGAGGGTTTGAGTGCAGAAAATGGAAGAAAGCAAAGAGTTGCGATCGATTCTGCCATACCTACCACTGCGCTTGCTTTCCTCTTCTCTGTTTTGGCCCTCCCAAGCGGCGGAGACGCTCAGTGAACTCGCCGGAGGCCGAGTTGACTCGGGCCACCAGTTCTTCCAAGCAATTTCTCGTCTCAGAAGCGCTCTTTCTCTCTCTTCCGAACCCTTTTCCCCCTCCACTTCGCTTGGTTACTCAGTCTTCTTCGACGAGGTAACGCTACTTTTCTCCCTCACTTTTCAATTTCTCCATTTCAATTGCGTGAATTGCATGGATTTGTTTCAGGTTATGTCTCCGGAGGAATCTAGGAAGTGGTTTCAGGAGGTGGTTCCTGTGTTGGCCAATTTGCTCTTGAGATTGCCCTCTTTGTTGGAAACGCATTATCAAAACCCTAACAATGCTATGCCCACAACAACTGCTCTTCGCTTATTGGATACACAGGAGACGGGAATAGTCTTCCTTAGCCAGGTTACTTTCTTGAATGTTACTCTTTTGTGTTTTTCACTTTAAAAAAGTAACAGTTATCAAATCACTCACACAATATACTGATATTGCTATTGCCATTGATTTGAGGCGGCCACCGCTGTCATAACTGTTGCTTGCATGACTAAGGCTGCTTCTCCTGGGTTGCCGATTTATTGTATGATATTTGATTGTCACATGCGTGCATGCATGCTCGAGATGGTTAACACTGTCAATTTCTACTGCCAGCGATCTTATTGTATGATGCATGATTTTAACATGCATTCATGCATGATGAAGATGGTTATTGTTAATATTATATCACCAATTTCTGGCTTTTCAGGAGTTGATTGCTGCTCTTCTCTGCTGCTCGTTATTTTGTGTATTCCCAGTCCAAGGCAGATATGCGAAGCATCTTCCGAAGCCGATCAACTTTGATAAATTGTTTTCGTAAGAAACTTTAGCTATATATATTTATGTTTTTTTTTTACCTCCAAGTATTCGTATCCACCTATTCGGTTGCTTGTTTTAGTAGTAATTTAGATATCCTAGTGGTGTCAAGATGCTGTGGCACTTGATATATCTTAGACGCGTGCTTGTGTGCGAGAGAGTCTGTGGGAGTGAGAGAGCTAGAATTGATATTGGCCTATTCTGTATGAAAGAGTTATTTTCTTGTTTCATAAGTCGTTATTATTATTTTTTGAAATCCAAAGATCAGTTCTTTATGTTTTCAGGATTCTGCATACAAAATACACTAAAAAAATGGAAAATAAGATTCGGTGCATCATTCACTATTTTCAAAGGATAAGTGATAGAATGCCCAAGGGAATTGTCTCATTTGAGCGAAAAGTACTTCACTTAAAAAATCATTCTACTCAGATTTCTTGCCCAGATGCCAACTTTTGGAGCACTTCTTCTGTACCTCTGTGCAGATTTGAGGTAATTGAAGGAAATGTATTTGTAACTTTAGAAAATTAATATATTTTAGTATTTTTTTAAATTGTCCATTTGGTTTGTAATAGGTAATCCTTTGGCATTTTAAATAGGTTCACAGTTCAGGGCTCATAGAGGATACAACAACTGAAGCTCTTGAAGTCGATTTTGCAGATCCATATCTTGGGGGATTAATTCTTGGTTTTGGGGTTGTACAGGTACAATATGCTTTTATTTCCACCTTCTTTATAACCTTTTGGTGATTATAATAGCTTTTATACTAGAGTTCCTGGTATAAGCATATTCGTGTAGTCTTTGTGTACATATTGTATTTATCACCTTTCTTTATTTTTTAGATTCTTAAGTTGAAATATTTATTGTCACATGAACATTTGTTCTATTGATGTTTGATAAATTTGGTCGTAAATGTACCGTATAGGAGGAAATCCGCTTCGCGATCTGTCCAGAATTGATTGTTGGGATGCTTTTCTTGCCAGTCATGGCAGATAACGAGGCTATAGAAGTTGTTGGGGTGGAAAGGTTCTCAAGTTACACAGGGTTAGTGCTGCTTAATGGATATGAACTTGTATAAGAAATTGTAATTGTTGATGCCTACTACTAGATTTATTTACTTAAAAATTGTGATAGTATAATTTTTTTCAATTTCTATTTGAATATGGAGGAAGAAAAACATGTTTATGGATTGTTATGCTTTGCATGGTGGTTTTTCTCGTTTTTTATCTGTCTATGATATGATGGCCAATAGTTTGCTGTAGCCTGAAAGATTCAAGTTTTGTGTTTATTTTTCTTCTCCTTGTTTGTTTGCACACTTGTGTATGACCCATTTTTAATACTTAAGTTTATATCATCCCAAGAATATAAATATTGAACATTTTACTTTGAATTTGTGATGATGTTTATACAGTATGCATATGACGGGGAAATTTAAAAGAATACTTATTCTGATATGATGTCACTTAATATGTTTTTCAGCTGTTTACTTACTTTACTCATTGCTTTAATTGCTGGTTGCTTTCTTCATATTCTAATGGTGATAGTATTTTCTGATTCTTTAGGTACAATACATCATTTCGATTTTCTGGTGATTATGTGGATGAAAGGGAAGTAGACACTCTTGGAAGACGGAAAACCAGGATTGTTGCAATCGATGCATTGCGTAAACCAGGGATGAGACAGTACAGGGAAGATTTTCTCCTCCGGTATGTTAATATTGGTTTATGTGGCTACTGCTTTTATGGATGCAAAATCACAGTTATTTATGGACTATGAGAACATAATCTTGAATTCATTATGTTTGATGTTTATTTAGACTTTGAAATTTGCGATTGTTTATAAAAGGCATAAAACCTTTATAAACTCTTATGCATTCCTGAAAACAAAGCTCTTTTTTTTATGTTTGTTCAGTTTTATACCCTAAAATTTAGAGACTTTGAAAAAGGAATTACTGGGAAAATTATTCCTAATTTAGTATTAATTTACCCTTTTAAGTATTTAACACTGTTCTTGG